>LFRM01199747.1_pt1 | contig 16050 bp, 11 predicted proteins | sample 618341 | NCBI WGS metagenome assembly LFRM01 (sample SAMN03654438, study PRJNA283298) | anaerobic digester metagenome | isolation source: pool of bioreactors CSTR01a, CSTR02a, and CSTR03a thermophilic anaerobic... | place: Denmark: Kgs. Lyngby | collected 2014-05-21 | reverse complement strand
AATATTGAGGCAGCTATTACTTGGCGAGATATTTGGCGCACGCATCGCGAAGAGTCCATCTTAGCGATGACAGCCATACTGGTTATCCTTGCTTTGAGCCTGCTGTTGGTGGCATACACACGGCGACTGTCTAAAACGCTGGAGCAGTTAAAGGATAACGAGGAGGATTTGCGTATTTCGGCAGTTGCTTTTGATACCTTGGAAGCCATTTTCATTACTGATTTAAATGAGCGTATTATCCGTGTGAACAACGCCTTTAAACAGCTCACTGGGTACGACGACAAGGAAGTGTTGGGGCAAACACCGCGCATACTTAGTTCTGGTATGCATGATGCTGATTTTTATCGCCAAATTTGGCGCGAAATTAAAACATTCGGCGGCTGGACGGGTGAGCTGTGGAATAAACGCAAAAGCGGCGAGCGTTTCCCCGTGCAGCAGGCGATAACCGCAGTTAAGGATGTGCGTGGCCAGACTACGCACTACCTATCTACCTTTAGTGATATTACGGTCAGAAAACTCTCAGAAGAGCAGATTCATCAGTTAGCATTTTATGATCCTCTGACTGGCTTAGCGAACCGACGTCTGCTCGAAGATCATATTGTGCAAGCATTCTCTTCGAGCGCACGCAATAAGAGCTATTGCGCCTTGTTGTTTATTGATTTGGACCATTTCAAACATCTTAATGACACCCTGGGGCATAAGCAGGGTGATGAGCTATTGAAAGTGGTCGCTCAGCGTTTAAAGGAGAGTGTGCGTGACGGTGACACGGTGGCTCGTCAGGGCGGTGATGAATTTATTATTTTGCTAGAGGATCTGGGTGAGTTTAAGCATGATGCGGCGATCAGCGCCCAAACGATATCAGAAAAAATATTGACGGCAATTAGTCAACCCTATTTGCTCACTGACACACAATACATACTGACAGCCAGTATTGGTATCAACCTGTTTATTGGCCACCACGAGACGGTAGAAGAACTAATGAAGCGCTCAGATTTAGCCATGTATCAAGCTAAAGCAGAAGGGCGTGATGCGATTCGTTTTTTTGACCCGAGCATGCAAGAGGCAGCGGCACGTCGCAGTGAAATTGAAGCGGATTTACGGCAAGCCATTGAACTTGAGCAGTTTGAGCTTTACTACCAGCCCAAAGTTAATCGCGACGGCAGTCTGAATGGTTATGAAGCTTTATTGCGTTGGCACCATCCGGTCAAAGGCATGATTCCACCCTTGGAGTTTATTCCCGTCGCTGAGGAAACAGGCCTAATAGTACCGATTGGGCAGTGGGTGTTTATGCAGGCGTGCCACACTATCAAGCAATGGCAGCAGGACAGCAGCAAGCAGCAGCTTATTTTGGCAATTAATATTAGTGCCAGACAGTTTCGCCAGAAAAGCTTTGTAGCTGAATTCATTAAGGGCTATATGGAGTTTGGTTTTCCGGCGCATTTGTTGGAGCTGGAATTAACTGAGAGTCTGCTGATGGATGATGTCAGTGCAACAGTGGGAAAAATGAAAGAGCTGAATCAGGCAGGTTTTTTGTTTGCGTTGGATGATTTTGGGACTGGGTTTTCATCCTTGAGTTATCTGAAAAACCTGCCACTAAACTGCTTGAAAATAGATCAGTCATTTGTCCACGACATGCTCGAAGACCCAGAAGACGCAGCTATTGTTGAAACCATTATTACTCTGGCCAAAACCCTTAAGCTTAAAGTCATAGCAGAAGGGGTTGAGACACAAGAGCAGGCTATTGCATTAAGAGAGCTGGGTTGCGATCTGATGCAAGGCTACTATTTTGGCAAGCCAGCACCGCTCCCGCTAGCCTAACTTGAGCTGCTTGGCGAAGTCTGCTGCGGGCAAGGGCTTGCTGTAGAGAAAACCCTGTGAAATATCGCAGCCGTGTTCGACCAAGTAACGGGCTTGTACTTCGGTTTCCACTCCTTCTGCGATCACCTGTAAACCCAACTCATGCGCCATGGCAATAATGGCCGAGGCAAGACGAATTGGTTCACTATTTTCGTTGATCTGTGAGATAAAGCTACGGTCGATTTTTAGAGCGTGCACCGGAAACTGGTGAAGATAGCTAAGTGACGAATACCCAGTGCCGAAGTCATCGATTGAAACCTCAATTCCCATGTCTTTTAACTGATGCAAGGTGCTGGCTGCGTGCGACGCATTACCCATCAGCATGGATTCGGTGAGTTCAAGCTCTATCAGCTGTGCAGGGATAGCAAACTCAGCCAAAATGTCAGCCAATAGTTGTGGCAGCGCCTGCTGCACAAACTGATGGGCTGAGATGTTTACAGCGATAGGTAAAACCTGCAAACCCTCATCTATCCAGCTTCTGAGTTGCGCGCAGACCGTGCGTATGGCCCATTCGCCCATCGCATTAATCAAGCCACTTTCTTCCGCTAGCGGGATAAAGATTTGCGGAGAAATGAGTCCATGGGTTTTATGATTCCAGCGCATTAGCGCTTCCGCGCCTACCAACTCACCCGTGCGTGAATCTACTTTCGCTTGGTAGTGCAGTAGCAATTCGCCACGCTCTAATGCCGTAAATAGATCGTTTTCCAGCAGCAGCTCACCAATACTGGTCGTGCTGATTTCGGCAGAAAAATAACAAAACGTATTACGGCCAATTTCTTTAGCACGGTACATGGCTAAGTCTGCTTTACGTAACAGCTCTGTGGCGTTGTCGCCATCCTCTGGATACACCGCAATTCCAGCACTGCCGCTCACAGTTAATTCATGACCGGCAAGCAGATAAGGCTGGCATAGGGTGTTGAGTAACTCGTCACAAATGCGTCCTGCTTCTTGACGACTGCTCAGTCCTGTTAACACGGCAACGAACTCATCACCCCCTTGGCGGCTGAAGGTGTCTGTCTCTCTCAGGACGCTTAAGCCGCGATGTGCAACCTGTATCAGCAAGTCATCGCCAACAGAATGACCTAGGGTGTCGTTGATGTTTTTAAAGCGGTCCAAATCAATAAAGATAACCGCGGTTTTCAAATGGCTTGAGGGTGAGGTTTGAATCCCGTGCTGGATACGTTCTGAGAGCAATAAACGGTTGGGCAAGCCGGTAAGCGCATCATGGTGGGCAAGGTGATGAATGCGTGCTTCGCTCTGTTTGCGTTCAGTGATATCCGTAAACACGCCTAAATAGTGGCTAGGCAGATGGTTTTGGTCGGTAATGGCAGTGATAGACAGCCATTCAGGAAAAATAGAGCCGTCTTTACGGGCGTTCCAAATTTCTCCTTTCCACTGTCCTTGGCTGTTGAGCGTGTTCCACATGTTTTGGTAAAAAACGTCGTTTTGTCGACCTGAGTTCAAAATCCTAGGCGTTTTACCGATAACTTCCTCTTTGCTGTAGCCAGTTATTTGGCAGAAAGCAGGGTTTACAGCGATAATTTTTGTCGTCGCATCGGTAATAGTCATGCCTTCGCTGGCATTGGTAAACATCGTTGCGTAGAGGCGCAATTCTTCTTCCGCACGGCGTTGCGCTTGAAAGCGGTTTTCTAAATCAAGGTGCGCGATAATCAGCGAACGACGATCACGTCCTATGCGAAACAGCGCGTACAGCGCATATCCGACCAGCAGCAATGAAAGCGCATAGAGTAAGGTTTGGTAGTAGGTGGCTTCAGTCAGCGCTTTACGGTANNTTTAGGCGTGCTATTTAATACGATTTCAGCATGCTGTAGGGCTGTTGCAAGCGGCTGAGTGTTGTGCCGTAGGGTTAGCGTCTTAATTTGCTCGGTTAAGTACTGGTGTTCTTGTGTGTTTTTCTGGCGTGTTAGGGTGTAACTAATCAATCGGCGAACAAAGTCTTTGAAATCATGCTGTTCTGTTGGTGACAGCTGCGCAAGACTGGCGTCTGCAGCGATTGGCAAATATAGGCTTGAGTTGCGCACAACGGCGTGAATACGCTGAAAACGATCGACATTCAGCGCTTTTTGCTGATGAATGTCACCCAGGTTAATAAGTGCATTGGCGATGGTTTTTCGATCTGTAGGCTCTACCCAGCGCGGAATATTACGCAGTTCAAGCAGCGTTTTATCAATTTGAGCCAGATAAAAACGCTGGCTATCGTAGTTTTCAATCAGCCCAGCAAAACTAGCAACGACCCCCGAGTTTAACTGCTCATCAAATAGCTGTAACTCACGCAGTTTACGGGTGTAATTTACGTGTGAACCGGGCACTACGTCAGTAGAACGAAAGTACAGCCAAGTTAGCAGGGCAATTAAAGTTAGAACCAGTATCAACTTCCATGCGGGTTTGTCGCGAAAGCTTTTACCCTCGGGAGTCATGGTGTTGCTCCTATTTCGGGTATTTTACCGCTCAAACTTTGCAGAAACGCAACGATGGATTGTAAGTCTTCGGTGGGGATATCACGGCCTAACTGATAGCGCGCCATAATGGCTACTGCTGCTTCAAGAGTTTGTGCAGAGCCATCGTGCAGGTAGGGTGCTGTTAGGGCTACATTACGCAAACTAGGTACTTTAAATACATGCTTGTCTTCTTCGCGGCCTGTGACGTTATAGCGACCCAGATCGGCGCTTGTTATTTCACGACCGACAAAATAATCTTCGATAATGCCGAGTTTTTGTAACGTGTTGCCGCCCAATAGCATGCCTTGGTGACAGCTGGTGCAGCCGTAATCGTGAAAATTTTGGAAACCCAGAACCTGCTCAGCAGTTAATGCCGACTTATCGCCGCGCAAATAATGATCAAAAGGCGCATCAAGCGTGACCAGCGATTGCCCAAAGGTGACTATGGCATTAATAAGGTTGTTGACCGTGAGGCCGTCTTGATACGCAGCGTTAAATTCGGCCACCAGAACATTATCACTGCTGAGGCGCTGAATAATCTCTTGCCACGAAGAATTCATTTCTACGGGGTTGTGGATGGGGCCTTCTATCTGCTCAGTAAGTGTGGGCGCGCGGGCGTCCCAAAATTGAGCAAAATGGAGTCCGCTATTAAATACAGTCGGTGCATTAATGTCACCCAGTGCACCATTGACTCCAATAGATACCGCCATGCCATCGGCTCCGCCGAGATCAAAACGGTGGCATGAAGCGCAGGAAATCGTGTTGTTGCTTGACAGGCGGGTATCAAAAAATAGGCGCTTGCCCAGTGCTACAGCCTTGCTGGAAAGCCCTGTAACAGGTTCTAAAGGCCGAACGATGGGAAAGCGTTCATCTTCGACAAAATGGATGGTTTGCTCAGTGGAGATTTGCTCTCCACTGTCCATGCGAGAGAACCAAGAAACCCCAAGAATAGTAGCGGCTACCAAAAAAAATACGAGTGCCTTTTTCATTCGACTTGCTGCCGCCTACCCTAAATTTGTTGCTGGCGAAATAATTATTGAGCTAACTGCTGATAAGCTGAGCAGGCAATACTGTACCCAGCTTTGCAACTCGCTTGGAAAAATTCCATGGCTTTTATGGTGCTTTTTGTCACAGCCTGTCCGTTGGCATACATAGAGCCAAGTGCATAATTGGCTTGTGGATTGTTTTGTTGTGCTGATTTTTCATACCACTGTTTGGCTTGTGCAAAATCTTGTTTAACCCCCGTTCCGGAAAAATAGAACTCGCCCAGCATCCACTGCGCTTCGGCGTTATTTTGTTGCGTGGCTGCTTGGAGTAGAATATCCATATCCATGCTTTGCGAAGCAAGACTGTGAACAGAAATACCGGTAAAGACAACAAATACCATTTTTTTAAACATAATGAGCTCCCTTGCTATTATTTCTGCGGAGAGCCTACCAAAAGCGTGTAAAATCAGCCAGCTACACAACTTGATGTCCTTGTAATCTGTGTGTGTATTGTGAGAGTGCACACAATTTTTAGCTTTAAAGGGGTTTGCTAATCCCAAAGGTGCCTTATATATGAAGTTTGTCCATCAGCGAGAAGAGTTGAGCGAAGGGGATTTAGTAGTAATCCAGTGCTCGCAAATGTGCAACATCCGTTTAATGAATGATGCGGATTTTCGTCGTTATAAAAATGGGGCGCGGCATAGCTACCATGGCGGAGCTTTTGACCGTTTCCCGGCTAAAATTGCGGTTCCGCGCGATGGTGCGTGGAACATCACTATTGATGTGGTAACGCGTAAAGCGATCAGCGTCACGCGCAAAGCTGATTTTGATTACAAGATAAAAATTGTACGGCGCAGTAAAGCTTAGCCGAGTGCAGTATCCAAAAACATCATCACCATAAAACCTCCCACAAGGCCTAGGGTGGCCATGGTTTGGTGTCCGTTGCGGTGAGTTTCAGGGATGACTTCGTGGGAAACCACAAAAATCATAGCGCCTGCTGCAATGCCCATGCCCAGTGGATAGGCCAGGGCAATACTGCTGGCCATGCTAAAGCCCAGAATAGCGCCTAAGGGTTCAAGCAAACCGGTTGCAGCAGCAATAAGAACAGATTTGAATCGGCTTAATCCGCTGGCGCGCAACGCAAGCGCTACCGCAAAGCCTTCTGGCACATCCTGCAAAGCAATCGCCGTAGTTAATGGCATGCCTACCGATAAGTCGCCCTGTGCAAACGAGACGCCGATGGCCATACCTTCCGGAATATTGTGCAAAGCAATGGCAAAGACAAATAACCAAATACCATTGATGCGCTGGCATTCTGGACCGCATGGACCCGTGCTTTCGTGTTCATGGGGAGTAAAATAATCCAAGCCGTGCATCAGTACAGCACCTAAGCCAAGGCCTACAGCGACAACGAGCGCTGCTAAAACAGTGCTATTGAGCAGGCTTTCGGCAGCCTCAATGCCGGGCAAAATCAGTGAGAATGAACTAGCTGCCAGCATCATCCCGGCGGCAAAGCCCAGCAATGCATCCTGCACTCTTTGTTTTACTTTTCCGAGAAATAAAATCAGCATAGAACCCGTAGCTGTTGCAGCAAATCCTGCCAATCCACCGTAATTAGCGAGACGAAAGTGCTCAGAGTTACCGTAAAGTAAAGAGTGCGTTGTGCTGATAGCCAGCAGGATTAACAAGCCAAATAGCACACCAATAAAAGCTATAGTTAACACGGGTTTGGCGCGAGCCTGTATACGCCAAGCGGCAATAAGTTCTTTGTACGCAGCCTCTGGTGCCATGGTGACTCCTTTTTGATAACAACTAATATGTAGACAAGTATAAAGCTTAACTGCTCATCACAGGTACAGAGTGTCGAATTGCTTAAGCAAGCGCTGAATAATTACCTGCGTTGTAAGGGAGTTGTTAAAAACGGCGCAAAATGCTCATTTGCTGTGTGTAAACTGCACTTTTTCGTACGTTTTTAACGCGATGGTAGCTACGCAGGTAGGTTTATAACGCCTGGAGTATGATTGAAATTGCCCCTTCTGCACCTGTCCAAAATAGTTAACCCTTATGCGCAAGCCTTAGCGTAATTTGCTATGGTTTGCTCCAGTCGGTGGCTAATCAATCGACTTTCTTGACAGTGGTTTTTAGCGTTTAGTCACAGCGACACAGTTTGTCGCTCGCATCATTACCCTATAATGAATTTATAGTGCTTTTGGCGGCATTGCAGCCCAGAGCAGAACAACATATTTGAGTACGAGGCAACAATGAACAACACGGAACAGCAGTTTCTTAAATCACTGGACGACAAACTTTGGAAAGCTGCAGATAAGCTACGCGCTAACCTAGATGCTGCTAACTACAAGCACGTTGTGCTTGGTTTGATCTTCCTGAAGTATGTGTCGGATGCCTTTGAAGAACGCCAAGAGCAGCTGCTTGAGCTGTTTCAAACCAATCACGACGATAATATTTATTACTTGCCCCGTGAAGACTTCGACAGCGACGCTGACTACCAGCAAGCGCTGCAAGACGAGTTGGAACAGCTGGATTACTACCGCGAAGCCAACGTGTTTTGGGTGCCGAAAGCGGCGCGTTGGAGCACCTTAAATGCGAAGGGCCGGTAATCTTTGATAAGCGGGTGAGCAGTGGTATTTGATTATTGAAAAAAAATGCCCCGCTTGTGGCGGGGCACTCTTGTTAGCTAGTCTACTTAAACAGTAGGTAGCTCAGCTTTGGCAGCGGCTTCTTGGTAGTTGGCCATCTGGTCAAAGTTTAGGTAGCGATACACTTCGCCAGCCATGCTGTCGAGGTTTTTCGCATATTCTTGATACTCTTCCACGGTTGGCAGTTTGCCAAGGATAGCGGATACCGATGCTAACTCAGCTGATGCTAAGAACACGTCGGTGTTATCACCTAAACGGTTCGGGAAGTTACGTGTAGAAGTAGAAACTACAGTCGCGCCAGTCTCAACGCGGGCTTGGTTACCCATACACAGTGAGCAGCCTGGAATTTCTAGACGCGCACCGGCTTTTTCGTAGATGTCGTAGTAACCTTCTTCGGTCAACTGGTACTGATCCATACGCGTTGGTGGTGCTAACCACAGGCGTGTTGGCATTTTTCCTTCAACTTTCTGTAGCATCTTACCCGCAGCGCGGAAGTGACCAATGTTGGTCATGCACGAACCAATGAACACTTCATCAATTTTGCGACCTTGGACTTCAGACAGCAAACGCGCATCGTCTGGGTCGTTAGGTGCACAAAGAATTGGCTCGTTGATGTTCGCCAGATCAATTTCGATCACAGCAGCGTATTCCGCATCAGCGTCAGCCGCCATTAATTCAGGCTTAGCTAACCATGCTTCCATCGCCTGTGCACGACGCTCAATTGAACGCGCATCACCGTAACCTTCGCTGATCATCCAGCGCAGCATAGTGATGTTCGAGCGCAGGTACTCAGCGATGACATCTTCTGGCAACTTAATGGTGCAACCTGCTGCAGAACGCTCAGCAGAGGCGTCAGACAACTCAAATGCTTGCTCAACGGTTAGGTTGTCCAAGCCTTCGATTTCAAGAATACGGCCAGAGAAAATGTTCTTCTTGCCTTTTTTCTCAACAGTCAACAAGCCTTCTTGGATCGCGTAGTAAGGGATCGCATGCACCAGGTCGCGCAAAGTGATACCTGGGTTCATTTTACCTTTAAAGCGAACCAGTACTGACTCAGGCATATCCAGTGGCATTACACCTGTAGCGGCGGCGAAAGCAACCAGACCAGAACCTGCTGGGAAAGAGATACCAATTGGGAAACGGGTATGAGAGTCACCACCAGTACCAACAGTGTCAGGCAACAACATACGGTTTAACCAGCTGTGGATGATACCGTCGCCTGGGCGCAGTGAAACACCGCCGCGGTTCATGATGAAGTCAGGCAGAGTGTGGTGCGTGATTTCGTCAATTGGTTTTGGGTAGGCCGCAGTGTGACAGAACGACTGCATTACCAGGTCTGCAGAGAAGCCCAAGCACGCTAAGTCTTTCAGCTCATCACGGGTCATAGGACCAGTGGTATCTTGCGAACCAACAGTGGTCATTTTTGGCTCACAGTAAGTGCCAGGGCGTACGCCTTGACCCTCTGGTAAACCACAAGCGCGACCGACCATTTTTTGCGCTAAGGTGAAACCTTTGCCGCTGTCAGCCGGTGCAACTGGTTTTTTGAACAAATCGGATGGGCCCATGCCGAGCTCAGCACGTGCTTTTTCAGTCAAACCGCGACCAATGATTAATGGAATACGGCCACCGGCACGCACTTCATCAAGCAAAACGTCAGTTTTCAGTTCAAAAGTGGTAACGAGCTCGTCAGAACCGTGACGGCGTACTTCACCTTTGTATGGGTAAACGTCAATCACGTCGCCCATGTTTAGGTTGGTGCAATCAAATTCGATTGGCAGTGCGCCAGCATCTTCCATGGTGTTGTAGAAGATTGGAGCAATTTTAGTACCAAAGCAGAAACCGCCTGCGCGCTTGTTCGGTACGTTCGGAATATCGTCACCGAAGAACCACAGCACCGAGTTGGTGGCTGATTTACGTGAAGAACCCGTACCTACAACATCACCCACATAAGCAACAGGGAAACCTTTAGCTTTCAGCGCTTCCATTTGCTTGATTGGGCCCACGGAGCCTGGAACGTCTGGCTTAATACCATCGCGCTCCATTTTCAGCATCGCTAATGCGTGCAATGGGATGTCAGGACGTGACCATGCATCTGGAGCAGGTGACAGGTCGTCAGTGTTGGTTTCGCCAGTGACTTTGAACACGCTTAAGGTGATTTTTTCTTCTAGTGCTGGGCGTGATTTGAACCACTCGCCGTCAGCCCATGATTGCATAACAGCTTTAGCGTTGGCGTTGCCTGCTTTAGCTTTTTCAGCAACGTCGTGGAACGCATCAAACATCAGCAGAGTGTGCTTGAGCTCAGCCGCAGCTAAAGGCGCTAACTCGGCATCATCTAAAAGAGCAACCAATGTTTCAATGTTGTAGCCACCTTGCATGGTGCCTAACAATTTAACAGCGTGTGCTTTATCAATCAGTGGTGAAGTGGTTTCACCTTTGGCTATGGCTGATAAAAAGCCAGCTTTAACATAAGCCGCTTCGTCAACGCCAGCAGGTACGCGGTTGGTGATGAGGTCGAGCAGGAATTCTTCTTCGCCTGCTGGTGGGGTTTTCAAGAGCTCAACTAAACCAGAGGTTTGTTCAGCGGTTAGCGGCTGAGGCACGATACCTTGTGCAGCACGCTCTTCAACATGTTTACGATAGGCTTCAAGCACAGTTTTTACCCTCATTAATGGCCCTGATAACTATATTTTAGGGCGCTTTTATAGAAGCTGTTTTCAAAATATTCTAGGCGTTTAGGCTTATATTTTAGAGAGTAAACAAGGTTGTTTACTTCAAATTAACTTTGAAAACAGCTTCAAAGTGGGACATATAAACCTAAAAAAGGCGCGCACTATTCTAAGGGAGAATACCTTTAAAGTTAAGAGGCAGAGCAAATAACTTTAATTTTACTCGCTAGACCAAAGGCTAGCAGGCGGTTTGCGACCATGCGAGCGATTTGCCCACACCCTTAAAATAAGCAACTCGTACGAGCTATTTTTGCAGCAGGCTTTCCAAGTGCTCCGCCACATTTTGTGGTTTGACTACGATAACGTCTGTTTCTACAGCGTCCAAAACGGCCTCAGCGGTATTGCCAATTAAAGCGCCCGATAAACCAGTGCGGGCCACCGTGCCAATGATGGTGACTACAGCATCGAGTTCTTTGGCCATTTTAGGAATTAACACATCGGCTGGACCTTCTTTGATGTGCATCTGTTCGTCGCTAAGCTCAAACTCTTTCACAAAGGCAGCGGCCTGTTCACGGTAGCGGGCTTCAATGGTCTCGCGTAGCTGGAAGGTTGGGTCGGCTGCTGAGAGCATGGGCGCAGGGTGTGCAGTGAAAACGTGTAGCTGGGCATTTGCAATCGCCGCTACGGCAAAGGCGTTTTCGATAAGGCTGGTGTGCAGCGCGCGGTGTTCAGCGCCACTGTTGCCCACATCAACGGCGGCTAAGATTTTGCCTTCACTCCAGGGTCGATTGGTTTTGGCAATCAAAACAGGGCAAGGGCAGTAGCGCAAAAGTTTCCAGTCATCTGGGGTTAATAGTGCGCGCTTGAGAGGGTTTTCCGGAAAGTGTTGTTTAACCACTAAACCGCAGCTTTTTTCTTGCTGCACTTGGATGATGGTTTCGTGATAGCTGTTACTCCAAGCTTGCTCGGTGCTTACGCTATAGCCTTCATCAACCAGCTGGCGTGCTGTATCGGTTAACAAATCAGCGTATTGACCCTGCTTGTCGCATATCAGTAGATGTAAATGTGATTTGGTCACACTGGCAATGAGCTTGGCGCGCTTAAGCGCCAGTTGCTCAGGTTGCTTGGGTGTAAGAACCACTAAAATACTGCCGACTTCCTGCATAAAAACCCCCTTGCGTAGTTGATTCTTTAAAGTATAGCGCTTTATTGGCGCGGGCGGTGACTCGTATCATGTACCGAGGTTTTGCAGTATATAATAGAGTTTTTATTTAAGTGTATAGAACCTGACTATGTTAATTCCTGAAATTGAACGTTTTTTACTTTGTGGCACACCGCAAGCCTGGATTGAGCAAGCACTGCAACACCCAGAAGAATTATTAATTGATCACGCCAACTGCGAAAAAAAAGCCGCCGGCACAGCGGTAACCTTGATGTTTCGTTATGCGGAAAAAGAAGAGCTGCAGCAGAAAATGTCGCGTTTGGCACGAGAGGAGTTGCGCCATTTTGAGCAGGTTACCGCGATTATGAAAAAGCGCGGTATTAAATACCGCCAACTGTGCGCATCTGAATATGCTAAGCGGTTGCATCAGCATATTCGTCCCCAAGAGCCGGGTAGGCTGATTGATACTTTGATTATTGGTGCTTTTATTGAGGCGCGCTCGTGTGAGCGTTTCTATCGAATCTTGCCTTTTCTAGATGCTGAGCTTGAAAGGTTTTACCGTTCACTACTCAAAACCGAGGCGCGTCATTTTCAGGATTACCTGCAGCTAGCCCAGCAGTACAGCAAAGAACCTATCGGGGAGCGTGTTGCTTTTTTCGCTGAGCAAGAGCGTCTAGCGATTTGTGCGGATGATCGGGTGTTTAGATTTCACAGTGGTGTGGCGCAATAGGCTGTGGAATTTAAAACTGGCGTTTACATGGGGTAAGCGCCAGTTCAGTGCTGCTTTTAAAGCTTTAAGTTCTAAAGCGTCTTACCAAGTCTTGCAATGCAGTAGCTAGGCGGGCCACCTCTTGGCTTGCCTCGGTGGTTTGCAGTGCGCCATCAGTAGTTTCACTGGTTAAATCATTAATTGCAGTAATGGAACGCGTCATTTCTTCACTGACAGAGCTTTGTTCTTCCGCAGTGCTGGCAATCTGCGCGCTCATATCGTTAATAACAGCTACGGCTTGAATAATGGACTCAAGACTGGCTGTGCCTTTAACGGTTTGTTCTACACCTAGTTTTGCTTTACTGCGACCTGTTTCCATAGCAGTGAAGGCTTGATTCGCACTGGTTTGTAGGCGCGCAATCATGTCGTTAATTTCGCTGGTGGATTGCTGTGTGCGTGAGGCTAGGGTACGTACTTCATCGGCCACGACCGCAAAGCCTCGTCCTGCCTCGCCCGCGCGTGCAGCTTCAATAGCCGCGTTGAGTGCCAGCAGGTTGGTTTGGTCTGCAATACTGCGAATCACATCTAACACGCCGCCGATTTCGTCACTGTCTTTAACCAGTGTAGTAATAACGGTGGTGGCATGCTCAACGGCTTCAGCTAGAGACTCAATAACCTCAATGGTTTGCAGTGAAACCTGACGTGCCGTTGCAGCCTCACCATCGGCATGTTGCGCGGCTTCAGCGGCTTGACTGGCGCTGCGGGCAACCTCATGTGCCGTAGCATGCATTTCGTGCATTGCAGCAGCCACTTGGCTGATTTCGTTTTGTTGCTTACGCATACTTTGGCTGGTGTTTTCTGTTACGACAGAGGTTTCTTCACTGGCCGCGGCAAGCTGGTTAGTGGCGTTATCTACGCTTCGTAGCGCAGTTTGCATCTGTTCACCCATCTGGTTGAAAGAAACCGCAATTCTGCGTAATTCATCTTGGCTTTGGTAGTCAACGCGAACGGTGGTGTCACCTTCGGCCATCTGTGTGCTGGCGGTGCTAATTAATTTGACCGCTTCACGAATGCTACAAACCACGCGCTGGGTTAAAAACATAATTGTGGCGCCGCCCACTAAGAGCAAAGTCACAAACAACTGCAGAATTTTCTTATACTGCTGTTCGGCGTAGATATATTCTTGTTGCGCATCGCTAAGCAAGGATTGGGTGAGCTTGTTTATTTCCAGTGTTGCGGCCGTTACAGCAGGGTTTACCTGGGTTAGTAGCAACTCGTTTGCTTGGTAAAAGTTATGCCTAGCCATGTGTGTCAGGGATGAGTCAATAACTTGTTGCATGTTGGCTAGGTATTGATTGCCTGTGCGCATGATCTCTTGCTCATTAGGATCAAGCGCGATAGCTTCAAGCTGCGTATTCAGTTGCTTGGTTTGGCTGCGAACTTCATTGATTGCGTCTGTGTGCATGCTAATAGGGTGGTTGTGCAGCTCTAAAAAGGCAGACTCGGGTTCATGTTGCAGCATGAGCAACAGTTGAGTGCGTTCCGCTTCAATATTGGTTGCGATTTGGTTGACCAGACTAATGGGGACCATATGTTCGCGGTAAACCCCATCTAGTGACTGGTTAATTTGGCCTATGCCTAGTAATGCCGCCAGGCCTAACACAATAAATAGGGCTAGAGCGACACACATCAGCAGTAGCATTCGAGCTTGTAAGGATAGTTTGTTTAACATGGCAGGTTCCAAATAAAAGTCAGCATGCTGAGGAGGTAATGCTGCTGGACGAGCAGTATTGCGCGTGTTTAATAATGCTTCGTGCGCCGTAACAAAGTTTGACACTTAAGCTGAGTATCGGACAGAAACAGTCAGAACGATGCAAGTTGCATGCCATATTTTGGTGCGTTTAGGCTGCGACAATAATTCGCAGTATCAAAATTGTAGCGCTTTTTATCCTGATTGCGCGGGGCTGTCAAGATAAAAGTTTTTAGAGTAATTAGCAGTGCGGCCAGTGCTTGATTATGGGTAGGTTTGACGCTGAGGTACGCCAGTCTGTACATCTGTGCTGGTTGTCAACTTGCAAAGGTAGCGTCACTGTAACTTGCATTAGCAGGTTGTTTTTATTTATAAGATAATATTCTAGAAGGAGAGTATATTAGAACCAGTAGTTATTTCTAAGGAGGGCTTATGCTGGGTTATGAAACACGGAAATTAGAGGTGCAGGTCGGCGCTTTCAAAGGGCAGGTGCGTGCACTGAGCGATCATATGCAATTTGCTGATCCCAGTGGTAATGCAGAGCGTGCAGGCATATGTTCTGCAAGTTGGAGTTTATTTGGTCAGCTTTGGCCTGCGAGTTATGTGCTGGCTGGAGCGGTTAAGAAGATTGGTATTCAAGGACGGCGCATACTTGAGGTGGGTTGCGGCTTGGCCCTGCCGAGCTTGATTTTACAGTCGCGTGGTGCGGATATTACTGCTAGCGATTATCATCCGCTGACACAAACCTTTTTGGACTACAACACCCACTTGAATCACTTGCCTAATATTCCCTATTTGGATTTGCCTTGGGCAACCGGAGGTGCAGGTGTAGCGGGGTTTGATCTTATTGTGGGCAGCGATATTTTGTATGAGCCTAATCACGCCCAGTTGTTGGTAGGTCTTATAGAGCGCATTGCTAACCCGGTCTCTAAGGTGCTTATTAGCTGTCCCGGACGTGGGCACCGCAATAAATTTAGTCGCAGCATGGAAGGGCTCGGTTACCATTTAACCGAACAACGTGTGGCTTTTGAAGAAGATGAATTGGCGCCCTTTAAAGGTCGTTTGCTTTGCTACCAGCGCGAAGGCTAACAACAGTGTTAACTGGAGCCACTCACTAGGGCGCCGCCTTAAAATGTTGCTAATACATCCCTGTAAGCCTTTGCCATCTGTATTAGGTGGCAGAGGCTTTTCTTTGTCTGTTCAGTGCCGGACGCTACCCAGCATTGGGCGTATGTCTGGTGAGTCTTTTAAGAATATGCAAAGGTAGGGGACAAATAAGTGTGACTGACTTGAACCTGCGCGTTGTTAGCGGTATCTAATCGGCATAGAGTACGGAGCATTGCATGCATAAAGGGATGCATGCTTTTTTGTTTTGCTGCGTGTATTTGAATGTAGAGTTGGATTGTATGCATAAAAACATAGGTGTGTATTGGGTGCGCGTGCTTGCGCTACTGATTTTGTTAACTGGTAGCGCGCAAGCGCAAGATATTCTTGAGCATTTACGCACTTTGCCGAGTGCCGCAGGCGCAGCGCAGGTGCAGGTTGCTGAGGGTCGACCCACACTGATAAAACTGTGGGCGAGCTGGTGCCCGCTGTGCTTGGCGCAAATGGAAGAAACGCAAGAGTGGGCGGTGGCTTCTGATTTTGATGACATCAATTTAGTCACTCTCGCATCACCGGGTGTGCTGGGGGAGCAAAAGACGGTAGCCTTTAATCAGTGGTATCAGGGATTGGATTACCCAGCGCTGCCCGTGTTGTTAGATGAGCAAGGCGTGCTGGTTAAATTTGGGCGCATTCAGGTGTA
>LFRM01348583.1_pt1 | contig 16057 bp, 22 predicted proteins | sample 618341 | NCBI WGS metagenome assembly LFRM01 (sample SAMN03654438, study PRJNA283298) | anaerobic digester metagenome | isolation source: pool of bioreactors CSTR01a, CSTR02a, and CSTR03a thermophilic anaerobic... | place: Denmark: Kgs. Lyngby | collected 2014-05-21 | reverse complement strand
TTGATGGAAGTATTGCATACCATTGGTTTGTGATCATATTATCTACTCCTTAGAAAAATCATTAGTGATTTTTAACTCGTCTATATTATTCGGCACGGGAAGTGCAAATGCCGTCCCAGTATGCTTCAAACAATTCATCAGCATTATCTTTATAACGAAGTTCCTCAGGATATAAAAGCATACCATCCAATACACCTTGAATCATGCAAAGGTATAGCCTGATAGACCCTAGAGACACATCTGGTCTTATTTCACCATTAGACTGGCCTTTTAAGAAGCATCTCTGCATCTTCTGTTTGAATATTGCGTCTTTTTCGGAGATCAGCTGAGCAAATAAACTATTAAGTTGTTGGTTAGGAATAAATGTTATGGCACGCCAGAATCGAAGACGCTTGTCTTTTGAAAAATATTCAATCACAAAATTATACAGATTCTTCATAGCGTCCTTGCAGTATAAGCCTTCGATTTTTAACATCCATTCATGTAAATAGGCATAGTATCTTTCGATTTCATCCCGAACAACCAACTCGATGATTTCATCCTTGCTCGCAAAATGACTGTAAAGCGAAGGCGTTTTGATTTTCACCGCCCCAGCTAGCTCGGCAACCGATAGATGGTAGCCTTTTTCACAAAAAAAATCAAATGCAGCCATAAGAATTTCCTGCTTTTTATCCAAATCTGGTATCTCCTGAGCTAACTAATATTTGTTAGCCTTATAGCTGTATTTTAGTATAAACTATTTACAGTTACAATCATATTTTATTGCTCGGATAATTTTTCGGCTTTTCAACCTATTTCTACAAAATCATTATTACATATATAATTGAGATGCCGAGAAATCAACACAGCTACTCATATAATTCTATAGGAACAATTTTCCGTTGCACTAATCGACAAATTAATATATCAAATAAAATAATAGGAATTGTGCAAATACTCCTGATTATATTTCTCCGCAAGTTTATATAAAAATCGCTTCAAAGTATTCATCGAGGAGCCTTTTTCTTGACAGATCTGTAAAAGGTTAAAAAATCGTTCCTTTTCTTCGACACTTGCCATGCCCTTGAAATAACCCCAGATATGTAAAGCGGCATTGACGCAGTTTCCCGGGAAGACCTCCTGCGCATAAGCATGTTCGATGAGTCGATAAAAATCAATCGCCGGATATGAAGATTTATCCTTTAAAAGATCCCTTATCTTTTTGTAATCATTCGGCCATTTCTCGAGTACAGCATATTTATATCTACTCCACTCGAGCTCTAATGCTTTTATATTTTTATTAGACGTCGTACAGTTAATGCATTTTATTGCCGAAAGGTTTTTATCCTTGACTTCAAGCATGATATCCGGTTTTTTCTCGCCAAGGTCGGTGAAAAAATTCAGAAACTCAGCCACAGAAATACTCTTGGAATGAGAACCGGTACTTTTCAGACAATCCTGCTGAGAATAGTGAACTTTTTGCGTGCCGTCCTCCTGCCTCCAGGATGATAGGCATTGGGTAATCCAATAGAAATCTTCTTTTGAAGGATCGTAGCAATTGACTTTATTGTGAAGATTATCATAAACGACGGGAATTCCGAGGCATGAACCCAGTTCCAGAACATCGCCGATATGGTAGGACTTGTCGTCATTTTCTATTACGAGGCGCCGCTTGATAGAATGGTCCAGATCTTTATATCGCTCCGAAAAGCGAATTATGGCAGCTTTTTTGTCTCCATAGACACCTCCGACATGTAGAATGATTTTGTTGGTGCAATCAACTTCCAGACTATCCATGAATGCTGAATGATAAGCGAGATCCTCAATCGCACGTTCTGCCACCTGTTTGTCTGGTGAATTTAGTACGGTATATTGACCCGGATGCATCGAAACTCGAATACCTGCTTCTCTGATGCTGTTTCCGAGATGAGAAAGTTCCTTCTTAAATAGGCTCCTCCATTGTAGCGTATTGGCAGAACTTGAACCGAAGGGGATGACATCAGAACTGATCCGGAAAAGGCGGACATCATTTGTAGCATTATAATTAATTATGTTTTCAAGTGACGTTAAATTGTGCCGAATCAATTCAATCAACTTTTCCTCGTTGATATTTTTCAGCAGGCAACCTTTTAAGGTGGTGTTTGGAACACCGACAGTCAGGCAAGCATAACCAATACTCATGATTTACCTCATAAAAACATACTAACAACTTGATTTATAGGTATCAGAATAGCGAAGGAGCCACATTCCTTCGCTATTCAACCTGCTCGTCCCGAGGACACTATACAATTTGGAGTTTCTTACCTTTTGGGTCTCCTTTGAAGGCTTCTATCACATGCTCCCACGCCTCGAGGCCTATATCCTCGTCGTAATATATAGGAATTTCATTCAGATGAGCTAATGCAATTTTACCTGTCATAAGCGGATCATCGCCGGTTACATTGGTTTCAGAATCAATAAGGCCATGCTCAAGTTCTATGTTTAACCCTTCCAAATACTCCTCAGGAGTAAACTTCACTTGGTTAAATTCAATTCCCAGCTTGCCTGCAATCTCTTTTGCTTCGGCTAATGTGAACTTTTTCATTTCAAACACCTTCTTCTGTGGTTATTTATTTTACTTATTTATCTTAATATAAACGGGGGTTAATATCTGTGATGTTATCACGGTATTTCTGGGATAATCATTATTGCCGCTTAATGGTCTTTTAAATCTTCAGACGATTCAGAGCCTTCGTTGAAGGAAATCGTTAGAAAATCATTTTCTTCGGCTGAAAGTATAAGCACTTTCAATAGTGCTGAACCATATTCCCCTAATGCAACCTCCATCTCGGAACAGTATTGAATTATCAAATGTGTTTTCTCGGAGATGTCACCGAGACAGTCATGCAGCGCATCGAGATTCCCACCGTAGTAGTCCGGGAACGACACATCTGCATTGGAGACAGGCAACTGTGGCAACAGAGATCCTGATTCTTATGGCAGTTTGTTTGATACCTCAGCAATATAATGCGATAGCCAATGCGTTGATATCTTTTGCTTGCGGAATGCAGGTCGAAGCTTTTCGCAACCTGGATGGGAATCCTATTGTAACGACGATGTGTATTGGAAATCTGCGCAGTGGCACTTATTATCTGGATAAATTCATTCAGACTAAAGATAAGATGTGTATAAAAAAAGCATCGTTATATTTTGCTGTAATACTGTTCTTTGTGATAGGAGCAGTGGTGGAGAGTATTCTGATTGGGACTTTTGGCGAGAAAGCTCTATTTCTCTCTGTGCTTCTTTTGGGGATTGCATTTATACTTATGCTGATACGTCCGACTGTTGAAGAGAGTGATTGTAATGATTTTGTTGGTGATTAACGGTAAGCTCCGGTTTTCTGAAAAAGAGAGCAAGCGCTCTTACGGATAATTCCCAAGGGCAACTTGCTCTTTTATTCTGTAATATCGACGCTGATGCCAGACTTGAACTCGACAGTGAACTCTTCGATAAAGCTCTCTGTGTTCGCCGCAGACAACAATCTGTGCAAAGCAGTGATTGCAGGAGTAGGCTTGTTTCCTGCCGGTGTGCCCCTTTGTTTTCCCCGCTCCGGTAAGCAGCCTGTCAGCCTCAAGCCCGGAGCAATCGAGGCATGTTGAGTGCATAGCATTGCTACAGAAAAAATGAATTTAAAAAAGCCAGCCATAATTATTATTATGGCCGGCTTTTTTTGGCTATTAATTTAGTAAGCCCGAATCTCTTTAATCATGAACTCTCTACCACTAAGAAGTTCATGATCTTTTGCTGAGCAGAAGGGACATGTCCCATGATTGCTAAGAGCATTAAATACTTTACCGCAATTATGACAAAGAGCGTTGGCGGGGAGTATTTCTACTTCTAATTTTGTGTCCTCCAACATAGTGCCAACCACTGTAGCTGGATAACAAGAATATAGATATCTTGGTACCACAGTGGAAAGTTCGCCTACTTGAAGGACGATTGCTTCGACAGTCTCTAATTGATTTTCTTCTACAATGTTTAGTACTTGATCGACTACGTGATATAGTATGCCTAATTCATGCATTTTATTCACCTTTAAAGACTTTGTTTGCAGCAATCTTTACTTTTCGTTTAATTACATGAGGAGTGATAGCTTTTTTAATATCTGTAAACTGCACGCCTTCACCATCATAAACTCGTTCGAGGTGAATAGCATCAAATTTACATTTGGTCGTACACATTCCACAGCCTACACACATGTATTCGTCGACAATCGTAGCACCACATCCTAAGCAACGCTCTGTTTCAAGCTTCATTTGTTCTTCAGTAAGTCCACCGCGTAGATTTTTAAATGTCTGCTTGCTCTTTGCACCATCCACACTTGTAGCGCGTTGACGAGGAGTATTGTCATAACTGTCAATAACGAGGGCTGTTTTATCAAGTTCGCAGAAAGCTCGACGGCTTCTACCAAAACGAAGATCTTGACCTGGGTGAACAAAACGATGAATACTGATAGCTCCTTGTTTTCCTGCTGCAATAGCATCAATAGCAAAACGAGGTCCTGTAACAGCGTCGCCACCTGCAAAAATATCAGGTTGACCAGTTTGATATGTCCAATCGTCGACTTGAATTCGATTACCACGGTCCACTTCAGCTGTAGTGCCATCTAAAAGTCCACACCAATCGATTCCTTGACCAATGGAGAGGAGTACATAATCAGCTTCAACAAGCAGAGTATCATTCTCATCATAGGCTGGATTAAATCGACCTTCAGCATCAAAGACTTGTGTACATTTCATAAATTCTACAGCAGTAACTTTCCCGTTTTTGGAAAGAATACGCTTTGGACCCCAGCTGTTATGAATGGTAATATCTTCACTTTCAGCTATTTCAATTTCTTCTGGTAAGGCCGGCATTTGTTGACGATTTTCAAGACAGAACATTGAAACATCAGCATCTTTTCCACGTACAGCAACACGAGCTACATCGATGGCTACGTTTCCGCCTCCAATGACAACAACTTTGCCTGAAACAGGGCTGTTACCATTAATATTGGCTTCTCTTAAGAATTCTACGCCAGAAATCACATTCTCAGAATTTTCGCCTTCAACACCGGTTTTGCGCCCGAGTTGTGCACCAACAGCAAGATAAAATGCTTTATAATCTTGGTTTCTTAGTTCATCCAGTGTAACATCTTTGCCAACCTCAATACCGGTTTTAAATTCTACACCTAGTTCACGCAGAACATCGATTTCTGCATCTACAATTTCATTTTCCAAAACAAAAGAAGGAATACCCAAGGTAAGCATGCCGCCAAGTCTTTCTTGCTTTTCAAAAACAGTGACGCTATAACCATCAATTGCTAAGTAATAAGCACAGGAAAGTCCGGCAGGACCTGCTCCAATAACGGCAATTTTTTTATCACTATAATCATGTTTCTTTTTAGGGATAAAACGATGCTCCTCTTTAAGTTCTTGCATAGCGATATATTTTTTGATGTCATCGATAGCAATAGGTTCATCGAGGCTTCCTCTAGTACAAGCATCTTCACAGCGTCGATTGCAGACATAACCACAAACAGCAGGGAATGGGTTTTCTATTTTAATAAGTTCTAATGCTTCTCTATATTTGCCTTGAGCGGCTAATTTAATATAGCCTTGTACAGCGATATGAGCAGGGCAATTTGTTTTACAAGGCGATGTACCTGTATCTACAACTTCCTTACGATTGATTCTATAATCAGGGTTCCAATTAGACTCTTTCCAGTCATGATTTCTAGGAGTATAAAGTGTAGTAATGTCTTCGACAACAGGATTAGTAGAACAAATTTTTTGACCTAACTGCAAAGCATTCATAGGGCAATGTTCGACGCATTGGCCGCAGGCAACACATTTCTCTTTGTCAACCTTGGCAACGTAATTTGAACGAATCATATCCGTGTTTTTATACATGGTGCCTGTACGAAGAGAAAGGCAAGAACATGAACAACAATTACAAATGGCATGGGTTTTTCCGGAACCATCGATATTAGGAATTTGATGAATGAGGCCATCTTCTTCAGCTCTTTTAATAATATCAAAAGCTTCCTCTCGGGTGATTTCTCTGGCTCGTCCTGTTCTAATATAATATTCAGCGGCATGCCCCATCTGAATACACATGTCTTCTTTTAAGTGACCGCAGCCTTCACCCATGGCTTCTCTGTCTGTTCTGCAAGAACAAGGAGAACAAGAAAAAATAGTATTTTCATTTAAATATTTAGAGACTTCTTCATAGCTGACTTTTTTGCTGCTACCATCAATGGCAGATTCAATCGGAATAACCCTCATCAGGCCGATTCCCGGTGGGAACATGCCTGAACTTAAAGGTCCGCGTACACGGCCATAAGCTTCCATAGCATAGGCAACGACTGGGTATTTCTCCACATTATCTAAATTGTTAACAATCATTTCCATTATGCCAGGTATCCAGCTTTCAGCATGCCAGAAAGTGTCTACACCATCGATAACGTTTACGAATGTGGTACCATACTTAGCCAGTTTCATCATTTGTTCATGACAGTATTCTTCACTTTTTCCAAGAATCTCAGCCATTTCTGCAGCTGTTCGCTTGGTAAAATAACCCATGGCAATACCAATTTCTGCCATCTCATCATCTACACCTGGTTCCAAAATGACATATTCAGGATCATCCCATAAATAGCCATTTTTCTTTGGGTTCTTTCGTCCCAGCATATTGGCAAATTCCATTACCTTTTCTTTATACTGGCATTCATAACCCTCAGGGAAATACATTTTTGTAATTTCCATATGCGTTCCTCCTTAAAAAAGATTTTATTCTTGATATAATTTTACTTCAGTTCTTAGCCAATCAACCCAAGCATCTACACCTTCGCCGGTTTTTGCGGAGATTGGGAAAATGGCGATATCCGGATTGATTTTTTTTGCTCTTTCAATGAAAGCTTCCATATCAAAATCAAATAAAGGCAACGCATCTATTTTATTGATTATCAAAGCATGGCAAATTTCAAACATTAAAGGGTATTTTAATGGTTTGTCGTCTCCTTCAGGAATTGAGAGAATCATAGCGTTCTTTGTAGCTCCTGTGTCAAATTCTGCAGGACAAACTAAGTTACCCACGTTTTCTAGAATGATAAGATCACTGTTTGCAGCATCTAATCCATGAATACCTTGTCTTGTCATGTCAGCATCAAGATGACACATACCACCGGTATGTAATTGAATAACGGGTACTCCTGTTTCTGAGATAGTTTGTGCATCTACATCGCTATCAATATCTGCTTCCATGATAGCAATATTGATTTCATCTTTGAGAGCATTGATTGTTTGAATTAATGTCGTTGTCTTTCCTGCACCAGGAGAACTCATCAGGTTTAAAAGAAAAGTTCCTTGGCCTTTGAGGTCTTCTCGCAGTCTGTCAGCATCTTTGTTATTGTCTTCAAAGACACTTTCTTTAATTTCTAATATGCGAATTTCGCGGTCCATATTTACTCCTTTCAGTAGGGTATTGCATTATACTAATGCTTTGGCAATATTATTTTGCCAGATAAATAAATTGAGAAAGATTCCTTCTTGAAATGTTTACTTTCAATTTTGGTATAACCAAAATTGAAAGCGTTTATTAATTCACATTGTATATAGTTTCCATTATAACGTCAAGTATCATTAGGGGTTGTTTAAAGTCTTTGTTCTAAAACGAGTTGTAAAGGCATGAGATTTATACTATACTGGAACTGGTTATACCAGTTCCAGTGGAGGTGAAAAATGATGGAATTTGCAAAATTGAGTGCGCCGACTCTAAAAGAATTATTTGTAAAAGAATTAGAGACTAGGATTCTTTCAGGAAAACTTGAAATTGGTGCAAAATTACCTTCAGAACGAGATCTTGCAGAACAAATGCAAGTAAGTCGTGCAGTAGTTAATGGAGGTATAAATGAATTAGCAAGAAAAGGGTTTTTAATTGTAAAACCTCGTTCAGGTATTTATGTATCTGATTATAGGAGAACAGGCACTGTTGAAGCCTTGCAGTCGATAATGAATTATAATGGGGGGCAATTACATAAGGATGAGGTTCGTTCCATATTGGAATTAAAGCTTGTCATTGATACTTTATCGTCTAAACTTGCTGCAAAATATGCTAAAAAAGGCGATTTAGAAATACTGAAAAACAAACTTGCCCAAATGAATGAAACTGGGGAGGATATTAAAAAAGCTGCAGAAGCCGCTTTTGATTTTTATCATGAGCTTTCCATTGTCGGTGGGAATATTCTTTTACCACTCATTTACAGATCGTTTCATATACCTGTGATTCATCTTTGGGAGAGATTTATCCATAAATATGGCAATGATATTGTTTATAAAAGTGCCAAGACAGTTTTTGAAGCGGTATCTGTAGGTGATGAAGAAGCGGCAATGAAAGCGGTTAATACTGCCATTTCAGGAACGATTGAAGGGCGTAGAGAAATTTATGAAGAATAAAAAAGTCTAATTGGATTACTTTTAAAGATTGAGGGAAACCTTTGGGAGAGTAATAATGACTGTGGATACGACTACTGGCGCACATCTCAAATCGAATAAGGCGGCAAACAAGCTGCACGGACTATTGTATTGTACTTTCGAAGAGGTATCTGTGCTAGAGAAGAGAGGAGATCCATAACAATGAAAATAAAAAAGAATAAATATTTGACAGGCCTTCTACTTGTGGTTATGCTGCTTCTGCCTTTGGGTAACAGTTTATTCGCTAATTCTCAAAGTGCAGACGCTTCTTTTACTGAAACTTTCGAACAAAAAGATACGCGCAGCAATATTGCGCTCGTCACACTCAAAGACAGCACTGGAGTGGGACTTGCAGGCGGTGTGGTCAGCTATTATGCAGGAGGATGGGCCAAGGAGTAGCTGAAACGGATGATAATGGCGAAGTCAGGATTTTTATACCTGAGGGTAAGAATGTCACGGCTGTAGCCATAAACTACAAGGGCGGACGCGTCCAACTCAACCAATACATGACTGACGATCCAATTTACAATTTTACAACCGTACCTGTTACCGTAAAATTACAAAACTCAACAGGAGAAGATCTTTCGGGTACTGCCAAGCATTACGGCACGGCAACAGACGGATGGTTGACTTTTGCTGAAAACGGTGAGTCAGGTTCCACGATGGAAATGCTTCCGAGTAAATATACCTTTCAAATGAATTACAAGGGCGCACTCCAAAACAATTGAAGTTTCTGGCACAAGTTATACCATCACCAATGAAAAATCTATCGCTATTATTCCAAAAACCGGTGATGAGAGCAGCTTGGAGCTGTCGATTGTTCTCATAGCTTGCTCACTGCTAAGTACTGGATTGATTTTGTTAAACAGATTTCGTCGGCGTAAAACCGAATAGAGGATATTAAGGTGCATTTGATCTATCTGCAGGCAAGCTGTTTGCCTACCTTTGTACGTTATATAATGAACAGATAAAATAAGTTAAAGAGATTGCTAAACTATATAACGATAGATGATATAGTTTTTAAAGAGTTAAATCAGAATATAAAAAGACGATAGAAATTAACAGCTATCGTCTTTTTTATTGTTATGCATTACTTGGCTTCAGAAATTGCTTTATAGTGGTTTCCCCACATCTCCATTGCTTTGATAATCGGTCGCATAGATTCTCCAAGATCGCTCAATGCATATTCCACCCGTGGATGTCCTGCCGTGGCAAGCGGTACAAGTGGTAATTTTTATGATGCCGACCCACAGTGCTGGAAAGAAATTCAGGAATAATGCATTTCAAAACTGTTTTAAAAGCGGGAGGATGTGTAGATATTTGTGCGAGCGGAAAGGATTTATAATATGAAAGCAGTTACATTGCGTGATGTGACACCTGCAGAGCAGGTGTATTTAGAAGAGATAAGTATACCGAAGGTTCGCCCCGGCTGGGTACTGATTAGGGTCAAAGGCTTTGGAGCTGGTGGGACCGAAAACATTGCGTGATACATTGAAAGCGGTAGAACCGAGTGCTATTGTTTGTAATACCGGTGTTCTTGGTGGGATCTATGCACTGGATGACTTTGATCCAATCAAAGAGATTCCAAATGGTGTATTCCTGACAGGATTTTTTAGCAATTATCCAACCCAGGAGGCTATAGATGACATCTTTGGATTCTTAAATCAGCATCGACTTGAACCGCACATTGGAGAGATTTTCACTTTTTCAGATATTCGTCAAGCATGCATGACACAGGACTATGGGAAAGTTAATGGAAAGATTGTAGTGACAATACCGCAGCATGAGATTTCCATGAGGTGTATGTTGTAAAAATCATTGACATTTATATAGAGGATTAAAAAAATATGGATATCTAATCAAACGTAATCAGAAAGCAGTAAGCGTCGGACTTGTTACAGCGTGGATCAGATGTTCCGGTTAGGACAAAAGCATCTTGAGTATGGATGATGATGCATTTAAGGAACAATTTAAGCGTACTTCATTATAGAACGGACTAATGACATCGATATTTATTATTTCAGGTTGTGCAAAATCAATTTTTGCAAGGAGACAATAAAATGGACTACAGAAAATATAAGGATACTATCTATCTACGGATTGATAAGGGAGAAGAGGTTGTGGCCTCGATAAAAAAGGTATGCGAAAAAGAGCATGTAGAGGCTGGGTATTTCCAAGGAATAGGAGCCTGTGATAAGGTGGTTTTGTCAACGTGGATTCCAGAGAAAGAGGATTTCATTTACCATACCATAACCGGAATGCTTGAGATGATTTCTTTGATGGGAAATGTTTCAATAGATAAAGAAGGGAAGCCTTTTTCTCACAGTCACGCGGTGTTTTCTTATTTGAATGACAAAGGGGAGCTCGCTACAGTTGCGGTCATTTAAAGGAAGCAGATATCAGTTACACGGGTGAAATTGTGTTAACGTTAGCCGAAGAAAAGATTGGCAGGATGTTTGATTCAAAAGCCGGTATTGACGTGTGGAAGCTTTCGTAAGGGGAGGTTAAATTTTATGATACGCAAAAAGAAACCTATCGCCAACGGCAACGATAAAATACAGTTTAAAAGATTAAAAACAGAGATCGAAGCCGCAGATGCCATTGTGATTGGTGGCGGAGCGGGGCTTTCTGCCTCTGCCGGATTTACCTATCAGGGGCAACGATTTCAGAAGCATTTTAGAGAATTTGAAAAAAAGTATGGCTTCCATGATATGTATTCCGGAGGGTTTTATCCTTATCAAACAGCAGAGGAGTATTGGGCCTATTGGAGTCGATATATTCAGATTAATCGTTATGAAAACGCAACTACACTTGTTTATGGTATGCTATTAAATTTGGTTAAAGGTAAAGATTATTTCGTCATTACCACTAATGTTGACCACTGCTTTCAAAAGGCAGGATTTGATAAAAAGCGTTTGTTTTATATGCAAGGTGATTATGGATTGTTTCAATGCTCCAAGCCTTGTTGTCAGAAAACTTATGATAACAAAAAATGGATTGATCGTATGGTTGAGGAACAGATAAATATGCGTATTCCAACGGAGCTAATACCGAAATGTCCGGTTTGTGGTAGGCCTATGACCATGAATCTTCGTACAGATGATCGCTTTGTGGAGGATGCAGGTTGGCACCATGCAGCACTTCGTTATTATGATTTTATTCAGCGTCATAAGGGGCTAAGGATTCTTTTTTTGGAGCTTGGCGTAGGATATAATACTCCCGGAATTATCAAATACTCTTTCTGGAAGATGACAGCAGAAAATCCAAATGCAATGTATGCATGTATCAATGACGGCGAAGCGGTTTATCCACAGGAAATTGAAAGTCAGTCTATCTGTATCGACGGAGATATTGGCAAAATATTAGAAGAAATCGATGGCCGGTTGACCTGCAATGGCTGTTCTGATGATGGGAGGGAGAAAAATGACAAAGCTCGAAAAGCTTATCAAGTTAAATCAATTGCTTCTTGATGATATGCCAGGGTATCAAGTACAGGCAAAGAAGTTTACGCTTACAGAGGAAGCTCAGTGGAGACTTTTTCGTTCTCTTGTTAATGTTCGGGAACCTCGTCCAATAAGTGAGGAATTTATAAAGTTACAGAATGCTTTCCTGCAAGAAGAAATCAAGAATAAGGGGATAACAGACAGTTCCAATCTTACCCCGGTGCGAGATAAAATATATTTGTGGCAAGGGGATATTACAACTTTGCAAACAGACGCAATTGTGAATGCGGCGAATAGTGGTATGACTGGCTGTTATCGTCCTCTTCACGGTTGTATTGATAATGCAATTCATACTTTTGCCGGTGTACAGCTGCGGTTGGAATGTGCAGAAATCATGGAAAAGCAAGACTTTGCAGAGCCGACCGGAAAAGCAAAAATCACAAAAGCATATAATTTACCCAGCAAATATGTAATCCATACTGTAGGCCCCATTGTATCCGGTAGACTGACTCAAGAGGCTTGTGACCTGCTTGCAGCCTGCTATCGTTCCTGTCTGGAACAGGCAGTTCAAGAGCAGTTGAGCTCAATTGCCTTTTGTTGTATTAGTACGGGTGAATTCGGATTTCCAAATAGAAGAGCAGCTGAAATTGCAGTAGAAACGGTTACTGATTATCTAAAAGAAACAGGTAGTTCTATTAAGGTTGTATTTAACGTGTTTAAGGAAGAGGATTATTGCATTTATCAAAAACTTTTCAATTGATAATTATCGGTATCTTATATACATCTTTTGCCACCGGCTTGTTGATGTGCTAGCTTATCTATCGTGAAAGCTTCCTGTGAGGGATAAAATCAAGAAAAAATATTATAGCAGATTATTGACATATGACAATAACCTGCTATAATAAAAATGTAAGTGGCATATGCCAATAACTAAAAGGAGGTGAATTTGTATGCCAAGAGGAGATGGAACCGGCCCAAAGGGAGCTGGATCAATGACTGGAAGAGGTTTAGGCCTTGGCCTTGCTTGCAGACGCGGTTTCGGTCGTGGCTTTGGTAGAGGTCTTGAGGCCTCATCACAAACACAAAAAGAACTACTTAGTGAACAGAAAACCATATTGCAAGAAAGGCTCGAAGCCATTGATAAGGAATTAGAGAACCTTTAAGGATCATCTAAAGGTCATCAGGAATAACTGGAGGACGCTCTAGTTATTTCTGATTAGGATGGAGGTAATAAATTATGGCGAGACCAAGAAAATTAAGAAAAGTCTGTAGTTTACCTGAAAGCAAACGATTCGGACCTCTTGATTTCTCAGGTGATGCAGAAAACCATGTAAATATGACCGTTGATGAGTATGAGACTATAAGACTTATCGATTTAGAGGGCTTTACACAAGAAGAGTGTGCTACGCAGATGAATGTGGCTCGCAGCACCGTTCAAGGTATTTATATCGATGCCAGAAAAAAATTGGCACAGTCATTGGTTAATGGAAAAGTCCTTTTTATTGAAGGGGGCGAATATAGGCTCTGTGATGGATTGGGAGCCGGCTGTGGCCGAGATTGTCATAGGCGTAGGCGTGGAAAACCTTGTACGTATAATGAAAATCAAGATGACTGATAAGAATGTCGAGTATGACATTGTTATTGACAAAGATTAAAGCCTTGTAGTACGAGCGTTATAAAATGCAATTAAAAATTATTGAAAAATGAAAAGAACGGAGGGTTCTTATGAAAATAGCAATTCCGGTAGATGAAAAAAACTTGGAGTCCAGTGTATGTGTATCCTTTGGACGCGCTCCTTATTTTCTTGTTTATGATACAGAAACCAAAGGAAGTGAGTTTATTGATAACACGGCCGAAACAAGTACAGGTGGCGCAGGGATTAAAGCTGCACAAATAATAGTAGATAATAAAGCAAATGCTTTGTTGACGCCTAGATGTGGTCAAAATGCCGCTGATGTGATTAAAGCTGCCGATATCAAAATATATAAAACGACATTCTCTTCAATAAAGGATAATCTCGCAGCATTTACTGACGGGAAGCTACCCATCCTGGAAGAAATTCATGCCGGATTTCATGGGCACGCAGGCAATTAATATGAGAATTGCTGTACTAAGTGGCAAGGGTGGCACAGGCAAAACACTGGTATCGGTAAATTTAGCTGCGGCAGCTAAAGTATCGACATATGTAGACTGCGATGTTGAAGAGCCTAATGGGCATCTGTTCCTAAAGCCTGAAGGGATTCAGGAAGAAGAAATATCAGTACGAATTCCAAAGGTGGATAATGAACTGTGCAATGGATGTCGCAAGTGCGTTGATTTCTGTAATTTTAATGCCCTTGCTTATATCAAAGATAAGCTGATTGTCTTTGATGATGTATGTCATTCCTGTGGTGGATGTGTTTTGCTTTGCCCTGAAAAAGCACTGACAGAAAAAGAAAAGGTGATCGGAAAAGTACAAAAAGGAATTTCTGACGAAGTAACGGTGTGGACGGGAAGGTTAAACACCGGTGAAGCTACGGGCATTCCTATTATAAAGAAACTGCTTGTCGAGAACAGTCCGCAGACAAATCAGCTCACTTTTATCGACTGTCCTCCCGGAAGCGCCTGTATCGTAATGGAAAGTATCAAAGATGCAGACTATTGTGTATTGGTAGCTGAGCCTACATTATTTGGTGTTCATAACCTCAACATGGTATACGAACTGGTCAAGTTATTTAATAAACCTTTTGGGGTAGTTTTGAATAAATGCTTGCAAGAAGAAAATCCGGCAGAACAGTTTTGCTTAGAAAAAAACATTAAGATTGTAGGTAGAATTCCCTTTGACAATGAACTGGGAACGCTGAATTCCAATGCAGAGATCGCTGTAAATAAAAATGAAAAATACCGTGAGCTTTTTTCTAATCTGCTTGAGACGGTGACAAAGGAGGTGCAGCATGAAGCAGCTACTAATCCTTAGTGGGAAGGGCGGCACAGGAAAAACCACAATAGCAAGTGCGTTTATTAAACTGGCTGATGCCAAGGCTTATGCAGATTGTGATGTGGATGCTCCTAATCTTCACCTTATCACCGGATGGGATAGGGAGCCCCAAAAAAAAGATTATTATGGGTTGCCAAAAGCGAAGATAAATACTGACTTGTGTATTAGATGTGACCAGTGTAGACAAAATTGTCGGTTTGATGCAATTAGTGCAGAGCCTGATTATAAAGTTGATTTCTTTGCCTGTGAAGGGTGTGGAGTTTGTGAGTATGTTTGCCCTGTGGGAGCTGTAGGTATGGAACCGGCAGTAGCCGGAGAGTTAATGCTGTATTCTGATGAGGTAAAAGCATTTTCAACAGCACAGCTCAGAATGGGTAGCGGCACTTCCGGAATGCTTGTCACCGAGGTAAAAAAACAGATGAGGTCGGCAGCAAGCGATACGAAACTTGCCATTATTGATGGCTCGCCCGGGATAGGTTGCCCTGTTATTGCATCACTTAGCGGTGTGGATATGGTGTTAATAGTTGCAGAACCGTCAATTTCAGGTATCAGTGATATGGAACGAATTATAATTACAGCAGCGAAATTCGGAATTGAGACGGCGGTATGTATAAATAAGTATGATACCAACATCAAAAACTCAGAGAAGATAGAGCAATTTTGTGATGAACAAGGGCTACCCTTTGTTGGAAGAGTATCTTTTGACTCGGGAGCTGTAAAGGCTATAAATAATGGTCAAAGTATTGTAGACATAGACTGTAAATCAGGGACTGAGGTTACAGAGATCTACCACAAAATAATGAATCTGCTTTATGATAACAGTGATGATTAAAGGCAGGCGTATTATTAAATAGTTGGTATAAGATATATTCCTATCTTAAGCAGAGAAAATTTAGGTTTATCTGCTGAAAAGGAGTATTATATAGATTAATATAATAAAACAGAAAATTGGAGGAAATTAATATGATGAGAATTGCTGTAGCAAGTGAGAACGGAACGGTAACTGAGCATTTTGGACATTGTGAAGGATTTATGCTTTTTGACACCGATAAAAGTGAGATTATCAATACTGAAACCGTTCCTAATCCTGGTCACAAACCTGGATTTCTACCGAATTTCCTTGCCGACCGTGGTGTAAATGTTATTATCAGCGGTGGCATGGGTGG
>LFRM01031680.1_pt1 | contig 16060 bp, 15 predicted proteins | sample 618341 | NCBI WGS metagenome assembly LFRM01 (sample SAMN03654438, study PRJNA283298) | anaerobic digester metagenome | isolation source: pool of bioreactors CSTR01a, CSTR02a, and CSTR03a thermophilic anaerobic... | place: Denmark: Kgs. Lyngby | collected 2014-05-21 | reverse complement strand
TTACTGCTTCTTTATCACTTAGCTTGGGAAATACTAAATTTGCCCAGCCAACACTTGGAACTGCAACAATCGTCCACTGTCCATGATTTCCCATTGAATAATCACGATAGCGTTTAAACGCTTGTCCAGCAGCTTTAGCATTTGCAGCAAGTTTGCTTGAGTCAACATCAGCAAAATAGCCTGGTACATCATCAATAATATTTAAACGTGCTACTTTTTCGTCAATGAAATAATCATATTGGTCAATTTTATATTGGGCGATATTTTCAAAATTAGAAATATCAGCATTAATAAAATTGATTTTACTCATTTCATCATCATGCCATAAAACATGGACAAACTTTGCCCCTTTATCATAGGCTTTTTGAGCACAAAGACGAGCAAACTTAGCACTCGCTAAAGAGGCTGTCATTACTACTGGTTGATTTTTTTTGATGTTTATTCCGACATTTACTGCCAGTTCAGCATATTTTTCTAAGATTTTGTCATCTACTAAGTCAAATACCATATTTTCTCCTATAATCCATAAGATAGTGGTAGCATTGCTGCACCAATTATACCTGGCTCTTTAAGTTGTGCTAATTCTATCTTAATACCGCGCATTCCTTTGTGTACATAGCCTTTGAAATACTCTCTCACTAAGTCTAAGTACATATCATGGGCTTTAGTTATTCCTCCACCTAAAACAAATATATGTGGGTCAACAACATGAGCTACGTTTGCCATCATTAAAGCAAACTTTCTTGCCATATCGTCAACTAAAAATAAAGCTTTCTCATTACCTTCGCGAGCTAACTCAAATATTTCTCTAGCATCACTAATTTCAGGATCAACAAGCTCTTTAGCTCTTCTGACAAGGGCTGTTCCACTTGCTTCATTTTCAACTGCTCCAAGATTTAAGTGATTGATTTTTTCACTACTTTCACAGACTACGATATTTGCAACTTCACCAGCATAACCAGTTCTCCCTGATATGACTCTACCATCAACAACAAAGGCTCCGCCAATTCCTGTTGACTGTGTTATATAATATACACTTGGTAAGTCTTTACCAGCTCCAAGTGTTGCTTCAGCAAGGCCAGCAACGTTAGCATCATTGTCTAGAAATACCCGGAGTCCCAATGCATCTTCTAAATATTTTGCAACTGGAAAATTAGTAAAATCTTTCAAATTAGTGGCAAGTGTGATGATACCTTTTACGGTATCAACTGGACCTGGAATCCCAAGTCCCACTCCCACACATTCTTTGTAGTCTGGAATATTTTTGATCATTTTAATAATATTGTCTAAAACTATTTCAGGGCCTTTTTGGGCCAAGGAATCACTTTTTGACTCATACAATATTTCCCCACTAGCTGATACTTTAGCTACTCTAACAAGAGTTCCACCTAAGTCAACACCAATATATGTTTTCATAAAATACCCCTTACTATATTATATTACTTAACTTTAATTATTTTCATCATGTTGGTTGCGCCTTCACCTGAAGGATAACCAGCAACGATAACGATTAGTTTGCCATCTTCAACACCAAACTCTTTAGCAATTCTTGTCGCTAGTTTTTCATCAGTTGATGTTTCATTTTGTTCAGCACTATAAATTGGATATACTCCCCAATAACAGTTTAAACTTCTTTGAACAACTTCATCAAATGTTACTGCTAGAATTGGTACTTCTGGACGGAATTTTGAAAGTCTTTTTGCACTGTTTCCACTTTGTGTAAAACAAACTATTGCATCAACACTATCTAAGTTATGCGCTGCATCAGCAACTGCAATTCCAATTGAATCTTGAATTGTTGGTTGACTTGATTTTTTAGCCTTATATAAGCGGTCGGCATAAGGAATGATACCTTCCATTGCTTTTGTAATTGTTGACATTGTTTTTACTGCTTCAATTGGATAAAGTCCCGCTGCTGTTTCTCCTGAAAGCATAACTGCATCTGAACCATCTACAATTGCATTTGCAACGTCACTAGCTTCAGCTCTTGTTGGTCTTGGGTTGCCCATCATTGACTCTAACATGTGTGTAGCTGTAATAACTGGTTTACCCATTTCGTTTGCTAATTTAATCATTTGTTTTTGGAAAATAGGTACAAGTTCTAAACTAATTTCAACACCTAAGTCTCCACGCGCAACCATTACACCATCCGATACTTCTAAAATTTCTCTTAGATTATCATATCCTTCTTGGTTTTCAATTTTCGGGATAATTTGCATGTTTGGTTTGCCTTCATCCATTAATATTTCTCTAATTTCTAAAATATCTTCTTTTCTTCTAACAAATGATGCCGCCAAAAAGTCAGCGCCTTCACGACATGCAAATCTAATGTCTGCCTCATCTTTTTCTGAAATAAATGGCATTGATAAACGAACCCCTGGAACGTTAACACCTTTTCTAGTTTTAATCATTCCTGGATTTTCAACACGACACACTAATTCATCAGCTGAAGCTTCTGTTATAGTTAAGCGCATTTTACCATCATCAATTAAAAGTACATTACCAGCTTTAACATCATCATAGAGTTCAGGAACATCAATTGTAAAACGCTCTTTATTACCCAAAACGTCTTCTTTAACAACTCTAATTATGTCGCCTTTTTCAAGTAGAAAACCTTCATCTTCCATGACTCCACATCTAATTTCAGGTCCTTTAGTGTCAGCCAAAATTGCTACACTTGTGCCTAAATCAGCATTAACCTTTTTAATCATATTCATTCTTTCAAGGTGGTCTGCTTGTGTTTCATGTGAAAAGTTTAATCTTGCAATGTTAATTCCAGCTTTCGCTAACTCTACCATCATCTCGTAAGTCTTTGTAGCAGGTCCAATTGTTGCTACGATCTTTGTTTTTCTAATGTCTATCATAAATCCTCCTATAATTTTTAAACCAAACGTTTTTGTAAATCAAACATGTCTTGCTTAACTTTCTTTTTGTGTTTGAATGTATCTTCAATTGACATTGATACAAGCTGTCCTTCAATCATACCTACTGCATGTGCATGTTTTCCATCAAGTAAGGATGTGACAGCAAAATCTCCCATTCTGGTTGCGAGTATTCGATCTTTGGCCGTTGGTGAACCACCTCTTTGAATATAGCCTAAGACTGTTGATCGCCCAGCAAAGGAAGTTTTCCGCGAAATACTCTTTGCTAAATCTTCAGCGTCAGTTAATTTCTCACTAATTACAACAATTGCGTGACTTTTTTTTCTAATCTGATCAAGTTCTTGTAATCTTTTAATGGTCCATTCATAATCATATCCTGTTTCAGGCGTGATTACTAGCTCGGCCCCGGTTGATATCCCAGCATAAAGTGCTAAGTCTCCACAACGGTTTCCCATAACTTCTACAACCGAACAACGATGGTGTGAAGATGATGTATCTCTTAGTTTATCAATGGCCTCAATGGCGGTATTTAACGCTGTGTCAAACCCAATTGTCTCTTCAGTTCCGGGGATGTCATTGTCAATGGTTCCTGGAATAGTCATACATTTAATTCCAAGCTTACTTAAAGCAAGGGCTCCACGGTATGACCCGTCTCCACCAATAACAATCATCGCGTCAATTTGATTTTTTTTGAAAGTGTCGATGGCTAAATCTTGAACTGCACGTTCTGTAAAGCCCGGAACGCGAGCACTACCTAACATTGTTCCACCGCGAACAATAATACCACTTACATCAGATCTTTCCATTTCGAAAACATCATTGTTGATTAGGCCTAAAAAACCATCCCTAACTCCCATGACTTTTATTCCTCTAGCTATTGCTGAACGCGTGATTGAACGTATTGCTGCATTCATCCCTGGGGAATCACCACCAGATGTTAAAACTGCGATTGTCTTAATCATAAACTTGCCTCCATCTTGATTATTATATCAAAATAACCGTGATAAGTACACAGTTATTGCTGTGTTTCCCTTGATACAATCAATAATTTTTTTAGTTATTTACTGTCCTTTAGAAATTATGTGTCTCCGGTTTTTACCAATCAAACTTATTGGTACACTAGTCATTCTAACTCTTTCTAAAAGTCTAATTGCCGCTAACTTATTGTATTCATTTTTGTTATTATACATGTAGTGGTTGCTAAGTTCATCTAAATCTAAATTACTTGTGTAGAAACAAGTTTTATTTGCTTCCATCCGATAATTTAAAATTGATAAAAGAATTTCATCCCTAAACCAATTAGTTACACTTTCAGCTCCAATGTCATCCATTACTAATACATCAACATTTTTAAGCTTATACAATATTCCATCTAAAGAAATTCTTTCCGAAATTAAACCTCTTAAAGTACTTGCTAAAGTAGGCACATGAACATAGGCGATCTTTTTATTCTTTTTTGCTAACTCATTTGTAATAGCTGTTGTTAGATAAGTCTTTCCAACCCCTACATCACCATAAATGTAATAACCTGGTCCTTTAGGCTTGTCGATATATTCAGATACCTTGGTAACTACTTCTAAATATTCCATCGGATCATTTTCAAAGTCGATACTACTTAAACTAATATTAATTAAGTCGTCAGGGAAATCACGGACTAAATAATTTTCTAAATATTTAGTTTTTATATTTAACTCTTTTTGATAGCGACAAGGTTTTAAAGTTTTTTGTAAGATACCGTCATAGACTAAGTCAAAATAATGTCCTTTTACACTTTTTACACAAGTATCTAAGCCAGTACAGACTTCACATTCATCTAAGCCAACAATCCAATCTTTAAATTTTTGGACATTAGCACCTAAAAACTTCTCATCTAAGTTATTATCTTTTAAAAATTTAATAACTCTTTTATCTTTAGCTAACTCCTTGAGTAGTTTTTCGCGGTTTTGTTGAATTTCATCACTAATATTTACATTAATTTTTAGACGTTCCATATTTTTCACCAAACCTTCTTATTCTATCTTCAATTTCTTGTTTTTCTTCTTCACTATACTCTTTTTCTTTTACTGTAGTTTCATTAACTCTTTTGACAACAGGCACTTTTTTCTTTCTATTTGTTTTACTACTTGTTTTTTTAATTAGTTCATTTGCTTGATCTAAACTTCTTATATCATAGGTTTTCCAAGTTGTTGCAACTTGAAGAATATAATTTCTGACTAGACGATTGTTTTGAGTTTCCATAACAAACTCAATAAGTCGATTAACAACCTCGGGTTTTAATAACATCTCATTAACTAGCTCTTCTAATAGTTTTTTATTGTATGTACTGACCGCAGCGCCATTTTGTAACATTTGTAAGTAGGCAACTGGCGGTAAATCATATTTATTTATTGACTCATCAACAACAACTTTTTCTCTTCTTACTCGTTCAACTAGTTTGTTTGTTTCAAATACTTGATTTTTAAAGTCGATTGAGCGATAAACTAATGTTTGCATCCGCTCTTCACTAATTCCGTATAAAAGCGCCAATTCACCAATTAAGTTTAAGTTTTCCTTTGTTCTTAATATATGTGGAAATTGTAAATTAGTTGCATCGTTCAAAAAAAGATCATAATTAAATTGAGTTGGTAAGACAATTACATTATTTTTATTTTTTAAAACATCTTGTAAGTCGTTTTCATTAAACTGATTAATGTTAAAAACCTTTTTTTCAGTTATTTCGACATAGTTATTTTTATCAATATGATTACTTCGATAAGCATCATTTAAAAGATTAAAGTTGTGATTGCCAATATTCTTTCTTAATTCAAGACCATAGACATAATGTGATAAAAACTCGTTTGGTAGAATTGGCGGATTTAAAACATGTAAGTAATGATTCTCTTCATTGTTTTTGTATGTCTTAATTAAACGATAACGCTCTAACATAATGATCGCATGTTCTAAAACTTCAATATCTAAACCAGTATATAAACAAAGCGCAGAATAATTAGTATGACGAGCCATTTTGTTAAATGTTAAATATAAGGATATAGCATTTGCACTAATTATTGGTTGATAGAGTAAAACTAACGCTTCTAGACCACGCTCACATAAAACCACGTTATTTTCAACTTCATATTGGTCTTTTCCATAGATAGCCACTTAATCACCCACTTCTAATGTTTTTAATAATTCGATAACTTTTTCTACAAGATCTTGATAACTCCCATTATTACTTAAGCAAATATCTGCCTTTTCAAGCTTTTTTTCCACTGATAGCTGATTTTCTATCCTTTGTTTTGCAGCTTTTACACTATAGCCACGAGTTTTAGATAAACGTTTAATTATTTTATCTTGATCAGCCACAACCACAATTACTAAATCAAATAAATCTTGAAAATTAGCTTCATACAAAAGTGGCACCTCAACAAACAACAGCCCATAATTTGTGTCTAACCAATTTTTGACTTCCGCTTTTACTAAAGGGTGAATCATTTGTTCTAACTTTATTTTTAAATCTTTGTTAGTAAAAATTGCTTCACTCAACTGTTGCTTATTTAAGACATCGCTTACTGAATTCAATATTTCCTTATTTACTCTTTTCACTATGGTTTTATCTTGATAAAGCTTGGCGACAATTTCGTCTGCACTTAATGTTTTATGATATTTTGAGATTAATTTTGTCACACTACTTTTTCCAGAGCCAATCGTTCCAGTAATACCTATTTTTTTCTTTGACAACTTGGACATAAGTAGGTCCCCCTTTGGGCTACAGTTATTTTAATAATTTCACTACTACAAACTGGACATGGACTTCCGGCTAAATTGTGAACATTTAGACTTTGTTGAAAAAGTCCACTCACACCAAGTGAGGATGTATAACTTCTAATTGTTGTTCCGCCTTGGTCAATTGCTTCTTGTAAAACAGTTTGTGTTGTTGTTATAATTTGGTTAAATTTAAGTGTTGAGATTGTATTAACAATGGTCTCTGGATGCAAATTTGTCAAAAATAGTATTTCATTAACATATATATTTCCAATTCCGGAAATTACACTTTGATCTAACAAAAATTGTTTAATTGTAATTCTTCTATTTTTAGCCTTTCTTTTTAGGTAAGTTGCTTTAAGGTTTTTGTCCCATGGCTCTAAACCTACGTTGGCTAAAATTTTTAAGGCTTCGCTTTCATCATACAAGTACATTTTACCAAATTTTCTAGTGTCATTATAATGGAGCTGCCCATTATCACTAAATTTAAAAATTACATGGCTGTGTTTGTCTTTTTTTACATCATTATCATAAACAAAGTACTTACCTTCCATCCTTAAATGTGAGATTAAAGTTTTTGATGTTAAATTAAATATAATATATTTGCCGCGGCGACTTATATCAATAATCTTTTGACCAATAACTGCTTGTTTAAAAGCTTCTAATTGGGGTGTGGCTATAATATTATCCCAATAAACATCAACGCTTTCAATTTCTTTGTTTAAAACTAATTTTTTAAGAGTCCTAACGACCGTTTCTACTTCTGGTAACTCTGGCATTCTAAAGACCATACCAATCTTTGGAAATCGATCCATCTGATTGTAAAGGGACATCTAGTTGCATCGAACTATTCATTTCTTCTTGAATTATTTTTTGCATAACTTCTATCTCCCCTTCTAAGACATTAAATATCAGTTCGTCATGGACTTGGAGTAACATTTTTGATGTTAGCTTTTCAGCTTTTATTCGTTTATCAATTCTAACCATCGCAATTTTAATTAAATCGGCAGCGCTACCTTGAATTGGAGCATTCATTGCTGCTCTTTTACCAAACTCGCGAACCATGTAGTTAGAACTGTTAATTTCTAAAATTTCTCGACGACGATTAATTAGGGTTTTAACATAACCCTCTTTTTTACAAAACTCTACTGTTTCATCCATATATTTTTTGATGCCAGGATATGTCTCAAAGTACTTTTCAATATAATCTTTTGCTTCAGAAATTGGAATATGTAATTGTTCCGAAAGGCCAAAGTCACTAATACCATAAATTATTCCAAAGTTTACAGCCTTTGCCTTATTGCGATCTTCACCTTCAACTTCATTTAAATCAAAGACATCCTTTGCTGTCTGTGCGTGAATATCAACACCTGCATTAAAAGCTTCAATTAATTTTTTCTCTTTTGCCATATGAGCTAAGATTCTCAGTTCAATTTGAGAATAGTCATATGCCATCAGAACACTATTTTCATCAGCTACAAAGGCTTTTCTGATTTCACGCCCTTCTTCATCTCTAACCGAAATATTTTGTAAATTTGGGTCTGTTGATGATAGACGTCCGGTTTGAGTTGTTGTTTGGTGATAAATTGTATGAATTCGCCCCTCTGGACTAATATACTTTTGAAGTCCATCAGCATAAGTTGAAAATAGTTTTTGATATTTTCGCTGTTTAATAATGGCATCAATAATTGGGTGTTGTCCTGAAAGTTTTTCTAAAATGTCAATCGCAGTTGAACGCTTTTTTACTTGCGGTAAGCCTAGTTCATCAAACAACACTTCTGATAACTGTTTTGGTGAATTAATATTGAACTCTTTATTGGCATAGCCATAGATTTCATTGGATACTTCTTCTATAATTTTAGCTGTTTTGTCAGCGATCGCGACAATAATCTCCTTATCAACTTTTATCCCTTCATTTTCCATTTGAAATAAGACTCTTGTTAAGGGTAGCTCAACATCATAGTAAAGATATTCCATATCTTTAGCTTTGATTTCCTTTATTATCTCAGCTTTTACACTCATTAAGTCAAAGGCTTTACTTGCAATAACATCAATTTCGACATCTGCTTTACTTTGAATATCACATTGAGTTCCACCATATTTATTTAAAAAACTAATCCAATTAGTCGTTGCACTATCAACTAAAAAAGCAGCAACCATTATATCTTCACTAATCCCATTAATTTGTAAATTTTCTCTATTAAACAAATGGTATAAAAACTTTGCATCATAAACAGACTTTTTACTATCAGATTTTAACCATGTTTGTAATGGTTGGTCTTCTAAAAAGTTTTCTCTATTTATAATTTCGACAGTTTTACCATCTGTTAGTACAAGTTTTTCTAAGATTGCGTTTTGATAGTCGCCGCTTGTCTCTACCCATAAAAATGTGTTGTCAACTAAATATTTGTCACTAATTTTTTCAACTTTTTTAATCTTAAAATTTGCAACCTCACTTTCACCATCTAATTTATCTTTAATAGCATTAGCTTGGCGATTCATTTCATATTGTTGATAAAACATGTATAAAGAATTATAGTCTATATTAAGTTTAAAGTCATTTAAGTCAATATCGATGTTCATATCAGTTTTTATTGTTGATAATATCTTTGATAGCTTGGCAATTTCGATGTTGTTTTCAACATTTTCTTTACGTTTGCCGGTTAATTTATCTGTGTTAGCTAAAAGATTTTCTAAGGTGTCAAATTCATGGATCAATTTTAAACCCGTTTTTTGACCAATCCCTGGTATCCCTGGAATGTTATCGGCGGAATCGCCCATCATTGCCTTTAAATCTATTACCTGTCTTGGTTCAATTTCATATTCTTTTACAAAATTCTCCATTGTTATTTCATGAATATCAGATACACCCTTTTTCATTAATAACAATGTGGTATTGTCATCTACCAACTGCAACATGTCTTGATCACTTGTTAAGATAATCATTTCTTTATCTTCATATTTTTTTGATAAACTTCCAATTATATCATCAGCTTCATAACCACTTAATTCATAACGACTAATATTCATTGCATCCAAAAGTTCACGTGTTGTTTCAAATTGTTCCACAAGTTCCATCGGTGCGGGCGAACGATGTCCTTTATATTCTTCAAACATGTCATGTCTAAACGTTTTGTCCTTTGTATCAAAGGCTACTAAAATATAATCTGGTTTTATATCATCTATTACATTTATCATCATATTATTAAATGAAACAATCGCATTTGTATACTTTCCATAAGATGTTTGTAATACATTTCTAAATGCCGTAGCATAATATGCTCTAAATAATAACGAGTTACCATCAACTAATAAAAATTTTTCCACTTACTATCTGCCTCCTATTTATAAAAGAGTAATATAAATATTACTCTGTTGTATCTTCTTCTGTATCTTCAAGGTTTTCCATTTCTTCAGCACCTTCTTTTTGTAAATTTTCCAATATTGTTAAGTTTTCATTCATAATTTGGATATAATTCATTTCTTGATCTATTTGATTTTTACTGCGATATGACAAGCTGCTTAACACAACTTGTTCAATATTTAATTCTTTCGACAAAGAGTCTGCCAAATCTTTAATGTCTTGGTCCATCTGTTCTTCTACAATTAAGTATTTAACTCCATCATTAATTAAACGAACCTTAATCAATTCAAGTTGTTGTTGAGTTGGAATAACTCCATACTTTGATAAAATAATTGGTGATATTGAAAAGTTATAATTATTTTGCCAAATCCCAAACGAAGGTGTCATAGTGGCAAATCTTAGATTATCCTCATTTCTTAAGGCTAAAAAGTTTGCATCTAAATACGCGAGTTCGATCTTGAGCTTATCAAAGTTGTTATTATAATAATCTGTATTATCAGGGTCATGACTAACTAAATAATCTCGAACTTGGTTAGCCATACTCGTCATTGTAATTGGATCAAGCCATAAATAAGGATCTCCACCATATGTATCAATGGAATCAAATATCGGATTTTCATAGTAATTACTTTTAACATCAACTTTTTGATTATCAATGAGCACTGAAGTAAATCTTGTAAACTCAAACACGCCACTTTTAACTGAGAGATCTATTATTTTTGGATTTAAATCAGCAATGTCTTGGTTTATAATGTCCATATAAGGCTCTAGTTCACCCATTATAAATAATGCATCGGCATCTTTTAAAATTTCCTTGTAATCAGTAGCTAACTGCGACCTTAAAACCATTGTTTCATCTGAAAATGCAGCAGTTTCAACTTTTTCTCCGCCGATTTTTTCAAGTAAAAATTTGACTGGATATACAGTGTAACCAACTTTAATCTTTTTACTAGTGCAGCCAACCAAAACTAATGATGACATAGTCAACAACATCAATATTTTATATAATTTCTTCATCTAAAATCTCCTCAATTATTTCATTGTTTCTTGACTTATATATCTTTATAACTTCTCGAATTGAAATGTATGTTGGCACAGATATCATAATTCCGACAGGACCAAATAAGGCACTACCAATAAAGATAACTAAAAGTGACCACAAAGGTTCAACTTTAACCCCTTTTTTATAAACATAAGGTGAAATAAAATAGCCATCAATTTGTGACATTATACCTATTATAACAATTAAAGCGATTAAATTTGTTTTAGGCATTGTGAGTCCTGTCAAAATTCCGATAACTGTTACAATCATTCCACCAATATAAGGAACTAAAGTTGCTAAAACGTATAAGACGCCAATCATTAAAAAACCCTTATGACCTAAAAAATAAAATGCCAATGTATACTCAGTGAAATAAATGACCATCAATACTAGAGTTGCTCTAATGTATGTACCCATAGTCTTATCAATGCCAGCTAGGTATACTGGCAAACTTTCATGAATCGAACTTGAAGCTTTCTTTATCGATCTTTTAACTTTTTTAAAGTCAGCTAAAACATAAATCGCGACAGTAAATGAGAACAACATTGTTGTTAAGGCATTTATCGATACGCTAATAAAATTAGTTAAAAACTTGCCAATGAAATCTATAAAACCTTTTTGAAAACTCATAAAGGCATTATTAACTTGATTAACGATTCCTTCAATTACTTCCGATGGATTTGTTGAATTATCTTTATACCACTTAAACATTACGTTTACTGAATTGCTCATTGAATTAATAAAATTACCAGCTTCATCATAAAACATTGGAAGTAAGTTAACTGTGATCCAGGTTAATAGAGAAAAAACTAATAAAATAATTAGTCCAATCGCCAAGGATCTTTTTAAACCTTTTTTTTCTAAATATGCAACAAGTGGAGATACAACGTAAGCAATTGAAAAACCAATGATAAACGGTTTAAAAATCTTAATAAAATAATTCCATATAACTTTCCAAGTTGACCAAGTCTGTGATAATAGAAAAATTATTAAAAGGATTGCAACAATTTTAAGAAGTCTAACTAAGGTAACTTCTTTATTTAAATTATTTTTTGCTTTATTGAATAAATTCATCATCTCACCACTTTCATATTTAAAAAAATATAAACTATCTTTTAATGGTTTTATCCCATTTCATATTTCTTTGTTGTTGCCGTGTGTTTTTATCTAACAAATTAATTTTAAATAAAACAGCAACAACTGTTGGAAGCAAAGCTAGTAATAATGTAAAAAATAAATGTGATGCTCCCCAACTTCCAAAACTTAAGCGGTAGCCCTTCAAAAAAACATAGGCTAAGTAGACAAAAAACTCTTTTAAAAATATTGCCGACAGTGTCACTAAAAAGATTTCAATAAACGTGTCGTTAATTCTTGTTGACCAAGCACTTACAGCCCATGTTGTAACCATGTAAATTATCGCAAACATAAAAACTGTATCAATATTAAATGCATCAAAAACAAGTCCAACTACAAGACCTAAAAGCATAGATTTTATTAGATCTTGTTTATACGTAATTAAGATTAATGTAATAAGCATTATATTTGAGTTTGCCGAAAAGTTTAACCCGACAAAGCTACCTCCAAATAAAGTTCCTAAATAAACATCAAAAACAAAGGCAGTAAACAAATATATAAAACTACTCATTTAAATCACCAGCTACCACAAATACAGTTTCAAATGATTCAAAATCTGCACTTGGTGTCACCAAAATTGACTCGGCCAATTCGCTTGCTGATGCTTCAACGGAACTGATGTAACCAACCAAAATACCACTTGGTATTGTACCTCCAGAGCCTGAAGTTGAAACATACTGGTCTTTTTTTATATTGTCACTAGTTTCTAGTAGTGAAAGTTTAAATTTTTTAGTGTCAGAATCGTATGAGTCAATTATACCCTCAACAAATTTGTCGTCTTCGGTCATTATTTTAATTGCAACCTTAGAAACTCGATCATTAGAAATTAGAAGTCTGACTGTTGATGATGTTTCANNCCCATTTGCAACTACTACTGCATCATTGACTTTTACATTATCCACTTTACCCAAATTAATCTTAATGACATTGTTCCAACGATCAAAGTCCCTAAAAATAACCTTAGCTGCTTTTAAATTCAAACCAGTATTGGCATCTTTAAATCCTAAAAGTTCTTTGAGCTCATTGTTTTGAACTCTAAGTTCATTGATTTCAGTTTGATATCTTTCAACCGAACTTATGTTTTCCTTTAATTTATCATTTTCTTGGCGTATTTCTTGCAAAGTTAGGGTATCATTAATCCATTTGTTAGTACTTTTTATTGGCTCTTCAAAAAATGTATAACGAATTGCCGTCACCATATTAAAAACATCGTGATTGATTTTATCTACGACCGCTACTTTTAAAACAGAAAAAATTATTGTTAAGACAAAAATGATTGTCATAATCCAGATTAGTATTCTTTGAAACAAACTCAAATTTTTCATTCAACCACCTATAACATTATAACAAATATTTAGCCTTAATACACCATAGTTATTCTAGCTTATTGATTTAAACAGCCCAAGATACTGTATACTTGGCTATTTGAAACAATCACATGGTCTAAAAGTGGAATCCCAACCATTTCCCCGGTCTTTTTTAGGACTTTTGTTATATCAAGATCCTGTTTTGATGGACTAGTATCACCCGACGGATGATTATGTGCACAAATTATTCGTGTCGCATTATTCTCAATTGCAAATTTAAATATATCGCGTGGATGAACAACGGTAACATCTACTGTTCCAACAAACATAACCTTATACTTAATAATCACATTTTTAGTGTTTAAACAAACTACCAAAAATTGTTCATTAGAAAGACTACCAATTTCTGATTTAATAAAATTCAAGAGTGCGGTTGGATTTGAAATGACATCTTCTCTTTTACCGATGTATAAACTTGTACGCTTACTTAATTCAAAGCAAACTAGAAGTTCTAAGGCCTTAGCCTCTTTTATTCCTTTGATAGACATTAATTCATCAATTGAAATATTATTTAATTTGTCTAAGGGAAATCTTTTTAATACTTCTTGCGCCAGTGAAATAACTGACATTCCTTGATAACCACTTCTTAAAATTAAGGCAATTAATTCATAATCAGTAAGCGCCTTAAGCCCATAAGTTAGAGCTTTTTCTCTTGGCCTTGCTTCAATTGGCATTTCTCTGACTTTCATAGTCCTCCTTTTAAGCAAATTAGAAATCCGATTAAAATAAATGGGATAAATCTAATTTGACCTTTTTTCAAGATAACAGAATATATTAAACCAATAACTGCAGCATAAAATGCAATTAGACTTGTTGTATAGAGTCCATATCGAGTTATTAATAATGCAAAAATTAAAAGATCGGCTCCACCGATTAATTGATCGATAAATTTATAAAGCATAATCACACAAAGTAATAATAAATAGCCTAAAGGATATAAAAAATCCACCATCAATAATAAATACCGATAGTGGATTTCACCAGATTTTATATCTTGTAAAGATAAGATGATTAAGGCTAATAAGGTAAACGCATTACCTACCCCAAGTAATTCTAAAACCTGGCATGACAAAAGAACCACGTCTACTAGTTAAAAGTTTTAAAACAGCGACAGTTGCACCGACTGCACCAATAATTGCTAATGCTGTACTCATAGACCAACACCTCCTAGTATAAAATAGAAGGTGCTTGCCTTTTTCCCTAATTTAAAGGTCTTTCTCTAAAGCTAAGACCTTACCAACAAGTATAAAGCCGATAATAAACAAGACGTTTAAAAGTAATATCCCATATTTACTATGACCAAAACTGGCTGCACTAAAGGCTAAGATTAAAGGTCCAAAAAAATCGGCAAATTTACCAAATATATCAAAAAATCCAAAAAATTCATTTGATTCGTTTTTAGGTATAATTTGTCCAAAATAAGATCTAGACAATGATTGAATTCCACCTTGTGCCATTCCAACCGCAATCGCTAAAAGCCAAAACTGCCAAGCATATTGCATAATAAATCCTAAAAAAGCAATTCCAATATACATAACGATGTAAAATCTAATCAAATTTAAAGAATGATATTTCATAGCCAGTCGACCAGACAAAATCGCAAACGGAAAGGCTACTATTTGAGTAACTAAGAGTGCTATAATCATTTGATTATCTCCAATGCCAACTTCTGCACCATAGGTTGTGGCCATTGAAATTATCGTATAAACGCCATCTATGTAACAAAAATAGGCAATAATAAAGTAAAAAATTCGTTTGTCTGCTTTTATCTTATTTAATGTTATTGCAAGTCCTTTAAAAACATTTTTTTTATCGATTAAGGTCTGGTCACTATAATGCGTTTGTTTAACATTCTTTAATAAAGGCAAAGACAATAGCGCCCACCAAACTGCAGTGATAAGAAAAGAAATTTGTGTTGCCCTTGTGATTTCAAGTCCAAAAGGCAGCGCTAAAATTAAATATATTCCAACTATAAAAGGGATAATGCTACCTATATAGCCAAAAGCATAACCAGCACTTGAAACATAGTCCATATTTTCATCATCTGAAACATCAACTAACATTGAATCATAGAAAACATTAGCTCCAGAAAAACCAATTCTTGAGATAATTATTAAAAATAAAAAGGCAGTCCATTTTGTCGTTACGCCTAAAAACAATACTCCGATTAACCCAATCAAAAGAAAAATTGAAAACAATTTCTTTTTCATCCCTTTAATATCAGCGATTGACCCCAATATTGGTGCCGTAAGCGCCGTAACAAAAACTGACACAGATGTACTTAAACCAAATAATCCTGTCTGCAGGGCTGCAAAAGCCTGGGAATCAACCCCGCCAATCATTGCTGCTTGGGCATTTTTAGCAAAGAATAATTTTACTAAAGGATTGTTTATGACCCCTTCTACACCTTCCGCTTTTATTAAAGACCCAAAAAAGATTGGAATTGTTGCGGTTAGTATTAGCACAAAAGCTGAATTTGCCACATCATATAGCACCCAGCTTTTTTCTTGTTTATTCATTTTCATGA
>LFRM01204388.1_pt1 | contig 16062 bp, 14 predicted proteins | sample 618341 | NCBI WGS metagenome assembly LFRM01 (sample SAMN03654438, study PRJNA283298) | anaerobic digester metagenome | isolation source: pool of bioreactors CSTR01a, CSTR02a, and CSTR03a thermophilic anaerobic... | place: Denmark: Kgs. Lyngby | collected 2014-05-21 | reverse complement strand
GAAAATGAATATTATCTTTACCATGAATATAATAAGTTAATAGGTTATTATTGTTATCATTCATAAATAAATCAAAATCGATTCCTCTTTTTTGTGCTACTTCAAGACCAACAGATAAGTAACCGAAAACTGCTTCTATCCAAACATATATTCTTTTATCTTCATAGCCTTGTATTGGTACTTTAACGCCCCAATTAATTTGTCTTGTTGTGGCTCTATCTAACAAACCCATATCAATATATTTTTGAGCTTCACCCAAAGCATTTTTTCGCCACTTGTCTTTACTATCATTTATTAATTCTTGTAAGTCGCTTTCAAATGCAGTTAATTTAAAATATAAATGTTTATTATTTCTTACAATCGGTCTATTGCCGCAAGTTTTACAACTCTTATTTAATACTTCATCAATATTTAATGCATCACCGCACGTTTCACATTGATCTCCACTGCTTTTTCCACCACAATGTGAACATTCGCCTTCAATTTCCCTATCTGATAAAAATGTGTTACAAGTTTCACAGTAGTCTTGTGGATCTTCTTTTTCATAAATATATCCATTTTCGATTAACTTAAGAAAATACCCTTGAACGATTTGTTCGTGATGAAAAGACATTGTATCTGAATATTCATCATAATTAAATCCAATATTGTTAAATGTTTTAATAAATTCTTCATGATAAAATTTTGCTATTTCTTTTGGAGTTGTTTTTTCGTTCTTAGCTCGTTCTGTGATTGGAGTACCGTGACAATCAGATCCAGAAACATAGATAACATTATCTCCGTTTTCTCGATAATATTTTGCAATTACATCTCCCGGTAATAGAGCAGCTAAATGACCAACATGTAAAAAATAATTAGCATATGGCCAAGCACCACCAATAAATATGTCTCTTTTCATGATATCGTCTCCTTTAATCTACTATAATTCTACATTAGATAAAGTTATTTTACAACTTTTTATATGTATATCCATTGTTTATTTATTAAAAAAACTCGAATTATCGAGTCGTGTTAACTTTGGAGGAGCCGACCGGATTTGAACCGACGATCAAGGTGTTGCAGACCCATGCCTTACCACTTGGCTACGGCTCCATGTAAAAAATATTATAACAAATATTTTTTACTATTTCAAACTAATTATGTATCTAACATCACGAATTGTAACATAGATATCAATTTTATTTGCTCTTTTAATTGCTGATACAACTTGAAGAACAACCGCCTCTTTATAATTAGTCGGATTAACAACTTTAACTTTGGCTACTCTTGATATCCCATCAACACTATATTTTACTGTAGTAAAATCATCAAAAAATTTGAGATTATCTTTCACATTTTTTGAATATATACTTTTAGAATCAATCAATAAATCATAATCTAAAATCAACAACGTACTATTCTTAGATGCCATATCAGCTGATATAACTCCTATTAAGTCTTTGCAATCATCTTTAGCATAACATAAGTTATATTTATAAGGAAAATTATCTAAAATTTCATAATCATTTATTAATAATGTACTGTTCTTCAACACTGATTCATTAAATTTTATTGTTGTTCCATAATAAGTGTTTTTTTTAGTTACTAATTGATCCATCTTTTGTGGACTCAATTGAACACTAATATAAACCCCATCTTCTTGCTTTGTTTTTTCATTATATTTTACACTATCAAGAATTTTCAATATATATTTATCATCTTCTGTATAGTTCGATACTTCAAAAATTAAAATATTGTTAACCGTTACATTTGAATCAATATATTCATTACGGTAAGGAACTCCAAGATCAATAAAATTGTTATTTTCTGACGTAACCGGTAAAATGTTAATATCTCTGGTTTTTATTGTAAAATTTGCCAAATCTAATTTTTGTTCTTCATAAGAAATATTTGTAATGTTTAAATCAACAACTAAATAATACTTTCCTTCCGAAATTATTTCACCATTTTGATTAATATTTGTCAAATATGAGTTTGCAATTGAAAATTGAAAATTTCGAGATGAAAAAGACTGAGTTTCTAAATATGTTTTATTAATAATTTCATTATTAATATATGTAAATGCTACCAAGGAAAGTACTCCTATTACTAATAAAGAAATAATGATTGTTGTATTTTCTAAAAAATAATATTTTAATTCTCTTAAGTAATTTCTAAACTTTATTAGAAATTCTTGATAATCAAAACCAATAGTAAATTCAAATTCTTCTCGATCTTTTTCACTTAAATCAAGTTCATTAACATCTTTACCAAAATTAAATCTCTTAATATCGAAGCCAACCGCTCTAATTAAACTAAATAGAATTAAAATTATTTGTGGCCAATAGATTATTCTGGCTACATCATATAAAGCTCTGGCAGCTTGAATGTTAATTAAATCATTACCCTTAATTGATTTAACGTAATTATTTCCAAGTAATAGAGCAACAATATAAATAAAATAATATATAAGCAGAAACAAATAAAACTTATTAGGTTTCTTTTTATTAGTCATTAATAGATACATGGCAAAGCCAAATATTATTACAAAAATAATTGCTACATATATCGATATGTTTGGTTCAACATATATTCCTGTTTTTCCGTCACTTACTAATCTAGCAAAAACATTAACCAATGCTTTAGTGGTTAAAAATATATATAATATCAACGAAAATAATACTACGTGAATCAACCTAAACTTTTTTATTAGAAACGCATAAGGTTTTCTAAGTATCATATCTTACCAACTCCATAATTAGTATAACATATTTTAAACCATTATCAATTCTTAAAATTAAGATAATCAATCGTATTAACATTAAAATTTAAAACAAAACGACAAATTATTGTTTGTCGTTTTTTTTATACAATTATTTTTTATAAATGAATAATCGATTATCAAAGTCAAACTTCCATTCATAATTACTTAATAATTTTATTTCACCAAATTTTTGGTGATAAGAATATACTGTATCTTCACTAAAATAGTAAATTTGTTCATTAAATTCCTTAATTATTTTTGCTTTATTTAATCTACTGATTAAGTATGTATTGTTGGTTGTTTTTTCTTTAAAAAATATTTTATTATCTTCAATAACATATTTGTTTAATGGTTCTGGGTAATTAAATTTCATTTCTTGATTAATTATTTTTGTTAGAGGAACGTCTTCCCATTTTTTATTATAAATAAGACCCAATCCGTCAGCTGAAGATATNNCCATTTTTTTGTTTCACCATTTATTAGATTAACAACAATTATTTCGTTAAAAGAGTGTTTTTGATCATAATTTGGAATAAATAATAAGTTGTTAATTTGGGTAACCAAATTGTTTTCATATTGATCATGATCAAATAACTGAATTATTTTTGTTTCATCTTGATTGATATAAATTAAATCATTATAATCCCAAATTAAATAAATTGATTCATCATAATTATACACTGTTGTCTGACCAATCTTTTTATTAATTTCTATTGTATTATCTTGATATTTATTTAATAAAAATTTTTTAAATGATTCTGTATTTATTAATCTAAAATCAATTAATTGCGTATCTTCATAACAGAGCGGTTGTGTATCAATTTTTTTTATTTCTAGAAAAATACATCGATATTTTGTTTCTTGATAAGTATCTATTGTATCGATTATTTTTCTAGATGGAATATATTTGGCATCAATATGATATTTATACTCATCCTTATCTTTAGTTATTTTAAATAAATATCCATTATCATATCTTTCCGTAATCATATAGTCGTTTATTAAATAATGAGTTTCATACTTTCTTGGAGTAAGATAAAGAACGACAAAAACAACAAATAATATTAGTATAATTGTCATAAACACTAATTGTTTTTTCATTATTCACCTCTTTTAGAAAAAGGAATTCATTTTGAATTCCTTTCAATCCTCATTTTTCTTTTCTCTTTCATCATAAATGATGTAATTGCAGTTTCAACATCATCCAAACCTTCTTTTTGAATATTGGATAAGAAAACGACTTCTTTTACAGTATCAATAATAATAGCTCCATATATGACTCGCATTTCGACTTTTAAATCATTATAGAGATCAGGAGTAATCGAGCCATAACTATAGCCCCAAGTTACTCTCTTTTGTCCAATTAGAAGTCTTTGATTAGTAACTGCAATAACGCAAGTATCAAAAAAATTAAAATTACTATTGTTTTTTTGGGCAGCAAAAGCAAAGGACACTATTTCATCAGGATTCAAAAATGATTCCACGACTTTAGCATGTCTTTTTACTCTCCAAGCAATTGTTTTAGGATATTTATGTTTAAATTCCTTTACTTTGTCGTAGACTAATCCCAATTCAATCACCTATTTCTTTATAGCTGCAATTTTGTTAAATTTTAAGACATTAACTAAGGTTTGTTCATCTACCATACCAGAAATACAATCGATAGTTTTTCCACCTTTGATAAATAGAGTCAATGGTGTTCCATAACCATTAGCTATTTTTGCATCTTGGCCATTTTCAGTACATGATACGGCTTTATCATCAGTACCCTTCATACTCGAAGAATATCCTGGAATTGTATAATTCTTAGCCATTAATTTTGAAAATTCTCCTTGATCATAATAGTCAGAATCGAAATAATACATTTCTATATCAAATTGAGAAGCAACTTTGTTATAAATTGGTTGAAATTGTTCACAATAAGTACAACTTGTTCTTCCTAGAACAACCATTAGAGTTTTATCTTTAGCGGCGGTTTCAATAAAATCATCTACAGAACCAGCAACTTTATAATAAATGTCTTCTGCATCTCCAGCAAAAAAACGATCATAAAGCACTAATAGATTACCACTAGAGAAGGCTCCATTACGAACATCAGTAATATTACCTTTATTAATGAAGGCAAATGCTGGTCCATCCATTGCTTTACTGTTTAAACCAACCAATTCAATTTTTTCGTCTTCACTTAGGCTATCATAATCTAGATATTCAGCCTTTACTTCACCTTTATCATTTATAACTTTTAAGTTTCCAAGTAGGGTATTATTTACAGGACTCTTTTTTGAGTCAAGATAAATCACCGCATCTTCCTTGTTTGATAATATTTCTTTAAAATCAGCATATGTAATACCTTGTGGTTTGTTGTTTCCAACCATTTCTAATATCATCGGTACTATCATTGCTAAAATAATTATCGCAATTATAATTTTGTTCTTATGTTTTTTCATATGTTTTCCTCCTAATATCTATTTTAGTATGTTTTAGGTTTTTTTTCAACATTTATACATACAAAAAGTTCTCATTAATGAGAACTTTAATTTATCTAACTCGTATTTTTGCTCTAAAAATTTTATTTTGGTCTTCATCTTGAGGAGCGTTTTGTTCTTCAACGTAGAATACAATTTTAAAATTATGAGTTGTATTTGTAAAAGTAATGAATTGAACACCGGCTTGTTCGATGATATTACCTCCGGCAATTTTTGGTGCAGTAGCACCCAACACGATATAATTATCATTCAAAATAACATCGTATTTTAAATTATCAGAAATAAAATCACTATATACACTTTCCCATAATAATTCATAACCAATTAAAACCGAATTAGGGTTATTTATTGAGAAAGTTTTTTCAATCATATCTCCAGGGTAAACTTCCTTTGCATCAACAAAGTTTCCATCAGTAAAATTAATTGTATATACTGGTGTGATAATTCCAGACGAACTTGATGAACTCGAAGAGGAAGACGAACTTGATGAAGAAGACGAACTCGATGAACTTGATGAAGAAGATGAACTCGAAGTATTTGATGAACTTGATGAACTACTACTGTCAGTATCACAGTTTATGTCACACTTCCCATCGTTGTTCGTATCACAATATTTATCACAGTTTCCATCATTATTTGTATCACAATTAAGATCACATATACCATCATTATTTGTATCACAGTTGATTTTACATATATTTTCAGGAGTACAATTGTAGTCACATCTTCCGTCACCGTCAGAATCACAATTATAGTCGCATTTGCCATCACCATTTACATCTATATTTAAATCTGGCCATCCATCATTGTTAATATCACAATTAAGATCACATTTGCCATCATTATTTGTATCTTGATTCATTAAATTTTTATCTGGTTTTTCATCGCTGTTTGTATCAAGGTTGATTTGTGGCACTTTTCCATTGGTATAATCTAAGTCAACATCTATTTTTCCATCATCATCTAAATCAAGGTTTGTGTCTGGCCACCCATCTTTGTTAACATCACAATTTATATTACACTTGTTATCGTTATTAGTGTCTTGATTAATAAAATTTTTATCCGCTTTCTTATCATCGTTTGTATCAATATTAAATGTTGGTTTTTGATTATATTTATAATCAATATTATATTCCGGAATTCCATCATTATTCGTATCACAATTAAACATACACTTTTTTTCTTTTGGATCAACCGGTTTATCGTCCATACAATTAAAATTACATTTGCCATCACCGTTGAAATCGACGTTTTCATCTGGCCACCCATCATCATCTGTGTCGCAGTTTTTTTTACACTTATTACCTTCTTCTGGTTGATTTAAAAGATTAGTATCAGGAGTCCCATCACCATCTAAATCAAGATTAAAGTTTGCTTTATCTCCGTTTTTTTGAGTAATATTTGTATCTGGTTTATTATCACCATCTGTATCACAATTTAGGTCGCATTTACCATCACCATCAATATCCAAATTAATATCTGGTTTTCCGTCATTATTAATATCAACATTTAACTTTAAATTCTTAACTTGAAAAAAACTTGGAGCAATAACAATAAAAAACGACATCAAAAGAACTAATACCATTAGCACGATGAATAATTTTTGGTGACTTTTTTCTTCTTCGACTTCGATTTTTTTTGTCTTTAAATTGTCCTTCATCAATTATTGTCCTTTCGTAATTAACGATTTAGTTTTTCTTCAATTCTTAGTAAACGATTATATTTACATATTCTTTCTCCGCGAGATAAAGAACCGGTTTTAATGAAACCTAAATTAAGTCCTACTGCAAGATCAGCAATTGTATAATCTTCAGTTTCGCCACTTCGATGAGAAATAATTGTTTTATAATTATTGTTTTTAGCTAAATTAATTGTTTCTAATGTTTCAGTAACAGTTCCAATTTGATTTAGTTTAAGCAAAATACTATTACACATACCTACTTCAATACCGTGTTGTAAACATTCTTTGTTAGTAACAAAGAAATCATCACCTACCAACATAATTTTATCTTTAAATTCTCTAGTAAATATAATCATGTTTTCTTCATCGTTTTCATCAAAAGCATCTTCTATGCTCATGATTGGATAATTAATAATCATGTTTCGATAATAATTAATAAGTTCACTACCAGTTATATCTTTTCCATCCACCCTATATGTTTTAGTGTCTTTATTATACATTGAACTAGCAGCAACGTCTAAAGCTATTTCAACATCAATACTTGGTTTATATCCAGCTTTTTCTATCGCCATAACAATCAAATTAAGAGCTTCAAAATTAGACTCTAGATTAGGAGCAAATCCACCCTCATCACCAACTGATGTAACTAATCCTCGTTCTTTCAAAATTGCTTTTAAATTATGAAATATTTCTGAACCACATCTTAGTCTTTCTTTAAATGTATCTTGTTTAGGAACTATCATAAATTCTTGGATATCCAAACTATTATCCGCATGAGCTCCACCATTAACGATATTCATCATCGGGTATGGAAGAGTTTTTCCACCAAACAATTCAAATATTTCTTTTTTTTCAATATATGCAGTCGCTTTAAGAGCACAAATAGATACTGCCACAATGGCATTAGCTCCTAAGTGATATTTATTTGATGTACCATCTAAACGAATTAATTCTTCATCAATATTTTTTTGATTTACTTCTTTACCAACTAATGATTCTTTAATTAGTGTATTAATGCTATTAACAGCTTTTAAAACACCTTTCCCTAAATAACGGGCGTTATCTTTATCTCTTAGTTCATGTGCTTCTTTACTACCTGTAGAAGCTCCACTAGGGGCTGATCCAATAATACTAGTACCATCTTCTAAGAACATTTCACATTCAACGGTAGGATTACCTCTTGAATCCAATATTTCTCGACCTATTAAATTTGTTATTTTCATAAATTATTCCTCCAATTATATATTTAGTTTACCATTTCAATATACTTTTTTCAACAAATATAAAAATTCTATGATATAATTTTTAAGTAAAGGATGGTTTTTATGAAAATTGTCGAATTAAGTAAAGCTCAATTTGAAGAATTCGCTAGTAATCATCCTCTTAGAAGTCATTATCAATCATATTATTATGGCCAATTGTTAAGTGAATATTATTTTGATTATAACTTAATTGGTTATGTTGATAATAATGGGAGTATCAAAGCCGCTTCATTGATTTTAACTAAGAGAATTACTAGTATTTGGCAGTATGCTTATGCACCAAAAGGTTTTTTGCTTGACTATCAAGATGAAATTTTATTAAAAAACTTCACTAGAGACATAAAAAAATACTTAAAAAGAAAAAAAGTAATCATGGCAAAAATCAATCCCGATATTATTATTGGTGAAATTCGTAAAGAAAATAATTATCAAACAGTTTTCAATGATAATGTTAAGTTGGTTGATCGATTAAGTAAATTTGGTTACTTAAAATTGAAAAACAATTTATATTTTGAAGCTCAATTTCCGAGATTTAATATGATTATTGATTTAAAAAAATTTAATGGTCTTCAAGATCTAAAGAAAAATGTTCGTAATAAAGTATATAAATCTGAACGAAGAGGTTTAAAAGCTGAAATAGGAAACGTAGATGATCTTGAAACATTTTATAATTTAATTAAGAACAAGAAAAAAAGACCGTTAGATTATTATCGAGACTATTATAATTTATTTAGCAAAGAAGCCCAAATTGATTTATTTTTAATAAAAGTTGATTATGAAAAATATTTGATTTCCGCTCAACAAAGATACGCAAGCGAAGAGGAAAGAAATGAACAGTTAATTATCGACCTTCAAAAATACAAAGATGAAAAGACATTATTAAGAAAAGTTCAATCAGATCGCGATCTTGCTTCGTTCAAAAACGATATTCTAAGAGCTAGTAAAAACTTAGGTATTCAACAAACAGTTATTGCTACTGGCGCTTTAGTAATAAAATATGGAAATAGAGCCTATATTTTAATTAGTGGTTATGATGAAGAATATAAATTTTTAAACTCAAATCATTATTTACATTATAAAATTATCGAACATTATAAAAATTTAGGTTTTGAAACACTTGACTTAAATGGTATGACTGGAGATTTTTCAAAAGAAAATCCTTACTATGGATTAAATCAATTTAAATTAGGTTTCAACTCACTTGTATATGAATATATTGGTGAATTTGACTTATTAATTCGTAAAAGAAGATACAATGCATTAAATAAACAAGCTATATTAGCAAGAGAATTTAATAAACCTTGGGTAAAAAAAGGCGAGCTAGATAGCAAAGGAAATCAAATTCCACCAAAAACACTTTATAACAAATAAAAAAAATGGATTAAATCCATTTTTTATTTTGAGAAATTATTTTGAAATTTCTGCAACTACACCAGCACCAACGGTTCTTCCGCCTTCTCTAATAGAGAATTTAGTTCCGTTTTCTAGAGCAACTGGAGCAATTAATTCAACAGTCATATCAACTTTATCGCCTGGCATAACCATTTCGACACCTTCTGGTAATTCGATAACGCCTGTTACGTCAGTAGTTCTAAAGTAGAATTGTGGACGGTAGTTACTGAAGAATGGAGTATGTCTACCACCTTCTTCTTTAGACAAAACATAAACACCAGCTTTGAATTTTGTATGAGGTGTTACACTACCTGGTTTAGCAAGTACTTGACCACGTTCAACATCTTCACGAATAACACCACGAAGTAAAACTCCTGCATTATCGCCAGCTTCTGCGTAATCTAATTGCTTTCTAAACATTTCAATTCCTGTTGCAACTGTTTTCTTAGTATCTTTTAATCCAACAATTTCAACTTCATCATTAAGATTTAAATGTCCTCTTTCAACACGGCCAGTTACAACTGTACCACGTCCTGAAATTGTAAATACATCTTCAATACTCATTAAGAAAGGTTTTTCAACATCTCTTTCTGGAGTAGGAATGTATTCATCAACAGCAGCCATTAAGTCTTTGATTGATTGAACATATTTTTCATCACCTTCAAGAGCCTTTAATGCAGACCCTCTGATGATTGGACAATCAGCATCATATTCATATTTTGCTAATAGTTCACGGATTTCCATTTCAACTAAGTCTAATAATTCTTCGTCATCTACTTGATCACACTTGTTCATAAATACCACTATTTTTGGTACTCCAACTTGACGTGATAATAAGATGTGTTCTGCTGTTTGAGGCATTGGCCCGTCTGCAGCTGAAACTACTAGAATTGCACCGTCCATTTGAGCAGCACCAGTAATCATGTTCTTAACATAATCGGCATGTCCTGGACAGTCAACGTGAGCATAGTGACGTTTGTCGGTTTTATACTCAACGTGTGAGGTACTAATTGTAATACCTCTTTCCTTTTCTTCTGGAGATTTGTCAATTTGTTCATAAGACATGAATTCTCCGAAAAATTTTGTTATAGCAGCAGTTAATGTTGTTTTTCCGTGGTCTACGTGACCAACAGTTCCAATATTAACATGTGGTTTGCTACGATCGAATTTTTGTTTTGCCATATTAATTTCCTCCTTCTTTTACAATCTAATTCTATCTAATTCTTGAAATTTATTCAAGTACTATTTATTAATTGGCATTGTTTTTCTTAATTATATCTTCTGAAATACTTTTTGGTACTTCTTCATAATGGTCAAATGTTGGAGTAAACGTACCGCGACCTTGAGTGTTACTTCTCAATGAAGTTGCTAATCCAAACATTTCTGAAAGTGGCATCATTACAGATATTTGTAAGGCGTTACCACGAGACTCTTGACCAAGTGGTTTACCACGACGACTAGTTAAATCGCCCATAACATTTCCAAAATATTCTTCTGGTGTTACTACATCTACTTTCATTATTGGTTCTAATAGAACCGGTTTACATTTATTTTTTGCTTCTTTTAACGCTAATGATGCAGCTACTTTGAAGGCCATTTCTGATGAGTCAACATCATGGTATGAACCATCGAATAACGTTGCTTTAACATCAACCATTGGATATCCAGCTAAGATACCTCCAGCCATTGCTTCTTGTAATCCTTTATCAGTAACGGGAATATATTCGCGTGGAACAACTCCACCGACAATTCCATCAACGAATTCATAACCTTTATCTTTGTTTGGTTCGAATTTGATCCAAACATGACCATATTGTCCACGACCACCAGATTGTTTGATATATTTACCTTCACATTCTCCGGCCATTGTTAATGTTTCGCGATAAGCTACTTGTGGTTTTCCAACATTACAATCAACATTGAATTCTCTTCTCATTCTTTCAACAAGAACTTCTAAGTGTAATTCACCCATTCCGCTGATAACTGTTTGACCAGTTTCGCGATCGGTTTTTTGTCTAAATGTCGGGTCTTCTTCAGCTAATTTTGATAAAGCAATTGACATTTTATCTTGATCATTCTTACTTTTTGGTTCAATTGCTAAGTCAATTACTGGTTCTGGGAACGCCATTCCCTTCATAACAACTGGCTTATCTTCATCGCAAAGTGTATCTGCTGTACTTGTATTTTTTAGACCAACTGCCGCAGCAATTTCTCCAGCATATACACAATCAATTTCTTTTCTTTGGTTTGCGTGCATTTGAAGAATTCTTCCAACGCGTTCTTTTTGACCCTTAGTTGAGTTATAAATGTAACTTCCACTTTCTAATTTACCTGAGTAAACACGAAAGAAAGTTAATTTACCAACAAATGGATCGGTCATAACCTTAAATGCTAAGGCTGTAAATGGTTCTTCATCATTTGGATGTCTTAATACATCGTCACCTTTGTCATTAAAACATTCAATTGCTTCTACATCTACAGGGCTAGGCAAGTAATCAATTGCTGCATCAAGAGCAAACTTAACGCACATATTTGATTTTGCACTACCTGGCATAATTGGGAAAAACTTAACTGCAAGCGTTCCTTTACGAATTGCTCTTTTAATTAATGCAACTGGTAATTCTTCGCCTTCTAAGTATTTTTCCATTAATTCATCATCAAAATCGGCTACAGCTTCAATCAATTCGACTCTTTTTTCAGCAATCAAATCTTTCAAATCTTCTGGAACATCAATTTCTATTGGAGTTTCATCTTCATGTCCATCATAATGATAAGCTTTTCCAGTAATAATATCAATGATTCCATTGAAGTTTTCTTCTGCTCCAATTGGCCAAGCAATAGCTTTAGCATTAACACCTAATCTTTTGTCGATTGAACCAATACTAAATTTATAATCAGCTCCTGTTTTGTCCATTTTGTTGGCAAAAATCATTCTCGGAACTTTAAAGTCAGTAGCTTGTCTCCAAACAGTTTCAGTTTGTGGTTCGACCCCATTTTGGGCATCAATAACTGTAATCGCACCATCCAATACTCTTAAACTTCTTTCAACTTCAATTGTAAAGTCGACGTGACCGGGAGTATCAATTATATTAAAACAATATTCTTTCCATTGTGCAGTTGTAGCTGCAGAAGTAATAGTAATTCCTCGTTCTTTTTCTTGATCCATCCAGTCCATTTGTGAAGCTCCATCGTGGGTTTCACCAATTTTATGAGTACGACCAGTATGAAATAAGACTCTTTCAGTAAATGTGGTTTTACCCGCATCAATATGAGCCATTATTCCAATGTTTCTTACTTTATCTAATTTAATATCTCGAGCCATAAACTACCTCTTTTACCATCTATAATGTGCAAATGCTTTATTCGCTTCTGCCATTCTATGAACGTCTTCTCTTTTTTTAACAGATCCACCAACGCCTTTAGCAGCATCAATGATTTCGTTAGCTAAATTATCTGACATTCCTTTGCCATTTCTTGTTCTGGCATAATTTACCAACCATCTTAACGCCAACGTTTGACTACGTTCTGGGTTAACTTCGACTGGTACTTGATAATTTGATCCACCAACTCTTCTTGCTTTAACTTCAAGAATTGGTTTAATATTTTCTAGAGCTTTATTGAATACTTCAAGTCCTTTTTCGCCAGTTTTTTCTTCTATCTTGGCAAATGTTTCTGTAAATATTCTTTCAGCCGTTCCTCTTTTTCCATCATTCATAATTTGATTTACTAATTTAGTAATTAATTTAGAATTATAAATTGGATCCGGCAGTACATCTCTTTTTACCGCTCTTTTCTTACGCATGTTTATCCTCCTTTATCCTATTTCTTTGCTTTGGCTTTTTTTGTTCCGTATTTACTACGACCTTGCTTACGGTTTTCAACTCCGGCAGTGTCTAGTGCGCCACGGACAATATGATAACGAACTCCGATTAAATCCTTAACGCGTCCGCCTCTTACAAGTACAACACTATGTTCTTGTAAATTGTGTCCTTCTCCTGGAATATAAGTATCAACTTCACGACCATTTGATAATCTTACACGAGCATACTTTCTTAAAGCTGAGTTTGGTTTCTTAGGTGTACGAGTACCAACTCTTGTACAAACACCACGCATTTGTGGATGATCTGTATCTGTTGTTTTTCTAGTCATACTATTGAATCCAATATTTAAAACTGGACTCTTAGCTTTTCTAGTTTTACTTTTTCTTCCTTTTTTTACTAGCTGATTAATTGTAGGCATATTTTTTCTCCTTTCGATTGACACACTTCCTGGTGTATCTTTCTATTAATAAAGTTAGGTTCTAACGATGTAGAACCTGACAATTAATGCATTGTTAATATAACATTATTTTAATATAGAAGTCAACAATTATTTATATCCAATTGATTTATAATCTCCGCATAATATAAATGATTTGTATATTTTAATCGATAAAATTTTTCGATATTCAACATAACCGCTACACTTTTCCCCATTAGCACTTAATTTAACTAATCCACTTAATCTTTGAGATTCAATTCGATAGTAATTAGATGAACCAATTTCATTAGTAAAGTTTTTATCATTTCGAACAACTTCTTCAATTTGTTTTTCTAATTCTAAAAACTCATAATTATTTCGATAATACATTGCATATACTCCTAATGAAGCAAAAAGCGCGAACATTATAAAAATCCAAAACCCTGATAAAGTTTTCATTTTATTCATAATATCCTCCTGTAGTATAGCCACTACATTTAATAAATGGATTGTAATTTCCATTATTAACTATAACAAATCCAGTACATTCAGAACCTCTATCGCGATCAAACAACTCGCTAATATAATTGTTTTCTTTGACTTCACTATATTGAATTGTACAAGAAAACATATTACATATTTCCTTAGGATTAGCGTTTAAATATATTCGAGTAGCTGTAGCTAAACGATTTTCTAAATTATGATAATAAGTAACATCAATAATTCCACTTGGGGTGTTTGTTTCTTTTAAATCCGCATATCCTTCAGCAATCTTAAAAGAATTAATCCATGTAATTAATATAAATACTGATAAAATACCTAGAAAGAACATCATCATTCCTAGGCCCCAACCTCGATTGTTTAATCTCATTGTAATCACCAACTAGATTATAGCCTAGAAACCGCTTTATTTCAATAAAAAAGAAGTTTTAACTTCTTTTATATTTGAGTAATAATTACGATTGTAACAATTACAACTACTAGTAAAGCAAGTAAGAACTTCCACATTACTTTAAACCATTTAGGATATGGAATATCAAGATATGATAACCCAATCATAAGGAATAAACTTGATGGTGCAACGAATTGAACCAAACCATATATTGATTGGAAGATTACTGCTAAAGTACTCGGAGCAAATTTTCCACTAAATGTTTCAATCATCGCTCCACCACCCACTGATAATACATTGGCCATTTCTACACCAAATAATGATGAGATAAAGACAATTACAGCAGATAAGATATAATTAAATGATGGCATTATTTTTGCAAATAATGGTTCTAATGTTGGAAAATAATAAGCTGTTAGGAATACCATATAAATAGCAAGCATAACTAATACAGTTTTTCCCATCTTTTTAAATCCCGCGCCATAAGTATCAATAAATTCAGCAAATGAAATTTTAGACATTAAACCAATAATAATTGATAGTATAGCAATAATTGCTGTTAATACAAATACATCTCCATTACCAAATGGCGGAACATTTCCAACTAATTGTTGAAAAATAGCTACATCAAATATTTTAATATTAGCAAACCAATTACTTAAATTATTTGGCCATTCCATTCCAAAAGTTGCCCAAGGAATAAAAGATAAAAATATTAATAATGTAAACAATCCAAGTACAATTCCTAGTGGCCAATTTTTCTTTGGCTTAGATTCAACTTCAAATTCAAATGGATCATCACTTTTTAATTCATCATCTTTTTTATTTTTATTTTTGATATGTAAAATTGTAAACACTGATAATAGAATAAATGTTACAGCAAACAATCCAATTCTATATACTAATACATCATTAATTTTTAACGCTAAAGCATTTGATAATTCACCATATACTTTAGAACCAAATACACTACCAATTATTCCAACTAACATTCCACCAAAAGTTGCTAAGAATGCAGTTAACTTATCATATTTTAATTTTAAAATAATTGTAACAAAGAACGGAACAAATACTAGCAACATGTATGAATCTACCACAACAGCGCTCAATATTGCAAAAAATAACATCGTTGCTAAGACAAAAATATCTCCATAGTCTTTAATTTCGTTACTCCATTTTGCAACAATTACCTGATATGAACGATTACGACTTAATAATTCATATAAACCACCAATTGCTAATATAAATATTGCAAACAAACTAAACGACATAATTGTTTGTATAGCAATAAAAAATACATCAACCAATCCTACTCTGTAGAACGTTTCACCTGATTCAGTATTTATTTTAAATATCCAAGACAATAG
>LFRM01242556.1_pt1 | contig 16068 bp, 13 predicted proteins | sample 618341 | NCBI WGS metagenome assembly LFRM01 (sample SAMN03654438, study PRJNA283298) | anaerobic digester metagenome | isolation source: pool of bioreactors CSTR01a, CSTR02a, and CSTR03a thermophilic anaerobic... | place: Denmark: Kgs. Lyngby | collected 2014-05-21 | reverse complement strand
GAGATGCCGGTCTGTCTCACTCTCATGCAAAGGTAAGATCAACCATTTAATCCGCTTACCCAGGAAAAAAAGGCCGCTAGTGCGGCCCTGATGCTGATCAGAAAAGTTGCAATTGATCGGCAGTTGATCGGTTTTCAATGCTTTGTGCTGGCTTAATTAGCTCAGGCTCTGGCGTATCAGGCTGTTTATTAACGGTTTCTGATCCCAGCAGTTTCCAATTCCACCCGCCCAGAATATGTGCTGGTGTGTACCAATGCCGCCATTCTTCAACGGTAAGTGAATTACCGTGTATAACGACTGCCGGTATATGTAGCAAAGCTAGTTGTATAAATGTCATGTGTACACAACGGCTATCAATATCAGTTGCTGTAACGTGCAACTCTCGCTGGTAATTATGTCCTGCGTCGGCCATTACTTTGGCATAAGCAATGATCATCCCGCCTGCCCCGGCTGTTGGCTCGGCCAATCGAATGTACCCACGCTTCCGGATAATGTCATATCCATTTTTGGGTGTAATTATTTGGGCCATCGTCAACGAGATATCAAACGGTGTAAAAAACTGCCCCGAATTTGAGTTTCCCATGTTTAACATCATGAAAATCTTACCGAGAATATCAGTGATTTGGCCGTTTTCTACACGCTTTTCAAGTGCCATGACAAGATGCGCAAAAGCCTGTACTAATCCATCCACTTCCTTTTTATCGTAATGCTTAACGATACTGAGGTAACGTGCTTCTCTGGCCTCAAATTGCGCCCTATCAGCTCTGGCTAATGCAATAGCGGATATTTCAATCCAATCAGACCAAACACGATCTAATCCATATGTCCTGGACAATGCTTCAATAATCGAGACAATAGCCTGTTCATGTTCATCTGCTGTGTTTAAGAAATGGTTTTGTTGAGCTGTACTCATAACGGACTCCGAAAGGATTTAGGCGAGATTGCCTATCCTTTCGGAGTCACGCCGCAGCGCAGCCGTCAAGGGTTTTAATGGCCGACTGGCCACAAGCACGCAGTGCGCAGCCCTTGATGGCGAGAACGGTGTGACATACTGACGGATAGCAAGACCGCCCCACCGGTGAATAAGTCGAAACGGTGTTAGAAATATACCGTCTCCCTACAGCGCCTGTTAGCACCTCGGGTACTACCTTTGCGTGCTTGGATAATAATTAATAATTTGGATCTATGAGTTTTGGATAAAGCTTTTGAAGCAAAAAAGCCTCTCTTTCGAGAGACCCTTTTTATTAATTTATATGAGACCCTTTTCAGCAAAGGATACTGTTTGTGATGCACCAACAACAATGTGATCCAGAAGTTTTATATCTACCAGTTGAAGGCTTTTCTTAATATGCTTAGTAAGTTCAACATCTGCCTGACTTTCTGCAGGATCTCCACTTGGATGATTATGTGCGAGGATTACTGCTGACGCATTGAGTCGTAAAGCTGTCTTAACAACCTCTCTGGGATACACTGACGCTTGATTAATGGTGCCATGAAACAGTTCTTTATACTGGATCAAACGATAGCGACTGTCCAGGAACATGAAGGCTGCGACTTCGTGCCCTATGCCGGCCAATTTGGCTATTAAAAATAATTTGTTTTTTTCTGGATGATCACAAATTATTCTGTTGGCCACCAGTTCATCAGCAACATGTCTGGCCGTTGCCAGTATTTCGTCTGATGTTGCCAGCCGATACTGATCAGCAGCCTCACGAACATAAAGTTTTGTGTGATTATTGAGATTATCAAATGATAATGTTGACATAACGGACTCCGAAAGGATTTAGGCGAGATTGCCTATCCTTTCGGAGTCACGCCGCAGCGCAGCCGTCAAGGGTTTTAATGGCCGTAGGCCACAAGCACGCAGTGCGCAGCCCTTGANNGGCGAGAACGGTGTGACATACTGACGGATAGCAAGACCGCCCCACCGCTGGGCTTATGAGGCTCTTGTTAGAAAGATGGCGTTTCCTAACGATGCCAATTAGCACCTCGGGTACAACCTCTGCATGTTTTGGTGACAATGAAACCTTAGTACTTTTGATTTATTCCACAAACCACGTATCATTTTCCAATGTGTCTTCGTAGGTTAATGCCGATTTCACGTTTGACACTTGTTCTATCAATATTCTGTCAGCAGCATCAACACCATAAGCCACCTCGTAAAATCTCTTGAGATTTGCCAGCTTAGCAGGTAAGCGGGTTTGTAACTCAAGTCGGGCTTGTTCGTCGCCATTCTCAATTAATTCAAGTAATTGCCTGATGCTGGCTTGTTTTCTACCATATTCACTTGCGTGTGTCTTTGTATTCATTCTTCCTGTCCTCTAATACCAATGCGCTATTGCGCGGTGCTACTTTATAAATGGTTGCCCTGGAAACCCCATACCTTTCTGCTATTTGCTTGACTGGTATATCTGGATCATCCATCAACCGCCGAATTTCTTTTTCATGCTGGGTGTTCAGTTTTTTGGGTCGGCCACCGTTGCGACCACGTGCCCTAGCTGCTATCAATCCGGCTTGGGTACGCTCACGGATTAAATTCCGTTCAAACTCTGCCAATGCCGCAAACACATGAAAAACCAACTTACCCGTAGCGCTACTTGTATCAATTTTTTCTGTCAAACTCTCAAAAGCAATATTGCGCTGCTCAAGATCCATCACAATCTGAATCAAATCAGGTAGACTTCGTCCCAACCTGTCCAGTCGCCACACAACCAAAGTATCACCGGCACGAATAGCTTTTAAACACTGTTGCAACTCTGGCCGTTCGGTATTTTTACCGCTCATGGCCTCTTCATAAATCAGAGTACAACCACTTTTTAACAAGGCATCACGTTGAAGGTCCAAATTCTGGTCATCGGTTGAAACTCTGGCGTATCCAATTCTTTGATTCATAGACTTTTTATAGACGTTGATTTATAGATGAGTTTATAACACTTTGGAATATAAAAAAAGCCCTTTTATGGGCTTTTTCTAAAATGTCTATAAAACGGTCGTTTGTTGGACGCTATTAAGCAGTACGCTATACGTAAAAGTATGGCACGTATATTCATATTTTATGGGCGACTTGAAAAGATGACTTTACATGAAAATTACGCCTTACCAATTTGGTGAGTTAAATTATAAATTGACGTTGACAACGTAATAGGTTAAAGCCTTTATCCCAATTAGAAGTGTGGAGATGACAGAAACATTAACGATTATTTAATATCGCAGAAATCTTTTCATTATAAAGTTTCTGTACAGCGGAAAATGTGTCGATACCTTGGCAATCTCGTTGGACCAAGACTAATTCTGCAAAGCCCTGAGTTGGGGAGTTGGTAAGGTAGTGCCCAGTTAGCTTTGTACAGTTCTCGACCAACCTCAATTCTGCTGCTCCAGTAGTCAATTTTCGTTCATCTGGTTTTCGAATAGAGAACTCATACATGTACCGTAACAAAACAGTGCCATGCTGATCGTCAACTACAAGTGATTCAATGAGTGTTTCGCTGTTTTGGTGGGCTGTATACGATAGCAAGGAGTAGCCTAAGTAGGTCTGCTTGATTACGAAAGCAATAGGGATTTTTGTTATTGAACTAGTGACATCTGTATTGTAGTTAGTGTCAAGATGGCCGAACCAAACTCCATGAATGATTGGTCGGCCAGTCACCTGTGCGAGCCAGGTTATTGTCCATGGCCGTCTAAAAACCCAGATAGCTATGACAACAGCCATACTAATGCCAACGTTAAATCCTTGAGCATAGGCAAGGGTGCTGTCAGTACCGAATACAAAGTGACGAATTGCACCTACAACACCTCCAATTAAGACTGTTGTTACAGAGACGAAGCTTAAAGCTTTCCTAAACTCTTTGTTGGACAACGAGACATTAGCCATTTTTTAACTCATCTTTAATAATGTCAATGCCATTGCAATAAAGATGTATTTTTCCATCTTGAGACACGAGTCCAACATACGCGATACCGGGCAGAAGAGAAGTTAAAGTAGCGGCAATCAAACGAGCTCCGGCTCCATGAAAATTTTGCTCAGCATTTTGTGGAATAGGGGGAGAGATGAATTGTGATAAGTGAGTTAAGCGCCATGTAGTCACATCGATAAAATGAAAACCATCGTGAAGCGGGTGACTCATGCTTGAAATTGACACGAGCGCAGCCACGAGATCACTATCTGAGAAACTAGATGGGTCCGGTGATGCAACTCCGCTTGTTAATTGCATGTGTGGCAATTTTCCTAGGTCATGATAGAACACTATCCCTATACCAGAAAAACGGCTGCTTTGCTTCCTTGTGATCGACCTCAAGAGACTTAAGGCTTGATCAACGTATTCGTTGGGTTTCGAAGGATTGGAATCTGTCACAATTAATGCTTCTTACATCAAAATGCGGTAATGACGCTTATCAGCATCGCTGGACTTCATAAGCCTATATTCCATACCACTGGCTACAGCTATTTGGTTGGCAAATTCTTTTTTTGCTTGAACTACTGCATCATCAATTTGGTTATCTGCCTTGACCTCCACAATCACATATTTTTCTGAACCATCTGGCTCTTCGCGCACAAACAAAAAGTCTGGGTAGTAGCTACGTACAGTCTTTGAGTCTGGGTCTATATACTGGATGAAGAAGTCAGATTGACCATGAGTAAGCATTCCAGTAAAATAAACCTTCTTCACCCGCTGCTCCCGTAGCAGATCCCAGAACAGCCAATTTTCTGAACCAGAGTCGAAGCAGTAAGTATCGAGGTGGAAGCTCTTGGCACGCTCTTCATCTTTAATCTGCGCATCGTGCATCCGCACGATCTTATCCTTCGCTGCCGACACCTCATAGTAACCGTTCGGAGGGAGTTTGATCAGTTCAACCTCGTGCTCCTCAATTTGCTGTAACTCGTCAAGGTCGTAGAGCTGACGGAACAGACGCGGGATCATTTCGTCGTAGAGCAACTCGTTGAACTCGTTAGTCATGGCTACCAGCTCGTCTATGCCTTCTTTCATACCATCGAGCAGCTCCTCGATCTCCAGTGGACTGCGATTAAGATAACGCGATACCTCCGCGACAAGCGTCAACGGTGAGAACATCCGTTTTTCCCGGCGAGCGGTCAGGTCGAAGGTTCGACTGCCGGAAGCGCGCGCCTCGTCGGCGGCCGTTAAACCATCCTGCTGCATTTCTATCAGACGATACTTCTCGATTAGCTCACCCCACTTCTGCGGATCAGCCCTTTCAGGTATCAACACTTGACCGGTCACCAACTGCTTTTCACGCATCTGGTATTGCTTGCGAACACGCACCAGTTTGATCTTAACCGGCGGCACGACTACGCGCACTTCCACTCGTTCTTTATCCTTGCCAGTCTTTTGTAGCTCTTCGGCGCTGATGCGGAAGTTCTGTTGCAACTCGTCATTGAGGGTACTGAGATTGGCATCCGAGAGGAAGACATGGCCTGTGTATTGGGCCTCGCCGATGGCACGCAAACAGCGCATAGTGGCTTGTAGCACAAACACCTTCGACTTAGGCTCACGGAATAGGCCCACGCCAAACAACGAACGGCAGTTCCAGCCTTCACGGCCCTTGTTGACCAGCAGGATGAATTGCTTTTCGGAGCCTTCAGTATCTAGCCGATTGAACTCACGGATGTCGTCGTTGGTAGTAATCTTACTGTCACCCACGTTAATCAGGATGCGCGAAGTCGGAATACCGTGTTTGAGCAGTGCTCGTTCGACGGCAGGCTTCAGTTCTTCCGTTAGTTCTTCCACGGTTGACGCAAAAAACGCCAATTTGGGCAACAAGCCTTCCGGGCGTAGCTCGCCAGACTCAGTCAAGAAGCTCTCAATGGCGATGTCGACAAACTCTTCGGTGCGGGTATTAGAGTAACCATGAAGAGTCACCTTCTTGAGGAGGCCCTTGTCAATGGCTTCTTTCAGGCCGTAGGCGTAGACCACTTCCGGTAATACTTCGCGCCCCACGTAGGGTGTGCCAGTGTAATTGAAGCAGGCTACCACCTGCGTGCCCGCCGCGTTCAGGCTAGCAGCTAGGATGTCGATGGTGGTGCGTAGGCTGGTGTCGGTTTCCTTCGTGCCCACACCCATGTCTTTAGCCAGCGCTTTACCAAAGGCGTGGTGCGCCTCGTCCACGTAGATACCCAACTGCTCCAGACGGCGCAATTTCTCGAAACGCTGGTTGGTAGTTAACTCACCTTCTTCTTCCGGCTGGTCGAAATCGTAGAGATCGGCGGCATCGGCATAGACGCTGGTGGACGAAAGCGTTTCACCAGTCACGCCAAATAGCTTGTCGGCGGGCGTCTTTTCCTTGTGCTTACGCTTGAGAATGATTTTCTGCGTATTCGAGACGATAACGTTGAAACGCGAGCGATCCAGCGTGTCGAGCGATGTGCCTGCATCTTCCAGGTAGTGGAAACGCAAATGCATGGTCAAGAAGTTAACGTACTCCGGGGGCACCACGCGGGTAAGGTCGAAGGATTCGATTTCCTTGAGTGATTGCAGCACCGTTTTGTCCGGCGCGAACACCAGTGCGTTGTGGCAGTAGCGCTCGTCCTTAGGAAATTTATTGGCAAGCAGGAACTCGTAGAAAATGCAAGTGGCCATCAGGATTGTTTTTCCCGTGCCCATCGTCAGCGCGAAGATGTAGTTCGGATATGCACGCGAGTTTTTACGCATCTTTTCGAACAGCACTTTGTACGAGTTCAGCTCCAGCTCGTCGGACTCGCCAAATTGGAACATCTCCTGCCCGGCAGTACCGAGGAAGGAGCCAAACTTGCGGCCCTCAAATTTGCCACTGCGCTCGTACCAGGCCTTGAAAATTTCCTCGACCTTGGCGTTGCTAAGGAACTCCTTCAAGAAGACATAGGTTTCCAGCGCCTCGAACTGCGGCTGACGCAGGAAGATCTTGGGGTTCTTCTCTGGGTTGTTGAAGTCAAGAAACTTGCGGGTCAATTCCTTGTAGCTCTGACGGATCACCCCACGGTTGTCCTTGTAAAACTGCCACAAAAAGCGGAAGAAGGCGAAATCCAGCGAAGCACTGGTGGAGCTAGCTGTCTTCTTGGTTACGATACGTTTAGTCGCCATTGCTGACACTCCCTTCCCACGACTCCGAGAGCAGGTCGGTGATCTTCACGCGGATGGTGCCCGCATCTTGCGGCACCTCATACGCGCCCTTGACCAGATCATTCTTGCCTGGAATGTCCACGACCGCCGGTTGCAGCACAGCGCCGTCGAAGTTCCAGTCGATGAACACCGATTCGACCAGTTCCTTCCAGTCTTCGATGCTTTCTTTCTGCAGCGAGAGCTTCTGCAGCAAATTCATAGGATAGAACCTTTCGATGATCAGTTCACCGTTCTTGATGGACACCTTGGCCTGAGAGTCACGTTTGAACTCGAGGTCAGCCTTGTCGCGCAGGATATCCACCACCTCGATATCGATCTTGAAAGGCTTGGCAGCAAGTTCCAGTTCCGCGCGCAAAGTAGGCTCGTGCCCCATGCAGACGAGGGTGATCTTCTCGACCGGACGATTCGGGCTTTCGTTCTGCTTGCGCTCCCAGGCCTTGTAGTCGAAGCCCGCGATCAGCTCGTTCAGATCAGCGCGGGTAGCGATGCGGTTGACGGGCATGATCTTGACCATGCGCCCATCCTTCTCACCGTCGAACACGGTACTGAATTCCAGCTTCTGCACTTCCAGCGCCTCGATCAACAGATCTTTTGCCTGAATGGGGTTACGGAAGATGTCATAGTGGTTGACGTTGTAAACCTCAAAGCCGGTAAAGCGCTTGGTCTCTTCTTCAAGTGGCTTCTGACGTAAATCTTCGTCGATGCCAATCAGCCGCTTTGCTGTCGTTTGAATTGAACCCAAGTTAATGTCAGCGCCGATAAAGCGTCGACCCAGTTTCATTGCAACGGCTTGCGTGGTACCCGAGCCCATAAAGCAATCGAACACCAAATCCCCGGGATTACTTGAAACCTTTATAACACGTTCAAGCAATTCCTCTGGTTTCTGGGTCGGATAGTCCAGTCGCTCTCCTGATGTATTACCAATTCGTGCAATGTCAGTCCAGTTGCAGGACAAAGGAGTTCCCTTTGTTTCATCCAAGTAAACTTTATATCCATCGAGCCTTGGCGCCCCATCCTGCTTGGTTAGGATGCGCCCCTCGTCCCAGAGTTTTTCAAGTTCTTCCTTGGGTAGCCCCCACGACCTATTGGGAGGTGGTGTAGTGCCACGCCAGGTAAATTGTTTAGCCGGATTTGCACCAGAGAATGTAAGGTCACGACCAGTGAAGAGACGGCCATTCTCATCTTCCTTGTAGCGTCCAAGCTGAGCCTCACCGTACGGAAGATATTGCTCGTTAAAAGTAAAGTCTTTGTTTTTTGTGAAAAACAGGATGTGATCGTTCGATCGCCCATAACCTTTGCTTTTCATATTGTGTGCATTTGTACGCAACCAAATCACTTCGTTAATGAAGTTTTCTGGTCCAAACACCTCGTCCATCATCAATTTGAGATGATGGGATTTGCGGTAATCGCAGTGTAAGTAGATACTTCCAGTTGGCGACAGCAACTCCCTCAGCAGCAGAATTCGCTCAAACATGAACTGAAGATATTCATCGTTATTCCAAATATCGGTGTATTGTTTCTCCTCAAATGATGCACGGTCACTTGCAGCAGTTTTTCCTTTCAAGGTTACCGACTTTTTGTAATCAGCCTTGGAATCAAACGGTGGGTCGATATAGATCAGGTCTATCTTGCCCCGGAATTCCTTAAGCAGGTGGCTCATAACCTGAAGGTTGTCGCCCCAGAAAATTCTATTGCGCCAGCCGTCTACTTCCTCACCGTGGACTTGTTTCAACTGCGCCGGGTAATACTGCGTCGAGGTGAACGGGCGCTTGCCACGCCAGTTGAGCATCGGGTAGCCCTTGATCGGTTCGAACTCGTATTTCTCAACATTGGTGTTACCTCCGTCGGGCGTGGCCAATAGTAGGCTTTCTTGCGAGGAGTTAGTTTTGTTCATTAGTCGTTTTTCCTGAATTTCCAATTTTTGTTGTCGCAGTAGGCACGCATGTCGCAGCTCAGGCAGAGTTTGGCCGGGCGTGCAGTGATGGCATAGTCCTGTCGCTCAATGCGCGCGACGATGTCGTCAAAGCGCGCGATAGTATTGCCGATGGCACGGTCATCCTTGGAGAAGGACACGTAGGGGTTCCCACTGTCCTCACCGGTGTAGTAGAGGTGCATCCGGCTGACCTTCTGGCCAGTACGCTCTTCCACGAGATGGGCGTAGACCTCCAGCTGGCTCTGGTACTGGCGCAGCCGATCCCGCTCCTTCTCCATGTCGGGCTTCTTCTCCGACTTAAAGTCTATGATCTCGACGGTGTCATGCTCGCCCCGGATCAGGTCGACACTGCCCTTGAGGATGTATTGGTCCTTAACCAGCGAAATCTCAACCTCGGCTTCTTTGATGCGATCCCAATTACCGTTCTCGCGCTCGTAGTAGCGCACGACGTGCAGCAACGCAGCCTGTTGCGAACTAGGCGCGAGGTACACGCGTTCCTTGTTCGACAGCATGGTGTAGTTGGCCGAGAACCAGCCCTTAATAGTGTCGAAAGTGATGCTAGCTTCCTCGCCTCTCAGCACGGTCTTATGAATGTCCTCGATGGTTTGATGCACCAATGTACCGAATAACATCGGGCTCTCGCGGATAGGCACGAACTCCAGATCTTTAAAGAAGCGATACTGCTCGGCGCAATTCTCGAACACGGTGATATGCGAGGTAAACGAGTATTCACGCTTGAGGTTGATTTGCTTTACTGCCTCAAAAGTCAGTGCCGACAGATCAACGGCACGCCAACTGGGCAGCTCGTAAAACAGACGCTCGAAATATTTGGCCGGCGACTTGCCACGGCCTTGTTTCTCCTGCGCCGCTAGCACTAGCAAATTCTGCGCACGCGAGAACGCCGTGTAGAACAGCCGCCAGAAGTCAAAGTTCTTGATTTGCTCGAGCGGTTCGAAGCGTTCCTTTGAGAGGTAGCCGCCATCCTCCAGCAGCACGTCAAGCACACTGTACTGCTTGCGCGGCACAGCCTCCAGCGAACCACACACCACCACCGGGAACTCCAGCCCCTTAGACTGGTGGATAGTGAGGAACGAGACGCAGCCCTTGGGGGCGTACTCGGACTCGTCTTCGTACTCGCCAATACCCCCGTCCTGAAGAAACAGCAGGAACTGGTTGAACAGGTCGCGGATGTTTTTTTCCAAGAATTCCGGATTGAGCACACTAACGAAGTGCAGGTACTCGAACTTGGTCAGCAGCTTGGAGAAAGTGCCGAGGTTGCGGGCTGCACGCCCTTTATCCACGCCTTGCGCAGCTTCTTCGGTGAGGAAGCGCGAGAACAGCGGAAACTGGAGCAGTTGGTAGAACAGTCCGGAGAAGGCATAGTCAGTGTTCTGCGTGAGCACGGCGTGGCGCTTGGCCAACGGCCGCGCCCAATCCAGTAGCGGCTTGTTTTCCGGCTTGCGCAGCTCGTCCGTGAAGGGTTTGAAGCAGAGCTGGTCGTAGTAGTCCCAGATGGGCAGCATGCCCCCTTTCGCCCACGCCCGCACTTTTGGGAACTGCGGGAACAGGAAGATCAGTACGCCGATCATCAGGCGGATTTCCTCGCGCTCGAAAAACATATTCGAGCGGGGCGAGAACACGGGTACGCCCTCAGCTTCGAGGAAGCGCGCCAGCGCCACCACCTTATCGCTCTTCACCGAGCGGAACAGAAAGGCCACCTGATTCCAGTCCGACAGCTTGCCGGATGCCTTCAGGCTATGTAGGAAGGCCAGCACCTCAGCGTGCCAGTTGGTGGTGTCGCCCTTGTCGTCGCTAGCGGCCAGCCGTACCGCAGTGGGCATATTAGGGAAGTCGTCCTCGCGCGGCACGATCTGCTTGGCGAAGCGGAAAACGCGCGTGCCGTCGTCCCATACCTGTTCATTCATCCACTCGTTGTAGAAGCGGATGATGTCCGGGTGCGAGCGGTAGTTGACGGTCAGCTTTACCTGCTTGCACTGTCCATCGTCGAACAGCGCTGGGAACTCAAGAATGTTGCGGATGGTGGCTCCGCGAAAGCGGTACAAGCCCTGGTCGTCATCGCCCACCACACACAGATTCTTCTTCTCGCCCGCAAGCAGCAGCAGGATGCGCTCCTGAATGGTATTGGTGTCCTGGTACTCGTCCACCATCAGGTGGGTGAGCCTTTCGCCTAGTTGCGCCAGCACCTCGGGGTGCTGTTCCAGTAGTTGGAGGGCTTCGTACTGGATGCCGGAGAAGTCCAGTGAGTTGTGCTCGTGCAGCAGTTCTTGGTACTTGGTGAAGCACTCGGCCAGCGCGCGGATTTCTGGCTCTGGGGCCGCTGCCAGGGTGGCGGCGTCGAGCGCCTCTTCGCTGACTTTGTTGAGCCACTTGAGCAAGTTCTCCGACTGTGCCCAGCGGCCCGACTGGTCGTCGCCCATAACGAGCTGTGCGTCGGGCAGTTCGCGGAAGTCCTTGATACGCTGGTACAAAAAGTACTGCTGGTCGAACTGGTCAAACAGCGTGAAGCTGCGCTTGAGCCGGGTGAACTCGCGGAAATCCTCCAGTAGCCGCAGGCAGATGGAGTGGAAAGTGCCTAGGTACATTTCGTTCAGATTGAACTTGATGCCCAGATCGGTCAAACGGTTGGAGATGCGCGTGGTCAGTTCGCGCGCGGCCTTGTCCGTGAAGGTGACTACGAATAGCGACTCCGGTGCGACGCCTTTCTTCGTGATGAGATAAACGATGCGCTCAACCAGCGTGAAGGTCTTGCCCGAACCGGGGCCCGCGATGATGAGTACCGGGCCGTCGGTAGCGAGAATCGCTTCGAGTTGTTGCTCATTAGCCTTGCTTTGCAACTTTTCATCAGCAGCAGCCATACTTATTTCCATAGGCACCCAGGCCGAAGACAGCGATGCCGCAGCCTAGAAATAGCCGAATTACAGTACTCAAAATGCTGAACAACAACTCCTCCTTAAATAGCAAAATCCAAAATCAACTACATTACCAAAACGCTATGATTTACTCCAACAAACTCAGGAATTAGTTATGGGCTACTCTTCAGATCGAATATAGCTACAATGCCTTGATGGGCGGACTTGGTGTCTCCGACTTCGGATCCCGATACCCCGGAGCCAATCTGGCATTACTTGCTCCATACAGAACCAGCGGATCCTTGAGCCATAATGCATACTCCAACCCCTCAAGACTATGATCTGGGGAACAATCAATCGTAGATATTCTCAGCATATAGCCTGCATTTGCAGCTCGAACCTTTACATGCAAAACACCTTCTGGCATATCATAGTCCATTTTTACCACCTCAAGTCGTGGATGATTCGGATGTGGGACTAACTCAAGATCGATGATACGATTCCATTGCACATCTTTTTCCGCCTGTTCCTCTTCCCCGATAAGACTGTCTTCTAGAACTACTGGGGATTCCATTCGCGTAAGTACAAAATCACGGAATTCTTTACGCCTACGATCAAAGGCCCGCACATGCCAACGGATACCGATGTCCACCAAGGCAATTGGGACGATCTCTCGCTCCGTACGCCCGCTTTCAATTGACGTGTAAGCCAACCGCACTGCCTTGCTCCGGTTGATCGCTCTCGTAATCGGCGCTAGTATCGACAGTTTGGGCAAGCTTAATGCCGTTGGAAATTCGCATCTAACCATCGACCTCAGAACATCTCCCTCTCCCTCTCCAAATCCATGGGACAGCGCAGTCAATACACGTTGTGGAGCGTGATCAAACAAAGGGACAAAGCTGTCCGTAGGTCTATACACCTTATCAACGTTGTCCAACGCCAGATTCTCTGGAGCGATTTCTCTATATTGAGCAATGTCACGTGTCGCTGCAGCTGGCCCAGTCCCAAATCGCTCAACTACATCAGCCCGCCTCAGCTCTCCGAGAAAATACAATTTGAAGTCTATATGTGAAAGACGCTCTCTCTGAGCTTGAGTTAATTCATTTAGTAGCGCACGGCGCTGTTCGGTCGTATAAGTAGGCATATTAGAATAATAACAAATAATCCGATATCACAAAATAAAAATACATGCTTGACATCATCATTTTGATGATATAAAGTAATCATAAATCAAAACAAGGAGGTTTTATGGCAAAGAACAATCCTATTGGCGATAACCGTCGTCTTGGCGCAGTGCGAGGACGCAGCCAAACCCAAACTCCCTCTGGTCATTACGTCAAACGTGATGCCGGAACTGGTCGCTTCATGGACGTTAAAACATCAGACAAGAGCCCGTTCAAAGGGGTACGCCGCGAAAACAAACAGTAATTGGTGAGCATAATGCAGGAGGGCCAGATATTGAAAGAGAACAGCATAAACAAACCTAGCGCAAAACCACCATTTCATGTGCTAGCACTATCTGGCGGCGGTTTCCGGGGACTGTACACTGCTACTGTCTTGAAGCACCTTGAAGAGCAGCTAGGTACACCGCTAGCAAAACGATTCGATTTGATTTGCGGAACTTCAGCTGGTGGGTTGCTTGCTTTAGGGCTCGCAGCAGAAATTTCGGCGACACAGCTGCAAGACATGTTCGAGCATCATGGAAGTCGCATTTTTAGTGGTTCGACAGGGATCAGGGGTCTGTTCCGTCAGTTTATAAAAGCCAAGTATTCACCTGACGGTTTAAAATCCGTCCTGACAGAAAAATTTGGCGACCTTACCCTCGGCGACCTGAAGCATCGCGTACTTATACCAACGGTTAATTACTCCAAAGGTAGCGGACAGTTCTTCAAAACGCCCCACTCCCAAAAATTTTTCATGGATCACAAACACAAGCTTGTGGACGTTGGATTGGCGACTACTGCCGCTCCGACCTATTTTCCGCTTCATGCAATCGGAGAAGAAGGCGTCTTTGCTGATGGAGGGCTGGTTGGCAATTCTCCTGGCTTCTTTGGCTTACATGAGGCTCACCACGCCTTGAGCGTGCCTCGTGGGAAAGGAAACGTCCGGGTTCTCGCAATTGGAACGATGACCCTAGGCGCGACGAAGAGCGGCAGGACAGGCCTTGATTGGGGTATCAAACAATGGGGAACACGAATCTTTGACCTAGTCATATCTTCACAAGAACACTCTGTCGACGCAATGTTAAGGCATCTCCTTGAAGAAGATTACGTCCGGATCGATGACCCAGCAACTCCAGACCAAAGCAAGGATATAGCAGCCCTGGATGTAGTCAGTCCGGCCTCTATCCAAGTGCTGAAAACCCGAGGTACACAGGCAGCCCGCAGGGCTTTGGGTGATAAAGCACTAATACCATTTTTGAATCATACCGCTACCACCCCCGTATTCTTCCACGGGCCCAATAAAACCCTGGAGAACCACTATGCTGAACCTTAGCTCTCTGTTTCACTCTAGTACAGAACACCCTACGTTATTGGATAACATCACTCTCTCAGACCAACACTGCGAGGTGATTCTAAAGGCCAAAGAAGCTATCCGCACCCAATTACGCACTGTACTCCCTACTACCCTCAAAGAGATTGGACTCCCAGAAGTAACGGTCCAACCTCGCTTCTTCACGCAAGGGTCGTGGGCATATAAAACACTCAACGCTCCAGCTCATGCTAAACAACAAGCGGACATAGATGATGGTGCCTACCTGCCTTTGAGCTTTGTAAAACTCACCTCGAAACCAAGCATAGCCAGTAAGGTATTTTTCGCAGCAGCTGAAACAGCCCTGACGCCTCTAATTCAAGAACGCAAATGGCGCCTCATTACTGACAAGCCAACATGCATTCGTATTGAAATAGCTGAATTTGCGCACATCGACGTACCTTTGTACGCAATTCCAGACGATCAGTTTGAGCAATTACGCAAAGCTGCTCTATCTATACACGGCTATTGCGCTCTTGACGAAGCAATGAAGATGGCCGAGCGTGATGCATGGACGGCCTTACCTCATGATCAGGTTCTGCTTGCTCATCGTGAAGATGATTGGGTTCAGTCTGACCCTAGGCCAGTAAAGCAATGGTTTCTTGGTGAGGTGGAACGACACGGGGAACAGTTCCGAAGAGTTGTTCGTTACCTCAAGTCCTTTAGGGACTGGCAATGGGTGCAGGGTGGCCCATCATCAATCCTTCTTATGGCTGCGGCGGCTCCATTATTTGAATCACGTGATCGTAGGGACGACCTTGCTTTACTCGACCTACTTGATAACTTACCCAACGCCCTGAGGAAAGGTGTTCTTTGCCCGACAGACCCCAATGAATCACTAACGGAGCGCTTAGGACAGCCAGAAGTTGAGGACGCAGCCCAAAAACTGGAGCAACTTGAGAGATCGCTCCGAGGAGCAATTCATGCGAGCTCTCCAAACCAGGCAATTAGCTGGGTACGAGAACAGTTTGGACCAAGGTTTCCGAGTTCCCCCGAGCGCGCCAAAATAAGCTCTATTACAGCAGTGATTCAAGCCACTCCGGCAGCGATTGTCTCAACGCCACTAGTAGGACGTACGCAGGCGGGTTGATGAACGACGAGACACAATTATCTAAGCTTACCCAAGCAATGAACTCACGAGAGTTCACCTACATAGGACGTAATGCGAACAATTGGCTAATGTACAAAGGTGTTATGGCTGCAGCAGGCACTACACATATAGCTCATGTCGCTGTTGATCCATTAGGAGTAAATCTACCTCGTATTGAGGTAGATTTACCTTCTGGGATTCCAAGTGTTTTAGCCCATGTCGGCTCTAACGGCCAGATTTGTTACGCAGCTCAAGGAAGCGTAGTACTAGATATTTTTGACATCGCTGGACAAACACTAGCCTGCATTGAACGAGCCGAAGAAGTTCTAGATCTATCACTACGAGGTATGCTAGACCAGGATCTAGAAGATGAATTCTTTGCATTCTGGCAGGGCGATTTCTGTTTTCTAGACATTTATCCTAGCGCTCCAGGGCCGCTCGACATCCTATTGGCCGGGCGAAGTAATCTTGAAATGAAGGTTGTATTCGTAACCAACGATCTAATCCGCACTCGGCAAAAACTTCAGGCCA
>LFRM01225401.1_pt1 | contig 16069 bp, 14 predicted proteins | sample 618341 | NCBI WGS metagenome assembly LFRM01 (sample SAMN03654438, study PRJNA283298) | anaerobic digester metagenome | isolation source: pool of bioreactors CSTR01a, CSTR02a, and CSTR03a thermophilic anaerobic... | place: Denmark: Kgs. Lyngby | collected 2014-05-21 | reverse complement strand
GCCGTCAGCGTTGTCTTACCATGGTCTACGTGGCCAATCGTGCCCACGTTTACGTGTGGCTTTGTCCGTTCGAACTTTTGCTTGCCCACAACAATCACTCCTCGTCTTGACATCTACTCCGGTAGGCGCGGAGACAGTGGAATGACAGGCACATATCTGCCCCGTGGCAGATTCTTTGCAGCCTCAGTTTTTCCTGCCCGCTATCCGCCTATTTAGTGGAAAAGGCTCACCAGCCGGTGAGCCTTCCCTCTGTTAAGCTGGAGCCCGTAGCCGGAGTCGAACCGGCGACCTCACCCTTACCAAGGGTGCGCTCTGCCTCGGCTGAGCTATACGGGCCTGCCACAGAATGCATTATAACACACCGTGGCGCTGTCCGTCTATAGTCAAAAGCAAAGAATTTAACCCTGGGCTTGTCACGCCCGTAAAATTACAAAACCTGCATTTCACTAAACTGAAATGCAAGCTTTGTGGAGTTGGTTGCGGGGGCCGGATTCGAACCGACAACCTTCGGGTTATGAGCCCGACGAGCTACCTGACTGCTCCACCCCGCGACGTGGTGGAGGGGGAAGGATTCGAACCTTCGAAGGCATCCGCCAACAGATTTACAGTCTGCCCCAGTTGGCCACTTTGGTACCCCTCCACGTTGCAAACAACAATTTTAATTGTACAGGATCACGACTACGTTGTCAACATCAACTTTCTACACTCTTGCCGGATGAATCCAGCTGTCCGACACTAAGCAAGTCGTAGGAAGTAATGGAGCCAGCGATGGGACTCGAACCCGCAACCCCCCGCTTACAAGGCGGGTGCTCTACCAATTGAGCTACGCTGGCGTGTCGCGGATACTACCGTGAGCCACGAAATATGGTAGCATCCTCAGCCGAACCTGTCAAGCCTGACGTGCCATCTCGCTCTCACGCTTTTCCAGATAGCGCTCAAGCTTACGCTTCACGCGCTGAAGAGCATTGTCCACCGACTTAACGTGTCGGGACAGTTCCTCAGCGATCTCTTGATAAGACTTGCCCTCCAGGTAATACATGAGCACGTTCCATTCCAAATCACTCAGGAACTCACTCATCTTACCCTCGATGTCTATGAACTCCTCGCGGCTGATGACCAGTTCTTCCGGATCGGTCACCTTGCTTCCTGAGATGATGTCCATCAGAGTCCGGTCGGATTCCTCATCGTAGATAGGTTTATTGAGTGAGACATATGAGTTCAAGGGAATGTGCTTCTGGCGCGTGGCTGTTTTGATGGCCGTTATGATCTGCCTGGTGATGCATAGTTCGGCAAAAGCCCGAAACGAAGCAAGCTTGTCGGGGCGGAAATCCCGTATCGCTTTGTATAGCCCGATCATGCCCTCCTGGATGATATCCTCGCGATCGGCTCCGATGAGAAAATAGGAGCGGGCTTTGGCTCGTACGAAGTTCCGATACTTACTGATCAGATACTCCTGAGCTACTTCATCCCCACCTCGAGCAAATGCCACTACCTCTTCGTCACAAAGATCCTCGTATACTGCGTAGTAGCTTCGCTCCGCGTAGACGCCCAACCGCATCTCCTCCAACAAAAAGCTCCGAAATCCTCATCAGCATGAAACTCGACAGATACCAACAGATATCAACTTCTCTGTTGCGAGATTGGTCTTCTGCCGTACAAAGGGGAAAAAACCCGGTAAACCGAAGATATTTACAGCCAGGGGACTAAGCAGCCGTTCCTCACACAGGAACGGCACCTACATATGCTTTTCCAAGCCGAAAACTAGCGTCATTATACATCACTCGTCCTAGGGCGTCAAGGTGAGCACGGAGACGTTGGGCCTATGTATATCGTATTTTATTGAAAAATTTCAGCTGTCCGGAGTGACTACAAAGAAGAGATCTCCTCGGCCAAAGATGGAGGGGTGAGGTTTTGCCGTCGCACGGAAGGCTGAGGCGGATACACGTCTTGAGATACGCGCTGTCGCCAGATTTCAGAACCGTCCGGTCCGAGTGCAACCAACCAGGTCTCAACGCGCCGACCCTCTTGTCCTTCTTTAAGAAGCACTGATTCACCGATTGGCATTGACGGGTCGTTCTCAATCACCTCTCCCGCGGGAAGGATCTCCGATTCCTCAGTGACTACCGTGTACATAACAGACAGCTCGTTTGCACCCCATATAGACAAAGTGACTCGGTTGCCGACAACTTCACTGGATACGAGAATCGGAAACGAATGGGTATTGGCAAAGCGAAAATCAATGGCTCCGTAGTAGACAGTTGCATCACGGCCCAAACCGATGTAGCCTAACGGGCGCGAGTGAGGTCTGCGTTCCACGATCTGTAAACCGGAGAGCAGGGCTGCATTGTACAAGGTAGACGAAACCTGACAGATACCCCCTCCGACGCCCCACACCATCTCCTGGTTCACAATCTCAGGAGCGGCACGAAAACCGCGTTCGACGGTGCGGGGACCGACAACGGTATTAAAGGAAAAGACTTCGCCCGGAAGTAAGAGTGTGCCGTCAAGAAGGGTGGCGGCCATTGTTATGTTGTGGACCCGGCCCTCCTGTGCGGGATCAAAGTAACTGGAGAAACTGGCCAACAAATGGCGCAGCCCCAAGCTCCGCAAGGCCGCCGCAGTGGTGCCGGGAGGTACCGTTTTTATGACGGCAAACGCTCTGGGCTCACCTGCTCGCCAGGCATCAAGTAACCGAGCCCGGGTAGCTGGAACATCGAGTTCTTGTCCGCTCTCTTCGGGCACAATGCTCCTGGTTTGCGGATCCGGACGAGCATTGCGAGGCGGACGCCAAATCTCTTGACCAATCTCGGCCAGACGCTCATTGATGGTTTCTTCATCGTATACCAGGCGAATGGGCAGATAACGTGGCTGTCTGGGCCTGACCAAGAAGGCCAAATAACCTTCGGGTGGGTGTGCGGCGACATCGTGCCACATTCCCAGACGATCGATTTGTACACCCAGCTGCGAACCGATGAGTTCCCATGTCTGCTCCCCGGCGATGAGTTGGAGAGGCTGCTCCAAAAGCCGCGCTTCGAGGAGATCCAGTGCCTCGAGGAAACTGGTTTCGCTGTCAATGGGAAGCTTCGTGCCGCCGCCCGTGATCACTTCCCGTGACAGTCTGGCCCACACCAACCAGTGAGCCATACCATACCCCAGAAAGACGCAGGCACAAAGGAGAGCGGCAACGGGCACGATGGGTTGACGCATTCACTTCACCAACCTCGCCCCTGTTGCGGAAGATCAAGATTAGTCTGCATCAAGCGCGGGCCTGCTATTCCCGTCTTTGCCGCTGTCGGAGCACTTCGAACAGAATCAGTGATCCGGCCACCGAGGCGTTAAGGGAATTGACCCTTCCGCACATGGGAATGCTGACCATGAAGTCGCAGTGCTCGCTCACAAGACGTCCCAGACCAGCGCCTTCCGAGCCGACCACTACAGCAAGCGGCCCCGTCAGATCTGCTTCCCACAGGGTTTGTTCAGCGTTCATCTCCGCTCCGACGATCCAAAGCCCTGCCTCTTTCAGTAGTCTCATGGTTTGGACCATGTTGGTCACTCGGGCCACGGCTACGTGTTCTACGGCACCGGCTGAGGTCTTGGCCACTGTAGGGGTAAGCCCCACGGCTCTGCGGGAAGGGATCACCACACCGTGGACTCCTGTAGCTTCTGCACTGCGCAGTAGCGCCCCCAGATTGTGCGGATCTTGTATCTCATCGCACAACAGTAAGAACGGTGTTTCGTTTCGTTTGTGAGCTCTTTGCAGTATATCTTCCACGTCGACGTAGCCTCTGGCTGCCGCGATGGCGATAACCCCTTGATGTCTGCCTGTAACGCTTTGACGATCAAGGTGCGCCCTATCGACGATATCCACACGCACGCCGCGTTCGTGGGCCATAGACTTGATTTCCTGCAACGGACCTGGCCGATCGCTGTAAATCATCAAGATGCAGTCGAGGGCGCGACCAGCCCGAAGTGCTTCACGAACCGGATTGCGTCCTTCGATCTGCACCGTTTCGGTATCCGACGGCGAGAAGTGAGCAGTCTTGCGCCTTCTGGATTGTCTTTCTTGCACTTCAGGGTTCACCTCTGTCTTCTTGCCGTTCAGCCAGTTCAAAGGCTGCCTCCATCAGCTGTTCGAGTCGTTCCTGGCGTCCCAACAAATACAGGTATCCCAATAAAGCCTCAAAAGCGGTGCTGTAGTGATGATCAGCCGGATCTCCGTGTCTATAAGACGAAAAGCGGGCGTTGCGCGCCCGCCGCACGACATCGGTTTCTTCGTTCGTCAGTCGATCCGAAAAAGCGCGCAACGCTGCCGCCTGCGACGCGGCCTGAACCCGCATCACCGCCTGGCGATGTAACTCGGCCGTAGGAAGAGGGACACCCATCAGAAGCCGATCGCGTACATAGAGTTCAAATATGGCATCCCCAAGATAGGCCAAGGCCAGAGGATGCATCTGGCACGCTCGGAAAGGATCCAGCCGACCAAGGCCTGGCAAGAAGAATCCCTTCGTTAATTCTGAGCTCATGGATTTTGAACCACCCAGCGAGTACCGGAAGGCGTGTCCTCAAGTATTATGCCCAACTCCTTGAGGCGATCACGAATACGATCTGCCTGCTCCCAGTCTTTGTGTTTGCGCGCCTCGTTCCTAAGCTCTATGAGCAACTCCAGCAACTGCACGTTGAGGCCTTCTTCCGGGATCGCCGCCGTCTGCTCGCCCAGGATTCCAAGGATATCTCCGGCAGCTTCTTCTAAGAAGGCCCAAGCCAACTCGACCCCGTCGGCTTCCATTCCGGTTCCCCGAACTTCTCGCACCACATCAAAGAGAACGGCTATAGCCTTGGGCGTGTTAAGATCATCGCTCATAGCCGCATCGAAGTCACGCACGGCCTTGTCCACAGCAGCTCCCAATCCTCGGGAATCGAGCTGCGCTTTTCCTGACCATAAAGCACTCAATCCCGGCCATTCAGGGGTTAAGTTAAGCTCTCGCAATTCCCATACCAGCGCATTGAGCCGGCGCCAGCCTTTTTCCGCCGCTTCCAGACGTTCGGGAGCGAAATCTACGGCGCTACGGTAATGATGCGACAAGATGAAATAACGCAGCAATTCCGCAGGATACTTGTTCAAGACATCCTCTACGGTGAGGAAATTGCCCAGGGATTTCGACATCTTCTCCCCGTGCATATTGACCAGCCCATTGTGCAACCAAAAGCGTACAAAGGGGACTTGACCGCTAAAGGCTTCGCTTTGAGCGATCTCATTCTCGTGATGAGGAAAGACCAGATCGACGCCCCCGCCGTGAATGTCTATCTGAGCTCCCAAATAGCGGTATGCCATGGCAGAGCACTCGATATGCCAGCCGGGACGTCCCGGACCCCAAGGGCTGTCCCAGGCCGGCTCCCCGGGTTTAGCTGCCTTCCACAGAGCAAAATCCGCCGGATGGCGCTTCCGTTCATCGACATCAAAGCGAGTTCCCGCCTCCAGTTCTTCGAGCTTTTGGTTGGACAGTTTTCCGTACTCAGGGAAGCGAGACACGCTGAAATAGACATCACCGTTTTCAACATAGGCGAACTCTTTTCGGATGAGTTCTTGTATCATAGCTATGATATCGGGGATATGCTCCGAAACCCGGGGATATGCATCGGCTCGCTCTACGCCGAGGCGATCCATGGCGTTCAGATACTCTTGTGAGTAAGTGTTGGCAAGCTCCAACGGAGCGACTCCTTTTTCGGCGGCTCTGGCTATGATCTTGTCATCGATATCCGTGAAGTTCTGCACCAGCCGTACCTGAAAGCCTTTATGCCGGAGAAATCTGCGCACTACATCAAAGACGACCGCCGGGCGAGCGTGGCCGACGTGAGTAGCATCATAGGGGGTCACCCCGCAGACGTACATGCTTATGTGACCGGGTTTCAAAGGAATCAGAGACTCCTTGCGTCGAGTGAGTGTATTTGTCACCTGGATTTCCACCGTGCTTCATCCTTTTCACTTGATGTACCGCAAAAGCTAAGCCGTGACATCACCGCCGAACGGTGTGTTGCCACCCACGGCACTTCTGGTCTCAAGTTCCGCTATGCGTTGTTCCAAGCGGTTAATACGCTGCATCAGATTGTCCATGGGATCAGGCAAGCTGCCATGATCGAGGTTGATGGTATCTTGGACACGTCTTCCGTTTTCGCGTACCACTCGTCCGGGTACTCCCACCACGGTTGCTCGCGGAGGGACATCTTGCAAGACAACGGCTCCGGCCCCGATACGTGCTCCTTCACCGACCTGTAAGGCACCCAATATCTTGGCCCCAGCACCTATGACTACATTGGGACCTATAGTGGGATGGCGTTTCCCTCGTTCTTTGCCCGTACCTCCCAGTACGACTTGTTGGTATAGCGTGACGTTGTCACCGACTTCCGCTGTCTCTCCGATGACCACGCCCATGCCATGGTCGATGAACACGCCGCGACCGATTTTCGCTGCCGGATGGATCTCAACACCTGTGAGAAAGCGACTGATATGCGAGATCAGCCGGGCCAAGAAGTAAAGCTTACTGTTCCACAATCTGTTGGCCAGGCGGTGGAGCACAAGGGCATGGAAACCCGGGTAAAACAAGAACACCTCAAGTCGGTTACGGCATGCGGGATCTCTGTCCAAGACTGCTTGAATGTCATGCCGGATCGAGCGAAACATGGCTTCACCCTCTTCTCGCTTATCATCCGCATCGCGGTCAGGCCTTGTCCGGCAGATATAGAAAAACCGCCCCTGTAACCAGATACAGAGGCGGCAAGTAAGCACACTTCCGCGGTTCCACCCTGCTTTTAGACCAGGAGCGGTCTCTCATCGGGCACGGTTCAAGTATGCCCTAGCGCGTTAACGGGCGCTCCCGTCCTCGCTTACTGCCGCTTGGTCCCTGAACTCGACACATGCGGTTTCAGCTGGCAACTCGGGGGTGCACTACTCCCGACGAAGCCTCGGAGCTATTTGCAGCCTGTGATAGCTCCTCTCTGCAGAGGCCGGTGTTGTCGAGGTACCTCCCCGTCATCGTCTTTATCCGGTGGGCTAAGTATAGCACAGGTCGATAGGCGAGTGTCAAGCCGGATCAGGGTCATCCCAGCCGAGATGACGGTTCAAGAACCGCAGCGTACCCTGAAGGTTGATCTCATGTCCTCCCGAGAAAACCTCCAGCTCAGTGCGATCACCGATCCCCAACCGATCGTAGAGATAACGGACCTTGGCGTATTCAAAGGCCACCCATTCATCGGTGCTACAAGCATCACTATGTCCCCGCTCCACCATAAACGGACGAGGAGCGATGAGATAGACCATCTCTGCATGATTGAAGCTTTCGCCCAGCGCAAACTCAAAGATCTCATATTCTCCGGTAAACAGATAGCTGGAGAAGAAATCCACACTGACGGTCTTCATAATCCACTCGTTGAAATCACCCGAACAGATGACTGCGGCATACTGTTTCAGCAATGCGGGGACGCGCAAAGCGGTCTTGCCGCCGTAAGACAGACCGTACATGGCGATCCGTTCACTGTCCACAAAGGGAAGCGTTGTCAACCAAGTGAGCGTGGCCTCGTGTATACCGGTGATAAACGAAAACAACGACAGCCCCAGCGGATTGGCTTTCCGCTGAAGGACCCGAAACGCATCGCCCGCCGGTCCGATGGAGGGATTCTGCGGCGCCAGTACGACATATCCGTGGGTCGCTAAACGACGGCCCATGGCCTTGTAGGTTCCCTCTTCCAACACCGACCGAGGATCGCCTCCCAGTCCGTGCTGACAGACAACGACCGGACGCTTTTCTCGATCCGTCACGTCATGAGGAATCAGCATATAGGCAAAGGCCGGCACTCCCTCCCACACTTGAATCACAACTTCATAGAGAGCATAATCCGGTGTTGACTCAATCAAGCGACTGCGTGGGTTCAAAGCCTCATTGATCGGCGGATGAGGACCGATCACCTGGTTGCGGAAGTAGTCGCGGTAGCTTTCCGTGTACTCCTCCCAATCCGCCAGTGAGATCGAGTCAACCCCTTTCCAAAACTCCCTTCGGCGTTTGGCGGAAGACTGCCACAGCCGTTGACAGTGAGCACATAGTTGACTGAACTGTCGTTGTTGGCGAGAGTCGGAATCCCAAGAGCGGACGGCTCGCGGGGCCTCGCCTTCGGGTGGCTGCTCTTCCGTTGAGATTCCGCAGGCGTTAAGCAGTGTCACCAGTGTCTCATCGGCGCCCACGGTCAGTGTATCTCCCCCGGGATCCACCAAAGCGATCCCTTCCGCGGCGTCACAACCCTCGTAGGCCAGCCGAGCCAAAGATACTTCATCACGTACCTCGGCTAAAGAGGCGGGGGCGAGTACCCCGGGTGCCGCCCCTTTACGGCTTTCAGTGGGCGCAGGGGGACCCTCAACCAGCGGGCCGGGGCTGGCCTCGATGACCAGCGGACGAGGTGCTATATATGCTGCCACTTCGGCATCCGAAAAGCCGCGGAGCTGTTGCCATACATTTCTGTAGATCGGCTCTTTCCACACCTCATAGCGGTTGCCGAAACAACCGCTCACACCGACTCCGGAGATCCGTTCATCCAGAGCGGCGCTGTATAGGGCGAGCAGCCCTCCTTCGCCGTAGCCGAAGAGAATGATCGGACCCTGCTGCCTGTGGGAAAACAGATCGACCAGGCTCAGGATTTTTTGAATCTCGTAACCTATCACGTGCCGCCCCATTTGATAGGCCATCCGATAGATGAACTCTCTGTGCGGTTGATTCGTCATGCGGATCTCGGGATTCCCCGACCATCGACAGTCACGATTGATGAGCGTAGGTACCACAACTTGACACCCGTACTCAGCCAGACGCCTGGCAAATTGCGCCCGCGGAGGAACGGCTGCATCGAGCCCTGCTATCATCTCCGGCGACCAGTCCGCGTCAGGCACCGCAATAGCCTGGGCTTTCACCTCGTTTTTGGGCCGCAGGAGCAATCCTTCGCCTTCTACCCCGGGAAGAACCGGCCACCGCACAGCTGTCACGGTATAGGTTGCCGTCTCCGCTAACATGACGGGTTCGGTTACCGTCGCTACCAGCTGGAGATCTTCCAGCGGTAACCGTTGATCGATTACCCCTAAGATACGTGCTAACCGCTCACGGTCCATCTCGAACTCAAGTCGTGCCAATCTGGCGCGGCGCTCTCGGTCGGCCGCCCGTAGTTCGCGATCCAATAGGGCACTCAAACCCTGCAATGTCTGTGTTCCGAAGTCTGTGTCACCAACCAGTGGCTTTGTGCCAACCAGAGTCAGTGGCTTATCCGCCATAGCTATGCCCCCCAGCAACTCAATTCCCCTGTGCACTGAGTTGTTCCACTGCGCCAGGGGATTTCCTTTCACAACGACGGCGTTAGCATCCCGACCATGATGACACAGCACAAGGCGGGACATTGGTCCCTGGTGCTCGCGCGCCACAAAGTATATGTTCATATAGAGTAACTTATTGACAGAACGGTATCGGCTGGGAGGGCGCGCATGTTTCAACAGATACTGGAGTTTCTCGACACCGTAGGCCTCATGCACATGACATACCAAAATGCAATCATGGTTTTGGTTAGTCTCGTACTGCTTTATCTGGCGATCAAAAAGGGGTATGAGCCCCTACTGCTCGTACCCATCGCCTTTGGCGTCTTGCTGGCGAACCTGCCTCTGAGCGACGTCATGAACCCAGATGGATTTATCTATCAGATATATCAGGGCGTAAAGCTCGGCGTTTTTCCCCCGTTGATTTTCGTCGGCGTCGGAGCGATGACGGATTTCGGTCCTTTGATTGCCAATCCCATCACCCTGTTGCTGGGAGCAGCGGCTCAGCTCGGCATTTTTATCGCCTTCTTGGGAGCGACGGCTCTGGGATACACTCTGCCTCAAGCCGGGTCTATCGGTATTATCGGCGGAGCGGACGGGCCCACGGCGATCTATCTGACGAGCCGTTTGGCTCCCGAACTGCTGGCTCCGATAGCCATTGCGGCCTATTCCTACATGGCCTTGGTTCCTATCATTCAGCCTCCAATCATGAAGGCGCTTGTGCCGCAAAAAGAACGCGAGATAGTCATGGCTCAGCTGCGTCCTGTCAGTCAGACGGAACGCATCCTTTTCCCCATTGTGGTGACGATCGTTGGAGGTCTTCTCGTCCCGTCTGCCATCACGCTCTTGGGTTCTCTCATGCTGGGGAATCTCTTGCGGGAATGCAAGGTCGTTGAGCGACTGTCCCAGACAGCTCAGAACGAGTTGATCAATGTCGTAACCATTTTTATCGGCCTTTCAGTCGGGGCCACGGCCAAAGGCACGACATTCCTCACACCCGCCACCCTTGGAATTATTGCTCTGGGGCTGGTGGCCTTTGCTGGCGGCACGGCGGGCGGCGTGATCCTTGGTCGCATAATGTGTGCCTTGTCGGGAGGTCGCATCAACCCGCTTATCGGTGCCGCGGGGGTCTCAGCGGTACCCATGGCCGCTCGAGTTGCTCAGAAGGTAGGACAAGAGGCCAATCCGTCGAACTTCTTGCTCATGCATGCCATGGGACCCAACGTCTCCGGCGTTATTGGCTCCGCGGTCGTGGCCGGCGTTTTCCTGGCGGCTCTGGGGTGATCGGCGGTCTATCGATATCTATCTACGCTCGTGAGCTAATCAACTGTGAGGCAGACCCGATACTCGAGTCTGCCTCAGTTCTTTACTTCCCTGACTGCCAACTCCACCCACTGCTGAATCTCATAGGTCAGTCCCATTTTCGGCCAGTCTTCCCTGCCATACCACCCCACGGCGGACGATTCTGAGTTTCCCGTCGGCGTGGGGTCGCCTAACACTCGCGCAAAATAGACAAGATCGATGTGCTGATGGTCATCATCAATGGTTTCCAGCTGAATACCGCGGGGCAAAATGAGCTGACGAGGATCTGATACCGACAAGGCTTTCTCTCCAACCAGCTCCACAAGCACTTTCGTCTCTTCCCAGACTTCACGTACAGCCGCCTCGCAGGGCAATTCATTGGGTTCGATGTGCCCGCCCGGGGGCAACCATTTTTGTAGTTGACGATGATACAACAAAAGGACCCGTTCCTGATGAACGACAAAGGTCGCCACCGACCATTCCCGGGTCATGTTTCCGCTCTTTGGCATAGAATCACGCACCGCCCTGCCATTTTACTTCCGATGCATGGCCTCCGCTTGACTGTTTTTGGTCAGCGTTCGTCTGCGCATCCACCACGCCAGAGCCACGAAGAAAGGAGTCAAAAGATGAGTCAGGGTAAAAAAGCCGGCTCCTAGTTGTGGCATGACCCAGCCTCCTACATACAGCGGGTTGGCTCGAAAGGTCTCCTCCACAAGCCCGCGCAGAAGACTATAGTAAAAGACAAACGACCAGAAGCGATACCCCGAGGGGGGATGCCTTTGGGCCAGATTGAGGTCGATGAAAAACAACACGGCTCCGATGGCCGATCCGTAGATCTGGGTCGGATGCCTGAAGCCGTGGGACGTGATGCGCCCCATGGCTTCTTGGTTGATTAAATTGGCCCAGCGAACGATGAAAATGCCGACGGCCAGTCCGGGCACCGCGTAGTCCGCCAGAGCCGAAAACGAGGCTCCGTGCCGCCGCATGTAGGGTAAGGCCCCTAAGATACCGCCGATCACGGCCCCGTGAAAAGAGAGGCCGCCTAGATCGATACGCCATATCATCCCCGGTTCTTTGGCGTACACATCCCAGTTGGTCATGACGTATACCGCACGAGCCCCGACGATGCCACTCAAGACAACAAAAAAGGCCAGATTGTACAGAAAGTCGTCATCGTAGCCCAGACTCCGGCCCCCCTTGAGAAAGCAGAAAAAACCCACGCCGACGGAGACGGCCATGAACAGGCCGTACCAGCGAACAGTGAAGGGTCCGATCTCAAACAGGACGGGACTGATCGATAACATGGGTCCGCTTCCCTCCAAAAGATCCTTGTCATGAGCATAGCATATATTGTCCACATCGGACAGGCATTCTGGCAGCCGTCCGAGCGCGGCATCCGGGAATGGGCCGAGTTCGCTTGAAGTGCTATCGTCTACGTGCTATTCTTAGGCTGACAGTCGAAGCACCTTCGGGGCGGGGTGAGCTCACGAGAGCAATTCCCCACCGGTGGTAACGGGTATCAACCTGAAGCCCACGAGCTGTAGGATCCAATGATTGCGGATCTACGGCATGATCCGGTGAGAATCCGGAGCCGACGGTATAGTCCGGATGGAAGGAGGCGCTGCATAGACCACCAGTCTGGTCAGTGGTTGAGTATGCAAACCGCCCCGGGGTCGTCCGGGGTTCTTTGTTGTTGGGGGAATCTGATGATGCACAATGACGAGCACTGGATGCGGCAGGCCCTCGATCTGGCAGCAAGGGCGCGAGGGCGCACCTCACCTAACCCGCTGGTGGGGGCCGTCATCGTCAAAGACGGTCGAATGGTGGGCAGTGGCTATCATCAAAGAGCCGGCGGTCCGCATGCGGAGGTCCTGGCCCTTGAACAAGCAGGTGCCGCCTCTCAAGGAGCGGACATCTACGTCACGCTGGAACCCTGTGCGCATTACGGGCGCACCCCTCCCTGTACCGAAGCCCTTATTTCCGCAGGTATTCGCCGTGTTGTGATAGCCATGATCGATCCTAACCCGCTGACCTCAGGAAAAGGAGTAGCGAGATTACGTCAAGACGGGGTTATCGTGGAAGAAGGGCTTTTGGAAGGCGAAGCACAGGCCTTGAATGCGCCCTACATCACGTACATGACGAAAAAAAGACCCTATGTCCTATGGAAAGTCGCTGCTACGTTAGACGGGAAGTCTGCTACCCGTATCGGAGCCTCGAAATGGATTTCATCGCCCCAGGCTCGAGCTCTTGTGCATCAAAAACGTCAGGAGATGGATGCCATCATGGTCGGTGTGGGCACTGTGTTGGCCGATGATCCACTTCTTACGGCGCGTCCCGAGGGATGTGATCCGGCGCACATCGAGCAGCCTGTGCGTATCATCGTCGACAGTAAGCTGCGCATTCCTTTAAGGGCCCGTTGCATCCAACCTGACAATCCCGGACGGACCATTGTAGCCACGACGGATGACGCACCGCCTGTCAAGGCCGAGCTGTTGCGTCAAAGAGGTGTCGACGTCTGGTCAGGCCCTGCATGTGACGGCCGCGTGGATGTGAAGGCTTTGCTTTCGGATTTGGCACAGCTTGAGATCACCAGTGTCTTGCTGGAGGGTGGCTCCACTCTGGCAGGCACCTTGTTCGATCTTCGGCTTATTGACGCTTGTATGGTGTTCGTGGCGCCGGTAATCTTCGGCGGGACGGAAGCATTGCCCGTATTGGGCGGATTCGGTGTAGATCATCCTTCATCCGCTCCGCGTCTGCATGGACCGAAGTGGCTGCAAGTGGGCCCTGATTTGATGGTCGAAGGCACGCTGAAGTGGCCGGAGAAACAAGGTGATGCATGTGTTCACGGGACTTGTTGAAGACGTTGGCCGTGTCGTTGAGGTGAGTCGAAGAGCCCGCGAAGTCTATTTCAGCGTGGCTTCATCGCGAGTCTGCAGCGAGTTGGAGATCGGCGATTCCGTAAGTGTCAACGGGGCCTGCTTGACCGTAGTCTCCAAAAGCGACCAACGGTTTACGGCGGCAGCCACTGCCGAGACGCTGCGACGTACAAACCTGGGACTTCTTACAGTAGGCAGTCGCGTCAATCTGGAAAGGGCTTTGCGTCTGGGTGATCGATTGGGCGGTCACCTCGTTTTGGGACACGTCGACGGACTGGGTCACGTAAGTCAACTGGCGAAAGAGGGCGAAGCGCTGTTGATGACAATCACGCCACCTTCTGACCTGCTACCGCTCATCGTGCCCAAAGGGTCGATCACCGTTGACGGCGTGAGTCTCACCGTGGCTACACTGCTTCCGGATGCTTTTACCGTCTCTTTGATTCCTCACACCTTGGGTGTGACTACGTTGCAAGAACGACGTGTCGGCGATCTGGTCAATTTGGAAGGTGACATCATCGGCAAGTATGTAGCCCGGTTCTTTGCCTTGGGCGCAGAACCCGTGTTCCAAGAGGAGAGCCACGGTCCTCCGAGCAGCGACATAAGTCTGGATGTGTTGCGTCAGCACGGCTTTGCCTAGTGATCGCGAAGGCAGAGGCAGAAGAACCTTGAAGGAGATAGCGCTAATGGCAAAAGATGTTTTCTGTAGCATACCTGAGGCCATTGAGATTATTCGCCAGGGCGGCATGCTCATAGTCATAGACGATCCTGACCGGGAGAACGAGGGCGATCTTTTGATGGCTGCGCAGAAGGTCACTCCTGAGCACATCAATTTCATGGTCACCCATGCGCGGGGATTGGTCTGCGTGCCCATGCCTGCCTCTCGTCTCGAAGAGCTGGAAATCCCTCTTATGGTCCGTGATAACACGGATCCCATGTGTACCGCCTTTACCGTCTCCGTAGATGCCAATTGGGTCACCACGGGTATTTCGGCACATGAAAGAGCTGCCACGGTGCAAGCATTGGTGTCCAAGGATACCAAACCCGAAGATCTCAGAAGGCCGGGTCACATATTCCCTTTGATGAGTCGGGAAGGCGGTGTATTGCGCCGCGCGGGTCACACCGAAGCGGCTGTCGATCTGGCCCGCCTGGCGGGACTGGCGCCGATTGGCGTTATTTGCGAGATCATGAACGAAGACGGGACCATGGCTCGCACGCCTCAGCTCATGGAATTCGCGGCCAAACATGGTCTGCGCATCATTACCATCAGCGATCTGATCGCGTACAGACGTCAAACCGAGCGCCTTGTCGAAAGAGTCACCGAAGCGAAGTTACCCACGAAGTACGGCAATTTTCGCGTCATCGGCTATCGGGATAAGATCACCGGAGAGACTATTGTCGCTTTGGTATGCGGTGATGTCTCTCAAGAGAAGGATGTCTTGGTCCGTATGCATTCAGGGTGCGTAACAGGTGATATCCTTGGCAGCCTGCGTTGCGATTGCGGAGAACAGCTGGAAGCCGCCCTGAAGCGCATTGCTCGTGAAAAGACTGGCGTCTTGGTTTACTTCCCCGAACACGAGGGCCGAGGTATAGGCTTGCTCAACAAGTTGCGGGCCTATGCGCTTCAAGACGAAGGCAAAGACACCGTGGAGGCAAACAACGCCTTGGGTTTCCCGGCTGATCTGCGTCACTATGGTGCCGGCGCTCAGGTCCTCACGGATCTTGGCCTCAGCACCATCCGACTGTTGACCAACAATCCGAGGAAGATAGCCGGCTTGGAAGGCTATGGACTGACCGTGACCAGCCGGGTTCCTTTGGAAGTGAAAGCAAACCTCTGTAACGTGAAGTATCTGGAAACAAAGCGCAGCAAAATGGGTCATATTCTCACCGCAACGGAACAGGAAGACGGGAGGTAATGATGTGGGACGGCACTATGAAGGCCATCTGGTCGCTGATGGGTTAAGGTTTGGCATAGTTGTGGCCCGTTTCAACGAGTTTATCACCAATCGCTTGCTGGGCGGGGCAATGGACGCCTTGCTTAGACACGGCGCTGACGAAGAGCGCATCGATGTAGCCTGGGTTCCGGGCGCCTTTGAGATTCCCCTGGCCGCGGCTAAGATGGCTTCCTCAGGGCGCTACGACGCCGTGATCTGCTTGGGGGCCATTATCCGTGGTGCGACCCCGCACTTCGATTACGTTGCCGCGGAGGCGAGCAAAGGAATAGCCAAGGTGGGGTTGGATACCGGTGTACCCGTCATCTTCGGCGTGATCACCGCGGACACGATCGAGCAGGCTATTGAGCGGGCTGGGACCAAGGCAGGAAACAAGGGTTGGGATGCCGCTTTATCGGCCATCGAGATGAGCGATCTTATGCGCAAGCTTTCAGAGTGAATCGCGCACTTGATTGATCGACCCCCGCAGACCGGCGAGAGTCGATCATATACCAATATGAATGGCGATGATCGTCAAACCAACGCGGTTGATCATCCGCAATATCGAGTAGGGTGACGCTCGCTGATCAGGCGAGCGTCAGCCCTCTCACAGAACCGTACGT
>LFRM01384618.1_pt1 | contig 16081 bp, 17 predicted proteins | sample 618341 | NCBI WGS metagenome assembly LFRM01 (sample SAMN03654438, study PRJNA283298) | anaerobic digester metagenome | isolation source: pool of bioreactors CSTR01a, CSTR02a, and CSTR03a thermophilic anaerobic... | place: Denmark: Kgs. Lyngby | collected 2014-05-21 | reverse complement strand
GTATTGGTATATTAAGTACACTCTATGTTTCAGTCATGAAGTCATATTCTTACGCACCTCAAACACAACTCATCTTAAAGACAATGGATACTCCAAAAGTCTTTATCATGCTCCTGGTGTTCTTCATCTTAATGTTCGCACTTGGAATCTATTATGATAAACAAGCTCTTATTAAAATGAAGAGTTTACTCAAAGAATCTGGATACAAGGACAATGACTTTCTTCAAAAGTATGGCCTAGGAACGACGCTTGTGAATATGTCGATCAATGGTGTCCTATCCCTCATCTATGTCGTAATCTTCGCTAAAGCTCCCTTAAACGGCCCCTCGATTGGTGGTATCTTCACCGTTGTTGGTTTCAGTGGTTTGGGTAAACATGCTCGTAACATCATTCCTATATTCTTGGGAGTATATTTAGGTTCACTGACTCATTTCTGGAATATCTATGATACCTCAATTATCTTTGCGGCTCTATTTGGAACGGCACTTGCGCCCATTGCAGGTCACTTCGGGTTCTTCTATGGTGTTATCGCAAGTATGATTAATGCTTCAGTGGTCTTAAGTTCTGGTTCATTACATGCGGGTCTCAATCTGTATAACACCGGTTTCTCGGTTGGTATTGTGAGTGGCGTTCTTGTGCCTTTGTTTAAGATTGTGAAACCATCAGTTGAACGACTTCGACTCAAATTATTTCCAAATAACTAATTTAATATATAGAAAAATGCCATCATTCATACTTGTGAATGATGGCATTTTTAAGTTGTTTTAATTATTTACCGAGTAAACGGAACATGTTTTTCTTGTAGACTTCTACACCCTCTTGATCGAATGGGTTAACGTCTAATAGATATGCAGACATTGCCAATGATCTGAAGAAGAAGTAAACTAAGTAACCGAAGTTCTTAGCATCAGCTTTTTGAATGCTGAGGAGAACGTTTGGAACTCCACCTGTAATCTCATGAGCTTCTAAAGTTCCTTCAAATGCTTTTTCATTAATCCAGTGCAATGATTTACCAGCTAAGTAATTTAACTGATCAATGTCGCCTTCTTCTGATGGAACAATACCATCAACGATTGGCTCATCAACACGAATTTGTGTTTCAAACATAATCTTGCTTCCGTCTTGAACGAATTGACCCATTGAGTGAAGGTCAGTAGAGAAGTTAACTGAAGCTGGCATAAGCCCCTTCGAATCTTTTCCTTCTGATTCACCGTATAGTTGTTTCAACCATTCTGATAGATATGTAAGATGCGTTTCGTATGATACAAACATTTCGACAGATTTTCCGCCTTTGTACATCATGTCACGAACTGCAGCATATGTATACGCTGGGTTGTTTTCTAATTTGTCAGTGTTCAATTCTAAACTTGCTTGTAATACCCCTGCCATAAGTGCATCGATGTCGATACCAGCAGCAGCAATTGGCAATAAACCAACTGGAGTAATTACTGAGAAACGACCCCCGATATCATCAGGAATTACGAATGTCTCATAGCCTTTTTGATCAGCTAATGGCTTAAGTAATCCATTTTTCGCATCTGTTGTTGCGTAGATACGATCTTTCGCATCTTCACCATATTTCTCTTCCATGAATTGACGGATGAGACGGAACGCTAATGCTGTTTCTGTAGTTGTTCCCGATTTAGAAATAACGTTACATGCAACATCTTTGTCTTTAATGTAATCAAGAATTCTCATGATTGCTGTTGAAGAAAAAGTGTTCCCAACATAAATAATTTCAAGGCCATCTTTTGAATAAGGTCCTTGAATCATTTCGATTGCAGCACGACTTCCCAAGTATGAACCACCAATTCCACAAACAAGTAAAACATTTGCTTGTGAACGAATTCGATCAGCACAAACTTTCATACGCTCGAATTCAGCCTTATCATAGTTCTCTGCCCAATCTACCCAACCAGTATACTCACTACCTTTACCAGTTTTTTCATTAATCATTGTATGAATGCGTGTTACTTCCTCTTGATATGAAATAACATCACCCTTTAATAGGGCATGACTTAAATCTACTTTTACCATAAGATTCTCCTTCTCAACGATCCATTGGGGCAAACGATTTTCTAGCGTTTCAAATCCAGTCACCATTTCAGGAACTAAAGGACGTTTATAATCCTTATCTGTTCTGTTTTTACGTGAAGAATAATTAAGCGCTTTAAGCGACAAACGCAATTGCGAGTGTCCATCGTTTACATCAATAATTTTTGCAACGACTTTCTCACCTTGTGTTAGAAAATGACGAATGTCTCGAACATAGTCATCAGATATTTCTGATATATGTATCAAGCCATGTGTCGTGTCATCCAACACAACGAAGGCACCATAGGGTTGAATTCCCGTAATGACTCCTTCAATTATCTGTCCATTCTTATACTTTCGTTTCATATTTATACCTCAATATCATAGTTATTATAGCATATTACCACTCATATATTGAATCATAATAGAGTTAATATGATATAATAATGCAAGAGGTGGCTTATGAGTCTTAAATATTATCCGATTATTGCAGCAGTATGCGCAAACATTATAGCGCAACTTCTGAAACCCTTTTTCCACTATCTCAAAACCGGAGAAAAAAACTTAAGTCTTGTCTTCGAAAGTGGCGGCTTCCCAAGTTCACATACAGCGCTCGTTGTAGCACTCACATTTGCACTGGGATACCAATCTCGATTTGAATCTGATTCTTTTTTTATATCAGCAGTATTCTCATTAACCGTAATTTATGATGCCGCGAACGTTCGCTACTATGCTGGTCAAAATATTAAAATGACAAAAGCACTCATTCAAGACTTTGAAGCACTCACCCAAGTTAAACTAGATAACCCTGTATACCGACAAAAAATCAAAGATGTTCTAGGACATAAATGGGTGGAAGTAATTGGTGGTTTCCTTGTTGGTTTTATCACCGCATCAATAATGTATCTACTGAGGAGGTAAACTATGAGCTTAGAAAACAGAATTATTAAATCACTCGATCGAATTCGTCCCTATATCCAACGAGACGGAGGAAACATTGAATTCGTAAGCGTCAACGAAGAAGGTATTGTTACTGTGAAATTCTTCGGGGCATGCGTTGGATGCAGCCTTCAAGTGTTCACCCTCAAAGGTGGCGTTGAAGCACTACTGATGGAAGAAGTTCCCGAAGTAAACGGTGTTGAAGCAATCGACTACGTCGCATAAAAAATAAAGTGTTCATTGAAGGCATAAGCCAACAATGAACACTTTTTAATGGGTTGTTAAAGTTTAGCGTTGATAAAAATGTCGCGCAATAAAGTTTAACGTTGATTACCTATAAAGTTTATAGCATGGACGTTCAACGCTAAACTTTACATAGCCAGAAAAAGATCAAATTCTAAATTAGAATTTGATCTTTTTCATCTACCATATTATTTCTTGGAATTTAAAATTCTATTCTTTAATTCCTGGTACTCTTTACTCACGATGCGACTCGCTTGTGTTTCATTACCAAAGCCACGCTTTGATACTCTCACAATTGGAGGAGCTTGGACGCGTTTATAAACCGCAAGGTTCATCGTTCTTAATACCCACTCCAGGTCATCAATGAAAGCTTTTGGTTCTTGAAGGTTATAAGCCTCAAGATATTTCCCAGGCAATGTTTCTACGATTGAACCATCAAGATACTTACTCATGTATGATTCAACTGAATTATTTAACAGGTAATCCACAAGATAATCATGGTACGCCCACTTCATTGGATCAAATTGGTCTTGAGCAAGTTCTGCACTCGGCGCAAAGTCCCAGTCAATACTTGTTTCATTAAGCATAGGAATAAGATTTTTAGGAATCATTTCCTCACCGTGAATATCATTGAATGAATCCGCTAAGGCACCGACCTCAAGTTTATTTAAATCACCTAAGATCGCAAGAGCACCAATCGCATCTCCATAGAGCGTCGCATAACCGAAGGCTACTTCAATTTTATTACCATTGTTTACGACAACACCATTCTCAAGACTTGAAAGAGTCATTAATGTATGACCTCTAAGACGTGCTTGAATGTTTTCATATGATAAGCCTTCAATAGTTTCATAACCTACTTGATTGAATGATTCTACTGTACTCTTCGCCATATCACCAATTGGAATTGTAAGCATTGGAAAGCCTAGTTTTTCACTTAAGTGAGAAGCATTGTTTTTAGTGATGTCTCTTGTGAACTCACTTGGCATATTGACACCCAATACTCGATCCTTACCAAAGGCATCAACAAGCATCGCAACACTCACTGAACTATCAAGACCACCTGACACACCAATCAACCATTTAGGTTTATAGGCAAGTGTTTCCTCATCAAAATAACGTAGTGCATGAAGAATTGCTTGATACATCTTATGACTAATTTTAATTTCATTTGGAATCAGATTATTGAAATCAAATGTTTTTGCACTTGGTTCAAAATTATCAAGCGCACGCATTGCAACTTCACCATCAGATACGAAGGATCCACCATCATAAGTAAATACTTCATTACCCGTGTTTTGAATCCCAACAGGATTAACATAGACTCCGCGGTGTTTTTTATTGTTGGGTTCGTTCATGAATGGATTTTGACCCAATACGATTGTGAACTGCTTATTAATCGGTTCGTTAAATGAAATCAGGATATCTTCTTCATTCATTTCAAAGCCATCATCGCTCTCTTTTGTCCCAAAATAATTTGTTTCGTAAGGCGAAAGATTTTGTTTGATGATTGGATCACACAGCCACTCTCCCTTATAGGATACAAAGGCAGCATTATATAATACATCTTCTTCACGATGAATGTTTCCAAAAACAATGACAGCACACGATTCAATTTCTTGAATGAGCTCATTGAAACGAAGATACTCATCTTGAACTTCTTTCTTAAGAAGCGCATCTCCAACATACATACCGCTCAGTGCGAGTTGTGGAAATACAATCAAATCCGATTCAGTATTTGATTCAATAACGTTTAGAATTTGATTATAGTTCTTCTCTGGATTATTGGTAAAAATTCTAATTTGACCTAAAGTTATTTTCATATCTATACTCCTTTTTGTCGGTAATGCTCATAAGCAAAGACTGAACAAGCCCCTACTGAACTCAATGATACCCTTGCATCATAGTCGATGCGAACATTCACATCACTTTGATCCAATACCTTGCGTGAAAGACCCCTTAAGGCCCCACCAAGACAAATACAGATGCGATCTGGCATTCGGTATTCAGTTAATGAATAAGACTCGTCACCACGATGTGCTGACGCAATCACTACATCCAAATCTTTAATCTTCTTGACGTCTTTCTCAAGATCATCTGATTGATACCACCATAGATGTTCAGACGCCCCGGCACTCGCACGAATGAGTTTCGCCTCATGTTCATAGAAATCATAATTAGGTGTGATGATACCATCAAATCCCATTGCGAGAATCGTTCTACAGATTTCACCAAGATTGAATGGATCTGATACACCTTCCACTAACATCAATGAAAGTGAACCCTTTTTCAATTGTTTAAAGTCATCATTATTTCGCTTCTCACAATCCACAAGATAACCACCATGGGAGGTATTCCCAGCAAGTTCATCCATTTCCGGACGCGTTTTACGAATTACTTTTAAACCTTTTGAAATACTTTCAACATAACGTGATTCTGGATCACGATGCTTATCTAAAATATAAACACAAGCGATATCTCGCTTGCGTTCCTTTAGAATTGCTTTAACTGAAATCTTACCCGAAACAATCATCTTTAAACCCTCCTATAGTTGATAGAATGACCAACCACAATACACTAACAATAAATCAAGAAACGAAGAACCAATCCCCTTGAAAATGACCCAACGATCAAGCCCAACGACTGCGAATAAATTCAATCGAAATCCAATTGTAAATATTACGAAAATAGAAATAATAACTTTCCCCAACCAACGATTACTACGCTTCTTATTTGGTGATAGTAAATAACCAAATACGAGAAGTATCGCAATCCATAATAATACAAACAACCACCTTAACTGTGGCACATACTCATACAAGACTTGATATAAAAATGAAGACAGTATGATAAACAATAACGCTTTCCAATAATCTTTCATCGAACAGAACCCTCCTTTTTCAAACGAAGATACATACCCAACATCATCCCCAAGCCAGGCATTAATGCGGTGAAGACCCAAAATAGATCCCACCAAGTAACCAATTTATCAAACAAGTTATAGATTAGTAATCCACTTACTGGATTGAATGTGGCATAAATGAGCCATCCTTGTCTTGAGTGAAGCATTATAGCATTCGCGAATGAGATTAAGAACACTACAATCAAGACGAGCGTAAAAGCAATCATGATCCTGTCAACATTTTCAATCAGCTTCTCATTACTCGATAATGAGATAACTAAAATGTATCCCGGAATAATATAGAGCACGAAAGAAAATATGCACGCTAAAATAATTTGCCCATACAGAGGCCATGTTTCCACAAGCGCCAATAATGGATGTGTAATGCTACTCATTAATGTAAATACTAACGAAAATAATAAATGTACTCCAATCACCGACCAGAAAATACCTTTTTTTCTCATAATGTCCACCTCAGATTTATTCTATTATATCACGCTTTTTGCGACAAAAACATGCTGTCCCCAAAAGAGAAAAAACGATACTTCGAATCAATCGCATGTTGATAGGCACGATCAATCACATCTTTACCACTGAAAGCCGAAACCAACATAATTAGTGTTGACTTAGGAAGGTGGAAATTTGTGATTATCGCATCCACTGCTTTAAACCCATACCCAGGATAAATAAAGATTTCACTCTCCCCTGAACACGCCTCAAAACGACCAAACTTTTGGTAGACCGTTTCAAGTGTACGCACTGAAGTAGTCCCTACCGCTATAATACGGCGACCATCAGTTTGTGCTTGGTTCAATACTTCAGCACATGATTCACTCATCACATAAGCTTCCTTATGCATCTTATGCTCTAAAACATTATCGACCTTTACGGGTCTAAATGTTCCCAATCCAACATGCAGCGTTACATAAGCAATTTCAACGCCCATTTCAATTAGATCATTCAACAGTTCAGTAGTGAAGTGCAATCCTGCAGTTGGAGCCGCAGCCGAACCACTGACTTTTGAATAAACTGTTTGGTAGCGTTCTTTGTCTTCAAGGCGTTCATGAATGTATGGAGGCAAAGGCATTTGACCCAGTTCATCAAGAACTTCTAAAAAGATTCCCTCAAACTCTAAATCAAAGATGCGAATTCCTTCTTCTCCTACCTTAGTACAGACAGCCTTTAACTTACCGGCACCAAAACTAAGTTCAGTTCCAAGTTTCACAACCTTCGCATTTCCTACAAGACACTCAACTGATTTACCTTCAAATTTTAGAATCAGTAATTCGACATGGGCTCCTGTTTCAGGTTTCTCACCAAAAAGACGTGCCGCAATAACACGCGTATCATTTAATACTAAAACATCGCCTGATTTAAAGTGAGATTTAATATCATAAAAATGTTCATCCGTTAGATTCATACCATCCACATAAAGTAAACGAGAGTTATCACGTTTCATCTCGGGTGTTTGAGCAATTAATTCTTCGGGTAAATCAAAATCAAAATCTTCTACGTTCATCCTATACTCCTCATTTTTTAGTAAAAGGGACACAATAATTCGTGTCCCTTCGTTTTAGAATCCTTTATTGTTGGTTTCATCAATACCGTAAGACGCATATACCTCATCGCGAAGTTCCAAGAGACGATCTTCTTTAATCGCTTCTCGAATACGCTCCATTAACTTCAATAAGAATCGAAGGTTGTGAATGGATAAGAGTCTCATACCCAAGCCCTCATTCGTACGAGTTAAGTGACGAAGATATGCTTTAGTATAGTTTTTACATGTTTCACAATCACACTCAGAATCAAGTGGACTGAAATCATATTCAAACTCAGCACGTTTAATATTAACACGACCTTGAGATGTCATTGCTGCACCATGACGAGCAATACGCGTAGGAAGCACACAATCAAACATATCAACACCACGAATAACACCCTCAAACAAACCATTAATAGAACCAACGCCCATTAAGTAACGCGGTTTGTCTTCTGGAAGGTACTCAATAGCATCTTCAATCATTCGATACATTACATCTTTAGGTTCCCCCACAGATGTTCCACCGATTGAATAACCAGGGAAATCCATTTCAACTAATGCTTTAGCATGGGCATGTCTCAGATCAGTATACTCACCCCCCTGAACAATCCCAAATAGAGCTTGTTCATCGGGTCTTTGGTGTGCACCCAATCCACGCTTAGCCCAGCGAAGCGTACGATCACATGAGTTCTTCATGTATTCATAAGTTGCGGGATAGGGAGGACATTCATCAAAACTCATGATGATATCAGCCCCTAAATCATTTTGTACCCCAATTGAAATCTCGGGCGTTAAGAATAATTTGTCACCGTTAATGTGGTTTCTAAAGTGAACCCCTTCTTCAACGATGGTACGAATTTTACCCAATGAGAAAACTTGGAATCCACCACTATCCGTAAGCATCGGACCTTTATAGTTCATGAACTTATTAAGGCCACCCGCTTGTTTGACAACATCCGATCCCGGACGCAGCCACAAGTGATAGGTATTACTTAGAACGACCTGTGATTTAATATTATATAAATCTTCAGGCGACAAGTGTTTTACAGTCGCAAGTGTTCCCACCGGCATAAACATCGGTGTCTCAACACTACCATGCTTTAGATCAATGGTCGCAAGACGCGCCTTTGAGTCCGAAGCAGTTTTGTGCAAAGTAAATTTTAAAGCCATATTATTTACTTGAGCGTCCAGCTTGTTTACGCTCATGCTCTTTTAAGAAACGTTTACGAAGACGAATATAGTTTGGAGTTACCTCAACTAATTCATCATCACGAATGAACTCAATCGCATATTCCAATGTTAATGGAATTGGAGGCGTAAGTTTCATAGCTTCATCACGACCTGATGAACGAACAGCAGTCGCTTTCTTGTTTTTAATTACGTTAACGTTCATATCAGTATCTTTAGCTGCGATACCCACGATCATTCCTTCATATACATCAGTTTGTGCACCAATAAAGAATTGGCCACGCTCTTGAAGATTGAAGATTGAGTAAGTCATTGATTTCCCCATTTCGTTCGCAATCATAGAACCGTTTTGGCGCTGTGAGATTGCTCCCTTCATTGGCTCATAACCTGAGAACTGGCGAAGCATTGTTCCTTCACCGTGAGTCATGTTGATGAAATCACCACGGAAACCGATGAGTCCACGAGTTGGGACTTTCCAGTATTGTTTAACCATACCGCGGTCTTCTTCCATGTTTGTTAGTTCACCCTGACGAAGTGAAATTTGAGAAATCATTGTACCTGAATATTTTTCAGGAACTTCAACGATAACTTCTTCGATTGGTTCATGTTTTTTACCATCGATTTCTTGAAGAATAACTTGTGGTTTTGAAATCGCAAGTTCATATCCTTCACGACGCATGTTTTCAATTAAGATTGTTAAGTGAAGCTCACCACGACCTGAAACAGTGAATCGGTCAGCCGACTCAGTTGATTCAACGCGAAGACCCACGTTAACTTCTAATTCTTTTTCTAAACGTTCTTTGATGTTTCTTGAAGTAACATACTTACCGTCTTTACCTGCAAAAGGTGACGCGTTAACCATGAATGTCATGGACAATGTAGGTTCTTCAATGATGATTGCTGGTAGTGGCAAGATATGATCTGGCTCACACAGCGTGTTACCGATTGAGATATCATCAATACCTGAGACTAAAACGATGTCTCCAGCATAAGCAACATCTGTATCGATTCTCTTAAGGCCTTCATAGCTGAAGAGTTTCGCAACGTTTTGGTTCTTAACATTACCCTCATTATCAATGACAGCAACGCGTTGACCTTTTTTGATTTGACCCTTCATGATACGACCAATTCCTAAACGACCTACATATTCATCATATGCAAGTGAAGAAACTTGGAATTGTAAATGATCATTATCATAATCTGGATAAAGTGGTGTATGTTCAACAATTGTATCAAACAACGGTTTAATGTTTACTCCTTCATCAGTTAGTTCTTTTTGAACGATCCCGTTACGAGCAATTCCGTAAAGAATTGGGAAATCAAGTTGCTCATCAGTAGCATCAAGATCCATAAATAATTCGTAAACAAGTTCAATAACTTCTTCAACACGTTTGTCTTGTTTATCAATCTTGTTGATTAAAAGAATTGGCTTAAGACCAACTTCTAAAGATTTTTTTAGAACAAAACGAGTTTGAGGCATTGGACCTTCAGCTGAATCCACTAACAAAATAACAGTATCAACTGTTTTAATGATTCGCTCAACTTCACTTGAGAAGTCCGCATGGCCTGGTGTATCAACGATGTTGATTTTTATGTCATTATAGACTACAGAACAGTTCTTTGAATAGATCGTGATTCCACGTTCTCTTTCAATATCATCACTGTCCATAACCTGATCTGCAACGACTTGATTCTCATGGAAAACTCCACTTGATTTAAGCATTGCATCAACAAGAGTACTCTTACCCGCATCAACGTGGGCGATTACCGCAATATTAATAATTTTTTTCATATGTATCGACTCTTTTCTTATAACTGTGTTATTATACACGATATCTTAGGAAAATGACAGAAAAAGCATTATACAGTGCATTTTTCTTCATTTACAAATTTGAATTTTTGATAATATTTCCTAATAATTCCGCAGAGTCACGAAGAGCATCCACTTCAGATGAACTGTATGGAACCTCAACATTGTTCTTTGTACCCACTCTACCAACAACCGTTGGCACTGAAGTATAGACCCCTGTGATGCCATATGCACCATCAAGAAGACTTGAAACAGTAAGGATTGAATTCTCATCACGAAGAATTGCTTTTACGATACGCGTGATCGCCAAAGCGACTGCATAGTTAGTATAACCCTTACGATTAATGATTTCATAAGCAGCTGTTTTTACATCTTGCGTAATTTCATCTGCCATTGACTGATCAAATTCAATACCCATGTTTTCACAGTACTGCTCGATTGTAAGACCCGCAATCGTCGTCAATGACCACGTCGCAATCTCACTATCCCCATGTTCCCCAATAATGTTGGCTTGAATATTTCTCGCATCCACACCAAACTTCTTAGATAAAGCAGATTGGAAACGCGCTGTATCAAGCACAGTACCTGAACCAATCACTCGATGAGCAGGGAATCCCGATAGCTCGTATGTAACCTGAGTTAATATATCAACAGGGTTTGAAACAACTAATAAAATTGCATCAGGATTGTACTCCACAATGCTTGGAATTAATTGCTTATAGATTTCAATGTTTCTGTTAACTAAATCCAAACGCGTCTCACCGGGCTTTTGAGCAAGACCCGCTGTAATGATAACGATGTCTGAATCCTTCGTATCGGGGTAATCACCCGCGATTATTTTTACCGGAGAAACAAAGACATTTCCCTGATAAAGATCCATGGCCTCCCCTTCGGCTTTCTCCTTATTAATATCGACAATGACAATCTCAGAAGCAATGTTGTCATTCATTAAAGCAAATGCTGTGGTTGAACCGACAAAGCCGGCACCTATAATAGAAATTTTATTCGTTTTCATAAGTTCCCTCCATATGCACTATCATAACAAATAACTTGGCTTTTTACTTGATATTCGCTATGCTTAAATCAAAGAGAGGTACATCCATGAACCCATTTAATGCATTTTATAAAAAAACAAGCGCAGAACGCAAAGAAATACTAGTACAAGAAGGCCGTTACGACCTACAACTTGATACACCTTTACCCGAAGAAACATATTCACATATGATAGAAAACTCAATCACGACCTATGAAATCCCAATGGGGATTGCGACCGGATATTTAATTAACGATAAAGAATATCTCGTCCCAATGGCAACCGAAGAACCCAGTGTCATCGCTGCCGCAAGTAACGCAGCCAAAATCATTGCCCAAAACAAAGGATTCAAAGCGAAAGTCATCAGCCGTATTATGTCCGGAGAAATCGCATTTGATAATCCAGTAGACCCAATCGCAATGAACACATACATTGAAACACACCAAGAAGAGTTATTCGAAATCGCAAACAAAGCACACCCTTCAATTATTAAAAGAGGTGGTGGTATTAAGAAGATCCACTCGAGCATCCTTCAAAGCGAAAACCTAACACCCTTCTTCATCGTTCGCATTGACGTCGATACCCAAGAAGCGATGGGCGCTAACATCATCAATACAATTCTTGAAGCACTCGCTATTCATTTAGAACTTACATTCAATCAAAGTCCCCTAATGGCAATCTTAACCAACCTCAGTGATAACTGCATCGTTGAGGCTGAAGTACTGATTGACCCAAAGTCCTTAAAAGAACCCGATACCATCGCAAACAGGATTGTTGCCGCAAGCCATCTATCCATCGTAGACCCTTATCGAACAGCTACCCACAATAAAGGCGTAATGAACGGCATCACTGCCCTGGTACTCGCCAGTGGTAATGACACACGAGCAATCGAAGCAAGTATGTATTCCTATGCGAAAGGGAAACCCTTCACACTTTGGACAATGGAAAATGACCTAATCAAAGGAACGATCACAATACCCATGCCAATCGGATTCGTAGGCGGATCAATCGGACTCAATCCCAAAGCACAACTCGCACACAAGATAATGGATATCAGTTCTGCAGAAGAACTCATGATCATAATCGCATCAGTTGGCCTTGCCCAAAACTTTGCAGCCCTATATGCACTCACTACAGATGGCATTCAAAAAGGTCACATGAGATTGCATGCGAAAAGCATTGCGATTAATGCAGGAGCTACAAAGGACAACGTGGATGAAGTCACAACACTTCTTCTCAAGGAACAACACATTAATCTTGAGACTGCAAAGAAAATTATGAAAGAAAAAAAACAATAGAAAATACCTATTGTTTTACACTTTAGTAGAATACGTTGCATAATCAACTACAATTGAATCCGGACTTGATTTTAAGTTCTCCAAATAAGCATAATATGCACCCGGGGTAATAACTCCCGACATTTGGAATAACTTCATACCCGTAGACTGAAGAATTCTGTCTGCGATAAGAACACAGTTAGTCGTGAACAAGTTGTAGGTCTTTAATGGTTCTGATTCAAATTTATAATAAGTAGTTGGTGGAGAGAATGTCTTTAAACGAGATAAATAATATTTATCATCAACCAACGGAAAATCATATACATAAGCATCTTCAAATAATTTGTCGATGCTTTTTTCTATGTGAGTAACTTGATTATCATTCAATCGAATCTTATATCGATATACAGATACATCCGATTCCATCGTGAACTGCACAAAGTCCTTCTCAACCCCAACGATCATAACCCCCGCTCCATAGATACTCGAAACCGCTCGTTTGAATGGATCGAATGCTCCGTAGGAATAGATGGCGCCATTATATCCAATATCAACATGACCCAATCTGTTATAACCTTCATTTCTAATGTGAACATATACCGATACGAAGTTTCCTACCGTGCTCTCAATATCATCTTTGAATAACTCAGGACTGTCTACCTTTAATCTAGGAACTCTGTCAACCACAAAGGGAGGTAATAGGCCAGAAACCAAGACGGGCGCTGACATGCGGATTGTTGAGTTACCTTGAAATATAAACATACAAGCAGAGAAAATTTGGACTGAACCAAATACAATCAAATAGAAACCTACTTGGTAATTAATGAGTTTCCTATTCTGAAATCCATTAACTAAGAGCAACAAACCAAACCCGAAATCAATAAAGAACAGCAATACATTAAATGGTTTAATTCTCTGTTTCTCCACAATGGCGACATAAACCTCAAGCCCATGAACTAAAGCATTGAAGATAGCCCATATTCCAAATACCGCTGCGAGAAGATCCACATATAATATTTCATTGAAGTAAAATACAAGAGAAGCAACAATAGCCCCAACAAATCGAGCGAATTCCCCCAGCGTACGATATCGAATAAATCGATACATAAACAGGACACTTGAACTCAATAGCAATAATCTTAAACCGAAAAACAGGGCACTCCATACAAAATTGGTCCGTGTTATCATGAAAATTCCCAAACCAATATAAACAATTCCCAATAAGGCTTGGGTAGTAAAAATCCAAAAATCCGAGCGTTTATTCTTATCCATATACTACCTCTTTCCTTAATACTACCATAAGTCGTATAAATGTGTATAATAGTCTCATGACATTCACGAAAAGATTAATAGACTGGTATCACGAAAATAAAAGAGACCTTCCATTTAGAAAACAAAAAGACCCCTATAAAATATGGGTCTCTGAAATCATGGCCCAGCAAACACAAATTAATACAATGATTCCCTACTACGAAAACTGGATTCAAAAATATCCAAACATCAAAGCACTATCAGAAGCTGATATTGAAGATGTCCTGAAGCAATGGGAAGGCTTAGGATACTATCGACGAGCCCGAAACCTTCATAAAGGTGCTCTTTATGTTATGGAGAACTTCGATGGTGATCTTCCAAAATCAAAGAAACAGTTAATGGAAATACCTGGAATCGGAGAATATACCTCTTCTGCAATCGCCTCTATCGCCTTTGGATTACCTGAAATTGCGATTGATGGTAACGTTAAACGCGTCATGGCACGCACACTTAATTACACAGAGAATGTGAATACACGAGCTGCGCATGTTTACTTTGAGACATACTTAAAACACGAACTGACGCTCAATCATGCGGATCCAAGTGAATTTACTCAGGCACTGATGGAGCTTGGCGCACTGGTATGTACACCATCCAATACTGAGTGTATCGGTTGTCCGCTTAAAGAATTATGTGCGGCGTATCGTGGTGAAACTATGGGACAAGTTCCCTTCATTCCTAAAGCTAAACCGGTACCTAAATATAAAAAGTCTGTTCTCATTAAGAAAACAGACACGACAATCTTACTATCAACGGATTCAAGTGATGGTCTTATGGAAGGTCTCTATCGACTTCCTCAGATTGATGATTATCTTGAACTAAATGAATTAGCTTCATTAAGTCATAAGTTCTCTCATCTTCAATGGGATATCAAAGCATATGAAGTTGATACGATTGATGATAAAAAACACGTTATAGAAGTTCTAATTTCTGACTTAGAAACATTACCGATTATAACAGCCCATAAGAAAATATTAAAACAGTTGCGGATCTATTAACGATCCACAACTGTTTTTAATTCTGCATGAACAATAACCCTGAATTCATCATTGGTTAAGGGTTGAGAACACGTAACAAGTGTCAGTGTTGTCTTACCTGGAATATCTTCTAATACACTTCCATCTGTATATACAACGGTTTTGATTTCGAATATCTCATAAGTATAAACTTTATCTTTAGTCGTCAGTGTAATGACGTCTTTATCGTTAAGCTTATCAAAGTCTCTAAACACGCAGGATGCACAGGCACCATTATGTCCTGCTATTGAGAAGTTTCCTTCATCAAGTGTTTTATTGGGCCACGCTACAACATAGCGCGTTAAGTAATCCCAGTTTTCTGATTGCATGACTAAATGATTCACACCGATGCTTTCAATATTGATAACTCCCATTGCTTCCACATCTGCTGCTTCTGGCATTTCGCCTTCTTCAACGAAAGGTTGATCAAAGAAACTATCCAGTTCTTCATTGATTGATTTGTTTTCAATGTATTCACTGATAAATTTATATCCAATCATTGAAACACCTGTCAGAATCAAAAGTATTCCGACAACTCCTAAAATACTTATTTTACGTTTTCTCATAACATTACCTCGTAGTTCATTGTAACATAAATAAAAACGGAAGCTCAAGTTCCGTTTTGTTTCAAATTTGTATAATCTAATTACTTTGTATCGATATCGATTTGACCTTTAATAAGAGCCCCAACCTTACTTCGAATTCGCGCGCTTGAATGTTTCCTTCAATAACACTTGTTTCGTTAAGAGTGACTTTTTCGTCGATGAATACATTTCCAACAATCGTGT
>LFRM01161516.1_pt1 | contig 16081 bp, 15 predicted proteins | sample 618341 | NCBI WGS metagenome assembly LFRM01 (sample SAMN03654438, study PRJNA283298) | anaerobic digester metagenome | isolation source: pool of bioreactors CSTR01a, CSTR02a, and CSTR03a thermophilic anaerobic... | place: Denmark: Kgs. Lyngby | collected 2014-05-21 | reverse complement strand
ACGCTGCAAAGGATCAATAGATACATCAACCAGTTGCCTAGAAAGCGGTTCAACTATAGGACACCAGAGGAGTTGTTTCAGAAGCGATTGGAAGTTATAATGTACACAGCAGACACTCTACCCGTATGATGCTTATTGTTGCACTTGTTCTTACAATTCAGGATGTGCGTTTTTATAGGAATCAAGGCATGATATGCTTGACAATAATCACCCCGAGATATATAGTTAATGCAATATCCACGCCTTAGGGTGTGAAGGGGTTTAATTAAATATAGGGAGGCTCTTATGAAACGTGTACTTACCTTGCTTATTGCTCTAATGATGCTCACTGGCCTGTTTGCGGCTGCATTCGCCGAGGAAATCTCCATCAAAGTTGTCATTTGCGAGTACAGCGACCACACCACTAGGTACATGAACAATATACTCGAAGCGTACACAAAGATTCATCCTGAGGTCAAGGTGGACCTTGAGATGGTTTCCTGGGACGACGTAGGCGGACGCATATCAACGCTTATCGCTGGTAAACAGGCACCTGACATTCTTAACATCGATGCTTTCTCCCAGTATCTCGAGGATGAACTTCTACTACCGGCGGCAGCATACACCTCCGAGGCTCTATCGGCTAACCTATACAAAACATTCTATGAGAATAACGCTGATGACGAAGGTACGATTTATGCACTGCCGATGCTTGCCACCGTGCGTTCTTTGTACTATTCCAAAGATATCTTCAACGAGGTGGGCATTTCAAAGGCGCCCGAGACCTGGAGTGAGTTGGAAGAAGTCTGCCAGAAGATTTTGGATTACTATGACGGCGCAATATATCCATGGGGCATAACCTTCTCCACCCATGAAGGCCAAGCCACCTTCGCTTACTATACCTGGAACAACGGCGGCGGATTCATTAACGATGATGGTGAGTGGATCCTTAACTCCAAAGAGAATGTTGAGGCTGTCAATTTCATGACAGGGCTCGTAGAAAAAGGATACTGTAATGCAAATCCGCAGACTGAGAGCCGCGATGACTTGCAGGCTATCATGGTCAATGGCAAAATTGCTATGATGATCAGCGCGAATTTTTTCCCTGGTCTCTATTTAAACTTTGACTTAGGTGTAGCGCCGATTCCAAGAGCAGACAGCCAGAAAAACAACATCCAATTGGGTGTCCAGGACTTCATGATGGTGTTTGATAATAACGATTCCGATGAGAAACTCGCAGCGATTAGGGATTTCCTGGATGTTTTCTACTCTGACGAAATATACCCAGATTGGATGAACACGGAAGGCATGCTGCCGGCGACCATGAGTGGTATGGAAAAATTAGCAGTGGACAACGAGTTCTTCACTGGGTATCTTGAGCAACTCAAGTCTGCAAAATTCTTCCCGACCAACAAGTTGGCATGGAAAACAGCTCAGTACGCAGTTATTGAGGCTGTGCAGAATGTCGCCGCAGGCACAATGGATGCTCAGACTGCACTAGACATTGCACAGGCCGATGTTTTGGATGATTAACATTCTCTCGGTTGGCTGATTACGGGCCACAACATTGCCCGGGAAGAGGCCCCATCCTCTTTCCCGGGTCTATTTGAACAAATATTTAAATGGAGGTAAAGAATTGCAGAAGACCTCTCGTTCAATCCAGGTAAATCGCAGGCGGCGATTTAAGACTGCAGAACCTTACATCTGGCTTCTACCTTCAGCCATGCTTTTATTGGGAATGGTGTTCATCCCAATCGGACAGACGATATGGATGTCGCTTAACGAAATTAGTAAAGCTGCCGTTATCAAGACTTTCAACGGAATTGATAATTATATAAAGATCTTTTCGACTGCAATCTTTTGGAAAGTCTTATCCAATACTGTGATCTGGACCGTAGCGACCGTTGGGATCAGTACTTTGGTTGGCTACACGTTGGCGTTATCACTCAACCAAAAATTTGTCGGCCGCAAAGTCGCCCGTACAATTTTGATCTTTCCTTGGGCGACCGCACTGGCGGTGACTTCATCGATGTGGGATTATTTATACAACTATGAATATGGTTCGCTCAACGCGCTCCTAAACGTGGTAGGCCTACCTGCTGTTAATTGGCTTAGGAACGCGCAGTCCACCTTTCCCAGCATGATCCTCGTTGCAATAGTTGTCACAGTCCCTTTTACTACTTTCATCTTACTCAGCGGCCTTCAGACGATATCTGCGGATTATTATGAGTCTGCTTCAATCGACGGTGCCGGGGCCTGGAAGCGCATGGTGCACATCACCCTTCCCTGCCTAAAACCAGCATTCAATACATCGATAGTTCTCAACATTATTTATGTGTTCAATTCTTTCCCCATCGTCTGGACGATTGCCAAGCAAAGTTCCTATGCACACCAAGCGGACACAATTACGGCATATCTCTATTTCCTGGGCTTTAGGGACCTTAAATACGGAAGAGCAGCAGCGGTCAGTGTAATAGGCTTTGCTGTGCTGCTAGCCTTCGCGCTTGTCTACATGCATTTCACAATGAAAAACGAGGTGGAATTATAGTGGCAACTGCAAGTAAACGCAAAAATAAAACGGTCGCCGGACGCATCGCACTTTATTCATTCGTATTCCTGATTAGTCTCGCGATCCTTTATCCATATCTGGTAATGTTTGTAACTTCGTTCAGCGATCTAGAGCAAATCTACCAGATCCCACCTCGCTTATGGCCCACAGTGTGGCACTTCCGAAATTACATCGATGTTTGGAGTGTCATCCCCTTGTCTCAGTTCCTCATGAATTCTCTTGTAGTTTCCATCGTATCCACTATGATGTGCATCGTTTGTGCTGTGCCTGCGGCTTATGCGCTAACGCGAATGAAGTTCAAGGGGCAGGGGGTTTTTATGCGCATGGTTGTCGTCAGCCAGATGTTCACCCCAGTGGTTCTGCTGATCGGCATCTTCAAAGTATGCGTCTTTTTGAACATCCAGGACAATCTCTTATCTCTTATACTTGTCAATGCTGCGTTCAATCAAGCCTTTGCAATATGGATTTTGCGCGGGACTTTCGTTACAATCCCACGAGAGCTTGAGCAGAGCGCCATGATCGACGGCTGCAATACTGTATCAGCAATGGTCAGAATCATTCTTCCCTTAGCAGCGCCAGGCATTGTGACAGCGTTGATCTTTGTTTTTATCAGCGCATGGAATGAATATCCTGTGGCAATGACACTCATAGGTTCAACACTCAAAAAAACGCTTACTGTGGGGATGCGAACATTTTACGGTTATACCTTTGTCCAATGGTGGTATTTGTTTGCTGTTGCACTCATGGCAACCGTACCAGTGATCATTTTGTTCACCCTCATCGAAAAACATCTTGTGGGTGGTTTAACTGCCGGAGGTGTCAAAGGATAGATCGAATCCGGCTTTTGGCCTAAAGACTGGCGGGTGAAGTTGCGCATCAAAAAAGTGTCCACCGGACACTTTTTTGTTTGCTTATTTTATACTCTTTGTGCTAACAGTGCTTAAGTAAACAGTAATCTTACAGCTTTTTCTATGATGGTTTTACAATCAAAAAAAGTTTTTAAAGTCAGTAGATGTAAACGAGACTCGACGGGAGATGGTGCATTTACACCGGCTAGGTTGAGACCTCTCAAATGATCATAACCCACAATGATTCTCTGCGATGCGCGACAACTAAACCGTTCAAACAAGCACATCTTAACCCTAATTATAACTATTAACGCACTATCAGCCGCTTACTTTTGGTGATAGAAGAGAGTCTTATCGAATGATGGTGCTTGGATGGGTGTACACTATCGAACTCTTATAGCCACAGGTCATTGAAGATCTCGTTTCGCAAATCTTTTCGTGTATCTCGAATCAAATTATTTGCAAGTTCCATTTATTTTGTAGTATTAGTAATTTATTCCCCAATAATTTGAACTTGTACTGTCCTCTCCCTAGCTCGTGTTAGATCAAAATCAATGAAATAAACAAACCCAAATCCACCCAGGTCCATTTTCCCATCGATTAAAACCATGGTTTCGCTCCTGCCTACAAGTGCAGAACGCAGATGTGCATCTGTATTATGACATCCACGTGCATCTTCACCGTGCTCATCCGCGAAAGCAAGAGCTTTCGGTCCCGGATGCAAATAGATACCCTCCCTTGTGCTAATAGGCATGATGCTGTTAAAAGCATCTACAAAATCTTGTTGCAGTGTCTCGAGCCCAGTCATAGACATATCAAACGCTGCTTCCTGCGTGATCACACAGCATGTTGTATGATGGGAGTATACGACTACAATACCATTCTTAATACCTGAGCGCGCGATAATCTCATTTGTTTTTTCTGTTACATTATGAAAAGTGGTTATTTTATCATTGGATAGAATTTTAAAGTCTTCTCTATACACCATTATATAATTACCATTCCTTTCACCAAAGTCGTCCCAGTTTGATGAGATCTTCACGTGCCTTCTTTACATAACTGATCATTTCATCGAGCAATTCCAGGGGTTTTGGCGAATACAGCACACCGCTTGCAGAACCTGCCGCTTCAGAACCAGCCATGATGAAATCATAAATCTGTTGTGCTGTGGTGATGCCTGCAGCTTGTTCTACCATGATATTTTCATCAATGGCTTTGATTGCATGAATAGCTTGTTTGACATAACTCATATCACTAGCTTTGCCGCTTCCAATCAGCTCAGTAGGCTCTGGGTTGATGATGTCCGGATGCAGCTGCGCAACAGCCATAGCCTCTTCAATGGTATCTGCACAGACAAATGACAGCATATCAAGCTCGTTGGCGCGATCAATGGTTTGCTTTATTGCAGATAAAGTCATTGGTCGTTCACAATGATTAATGACAACTCCCTGTGCACCAGCCGCCTTTAGAGCTTCTGGCAACACATCCGCCATCCCTCGGCCGGGGCGGAGAATGTCCATGTAAGGTGCGAGGATAATCAGGTTGGGGCAATTTTCACGAATCCTGCGTATCTCAGTATACGGCGAAATAAATAAAACATCTACGTCGTACTTAGCAGCTGCTTTATCCGCTGCCATTGCAAACTCTAGAACCGCATCTCCATAAATGTAGTTCTTTACACTTGTTTCAAAAAATGGTGTCCTTATTTTTATTTTGCTCATGAATAGCCTCTCTTCAAATCACATACGAAATTAACGCTTCTGTTGCAGATCAAATTCGGGCATATAAGATTTTTCAGAATCTGAAAACTTTCTATATGTGTTGACAATTTCTCCATCATTCCATTTGCGGCTCTCCACATCATCTGAAGTACCCATGATTGTGATGTTTACCTGGCGGCGCCGCGCACGAACATGATCCCAGTCAATAAAATAAATATGCGCAAATGCACCGCCATCCAGTACTCCATCTTTAATAGCCATCGTTTCACTTCGTCCAAAAAAAGCACTGCGAAGATGACCATCCGTATTCATGCTAGTATAGTTACCGGGTTCATTAACATAGCGACCAAATTGAGCGTGTATAGGACCGGGATGCCGATACTGATTTTCTTCAGAAAAATCCGGAATCATTTTTCTCATAATATCCAGCAAATCATGCTGCAAATATTCAAGGTCAAAAGAGTCCACGTCATGTGAACACTCTTGTATCATAACCGAGCAAGTTGTGTGATGTGAAGATATACAACAGGTCCCGTTTTTTACACCCGCTGCAGCAACGATCTCCAATACTTCTTTGGACACATCATGAAATGTAGGGATCCATCCTCTTGACTGAAGCTCCAGTTCTTTTTGTACTACTTTGAATTCCATACGTTCCTCCTAAAATAATATTTATTGAGATACATTCCTGTATCAGAAAACCTGACGGCATTATCTTCGACCTGCAAAGCAGATGTAGATTTACTAAACAACAATCAAAAAAGACAAAACCAAATAGAAATTAATTCACCCCAAAAGTATAAATAAACTGCTGGCTGAGCGAAATCAAGTCTCTAATTTGAGGCTTCGTCAGGTACCCAACACAAAACAACCAAGTCGATCAACTGCTTACCTGACTCAAAAATAGGATGGTTATAATTATCTGTAAAAAAATTCTTAATCCTATATAGCTCAGTAAAATCATTTTTCTCATAAAAGGGAATCGTCATAGAGCTATCGCCGGTACCCACAAGGAGCTGCTTGCATTGATCGCAATACTCTCTCTTTACATGTTCAATCATCTGCCGCCCATAACCTCTTCCTTGTGCATCCGGTGCAACAGCGATATTTTTTATTTCAAATATTCCATTGCCATTGTCTGTTACAACACAGACACCTTTAGCCTTGGAATCGATCAAAACATACATTTTACTGTCTTCAAGATACCGGTCAATCATCTCCTCTTGCTCATCTGCGAGCAGAAGCAAATCCAAGTATTTTTTTTTGTCACTGTTGACTGGTTCAATTCTCATTTTTTAGCTCCTGATTATATTTCATCATACAAGTCAAATCGTAATAATTTCAGCTTTGAACTTCGAGTTCAGTGTCTCTCCTGCTGCCAAACTCAGCAGTGTCTCCGCCTTTCGAGCGCCGGCGTAGTCTCCAGGCATAGATGACCAAGGTTCAACAGCCATAACATAAGCTCTCCCATACCAAGGATATTGATCGATACCGCAATACATACCCCACACCCACAAATATGGAAATATGTTTTTGTCCCAAGACATGCGCAAGCCAAGATTCATGTTATGGTTTACAATTTCATATTTTCCCTCGGTCAGGCCGGACAAATAATATTCCATGTATAACCGATCTTCCGGTGAATAAGCACGACTCATATCTATCATTTTACCTTCCATTGAAGGGAGAAAAGGCCATCGTCCTGTTGTTTCTTTGTTAAAGGGGCAATGGTGAGCAATCACACTGGCAGGCACCGTCACAGTTGGTGTTCCGGATATATGCAGGCGCACACTTTCATCCAAAAAGGGCACGCCAAACGCAGGATGCTGTCCCCACATGAAGCTTTGCTGTGAAGTGCCTTCGTTGGTAATGCTCTCACTGATCGTAAGAGATGTTTCATCTTCCGTCAAAGACAGCGTCTTTGAAAGTAAAAATGGACTCCGGAGAGTTCTTAGGGTCAAACATACTTCAACATTGGTCGGGTCATCCCGGATGATTTTGACGTTCCATGGATATAAGCAAGCTTCCCCATGAACTCCAATCTCAGCACCATTATACAGACTTCTTCCACCATAAGTGGGAAATAGATCTTGCCAGCCGCCTGAGTATGAATCAAGGAAGTTGCCACTGCTGGAAGCAACCGTCGTTAAATGCCCTGCTTTTCCCAACTCATTAAAGGAATGCCACATCATATCAATGTCAAGAGGTTTGTACATAAGTTCGACGATGTCGGCTCCTTTCCCTAAGGCAATCACAACTTTGATTTTGCTGTTTTCCATCGACAGCATGTCTACTTCATTGTAGTTATAGCGGCGGATCCTGCAGCCATAGTTTCTGGTGTGAGTATACTTCTCAAAAATCAAAGCAATGCCTCCTATACAATAGGTTGGAACTTCTAAATTAAAGATTTAATAAATTTCTGTCCATTTCCAAACCTTGAATATCCTTCATGATAAAACAAACTACTGCTTCAAATCGTCCGCTGTATGAAACCAACACCGTCTAATTTTGTTTTTTTACCGGGAAGAGGCTAAATACTGACGACTTTGAATCCCATCATCCGTCCGAAAGCCTCTATTTCATGTATATCGGCATCATAAACCAGTGCCGAGTGATGAGTGCCTCCTGCCATGGAAAACGCTTTGAGAAAATCTGCAACCGGCAAACTGGGTTTCATCCAGCCCTGGATAGCACTTCTGTATGCTCCTGCTTCCAAACCTGCATCAAGCATATCAACTGGAGATAAAATGAGATGAAATCCATCGCCCATGGGTGCAAGATTTACATAGACAGCCCGGCCTGCTCTCATGCAGACATAGGCAGCAGCAGTATCCCCGCATTCATTATAGTTAAAAGGAACTGTGCGGAGAATTGGCTTCCATTTTGCCAGCGTAAGATTACATTCTCCCATATGGCTCAACAGAATTAGATTTTCTTTCCAATCCGGACAAAACATTTCGGCAAATGTTGTATTGGGATAATAGCACCTGAGAGCACCTACCAGACCTGCTGTGAGCACATCACCTTCACCTGCGTAGCCCATTCCGCGGGCCATCATTTTAGAGCATTCAACAAACGGCATTTTAGGAAGACCGTACTGATCAAGAGTCAAAAAATTGATTGTACAAGCGCTTAGATTGTTATCCAGTGCCCATTTCCGTATGGCCAACCCGGAACGAGTGGCCTGCAGGTAGCTGGATTCATCTTCAATATTGCAGTTAAAGTTGGCACGGTCCCATGCCATCTCCTCCTCGATATCCTCCTGGGTCACCTTATCAAGATAAGCAGAAATGCTCTTTTCATCAATCGGGACAACTTCAGCACCAATTCTTTTTTTTAAATTTTCCGACGTTATATAAAAGTCTCCCATGCCGTCAAAAGACCCGCCTATAGAGCCAATGCGTGCATTTTGGTAGGCTTTTGCTACCGCTGCGGCACGGCATATGCCGGCAACTTGAGCGATTACATCACTATGAAGCGCATGGCCTGCAAACAGTTCATACTCACGCCCTCTTTGTTTGAGCATATTGGTCATATCCTGGACACCATGAATGCCATGATTTTCTCCAATGCCGCTTTTATAGGCAGAAGAGGAGAGCAATTCATAGTCAGGAGTAGTATCCAACACGATCAGCGGTGATTTGATGGACAAAAGCGCATCTATTGATTCAAGTGATGGCGAATATGCCAAGTGCTGGGTAACGACCGCATCCACATTTGAATCGTTGAAGAGTTTGGCTGCTTTATCAAATTCAGGTTTGATCCGGCAGATGTCAGATAGCACGACCTCTATCCCTGTGCTTTGGAGCATGCTGACAAGCATATGCATATGCTTAACCATGGGGTCGCGGTAACGCGGGTCACTGTCGTCATACAGTTTCAAATATAGAGGCAGATAACCAATTTTTATCTTTTTTGCACTCATATTCTATCTTTCTTTCCGTATATGTCAGCACGGGCTCCGTCAAGAAGAGATTTGCTATTTTGATAGAATACTTGCGTGATATCATCTCGGCTAAGACCTACTTTTTGGGCAGCGCGTTTAAACGCAAGAATTTCTTCGTACATAAAGAAGGTCATTTTTTCGCTTTCTTCAGCCGACACTTCCCTCAGGTGGCTGTCTTGACTCGGGTCGCCGTACAAACCCGGAGGGATCAAGTTAATATAAGTATTATTTTCTTCAATCCGACGCATCCGCATACGTAAAATAGGCAGATCACTGCCAAACAAAGCACGTTTAGGGCCCACGGATTCCAGGAGCCTCGTCATCACCAATTCATTTGTATTGGCACAAAAGTCAAACATCAGATCTGCGCATTCTTCTAGCTGTTCAAAAGCATCACCGACATCCCCAGCCGTATAAGCTCGGCCGATATGAGCCAGGATAAGCCTCAATCGAGGAAATTGCTGTTTGATTTCTTTGATCTGCGCGATATTGACAGGATCTTTGAGCCTACCATGCCGGGGTATATGCAGCATAATGATAGCACCCATTTCATCCATTTTTTTCAGTTGCGCTTTAGGAAAAAAGTCGAAGACACGTATTTCTGCCTCGGGTATATAAGTTGGGGAGAGATCAAGATAGGATTTCAGTCCAAGAAATCCTCCTTCTCTGACTTTTTGAGCCAGTTCATCCGGATCTTCCAGCGGATCGGAATAATACAGTGAAGGATATCCTGTTTTGTCTGCTGATTCCTTGACATATGCGTTGCAGGCCGGCAAGGATGCGCGGTTGCCCAGTGCAAACATCATAGGCGTTATTTTTTTATCGGGAAACATAAGGCGGTAGGTTTCCTGCAAATCTTCTACACTGTTGTCGAGTGCTACAAGAGAAGGCCAGGTCACAGTGCGCTTTTTTTCATCTGGCTTTATATTATCCGGCTGACGCAAACGGTCAAGCCAGACATGTGTATGGATGTCAATAATCTCTTCAGGTAAGAAACCAGATAGTTCCTCCCGATAAATTTTTTCATCGTACTCAGTTACCTTAAATAGACTCATAATTCTTCTCCTTATACAAACTATGCCTTAACCGCGCCAGCGGCTATACCTTTAATGAAATACTTCTGAAGGAAGACAAACATCAAAACAACCGGCAGTGATGCCATAATGACTCCGGCAAAAGCATATCCGTATTCAGATACGTATTGCCCAAAGAATGAATACACAGCTACCATCAGCGTAGGATGCTTGACGCTGTTCAGTAAAGACGCACTAACCAGATAGTCATTCCAAATACCAATCCCACAGCGAATACAGCAAGTGGCTGTAACAGGGGTCAGCAGGGGAAGGAATATCTTGTAATACACCCGAAACATGGAGCAACCATCTATATAAGCTGCTTCTTCCAGCTCCTTGGGAAGCGTTCTCATAAATCCAGTGTACAAAAAAATCGCAAACGGCAAGTTCCACGCTGACTGAATCAGCAGACAGCTCCACAAAGATCCTATCATATTCATCCGCCGGATGAGGACCACAATGGGTATCAGGGCTCCTATAAAAGGAATGACCATCAAGGCTAGGATCACGGAATAAAAAACCATAAATCCTTTGTGGCGAACGCGGGCAATCGCAAAACCAGCCAAAGATCCAAAAAAGACGAGAATCAGCAAAGAACCCACAGTAATAAAACCGGTGTTTGCCAAAGACTCAAAAATTTTCATCTTCTTGATGGTGTAAGTAAAATTGTTAAGAGAAAACATGTCGGGTGTCAATGTTAGCGGGAATTTCACAATATCAAGCCGGGGCTTAAACGCCCCAATAACAAAATAATAAACGGGAATCAGCATCATAAGGGTGCTTGCCAGCAAGAATACTTCTGAAAATAATATTTTAACGATCGATTTTCTTTTCATCAGAAAATATCCTCTCTGCGTCGCAGGAAAATGAGCTGAACAAGCGATATCATTGTGATAATCAGAATAAGAAGCACAGATAGCGCCGACCCTATACCGAATTTCCCGGTTTGAAAGGCAAAAAAGTAAATGCGCTGTGTAAGCAGTCTGGTAGAATAACCAGGAAGTCCTCTGGAAACCAACCAAGGCAGCTCATACATTTTAAAGGCAGTAATTGTCGTTGTTAAAACATTGATTGTAATAGCTTGAGCCATCATGGGTACCGTGATGTGCCGTGTGAGCATGCGGGTATTCGCACCGTCTATCGAAGCTGCTTCATACAGATCCATCGGTATGGCTTGAAGACCTGCCATAAACACGNNACGATGATGCACAGTCCAACCTGTGACCAGGCAGCCGCAATGATAACGGCAAAGTTTGTAAGCCCATATGTTTCAAGCCAGTTGACAGGAGCAAAACCCAGAGTTTTGATGATAAAATTGATCATACCATTGTTGTAGTTATACATGATGCGCCAAACGATCCCCACAACAGCTCCGCTGAGAATACAGGGAATAAACCAGGCGGATCGCAGCAAATTACGATTTATCCGTGCTTTGCCTTTTTTATCCAGAGACATCGCTACAAAAAAAGCGGTTACAATGACAAGAATTGTCGTCCCCACCGCAAATATCAGGGTGGCCTTTGTCATCTCCCAAAACCCTTCAGTCGAAGGAAGCACAGCAAAATTATCAAACCCAACAAATGTCTTATTTGGACTGACGCCGTTCCATTCATAAAAACTGATTCTAAATACATCAATTAGAGGCACAATGATAAAGACGATGCACATAACCGCTGCCGGCAGCAGGAAAAGAATACCAATCATAGTGCGCGCTCGTTCAAACGTGCTTTTTTTATTAATCAAAGATACATTATTCAAACGCAAACCTCTCAAAATAAATGGGTGTTATACCCTCTTAGTATTTCTTTGAACTGATAGAAGGGGAAACCGATTTCTCGGTTTCCCGGCATATCATTCCAGGGTTGTTATTAAACTGCTCTGTTCGAAGTTTTCAGCAGCTGGGTGATCTTGACTACTGCATCTTCAGCATTCATATTTCCGCCGTACACATCCTTAAGGGCAGTGCATGCGCCGTCCATGAACTCGTTTGTCCAGAGATTAAAGCCCATCTTGACGAAATTGGCTGCATTCATGGCGGGGACAATTTCTGAGATAGAGGCAGGAAGGGCTATTTGATCGGCGGTCATATTATCCAGTACCGGTACTGTACCACGGGCATTTTGAATGATGGCGAAATTCTCCGGCTGGAAAACCCAGTTAAAGAAAATTTCACGTGCTTCAAGAACTTCAGGTTCTGCCTGAGCTGCAGACAGTCCAAATGCGGTTTCAGGTGATACGGAAATCCAAACATCTTTGTCTGTATCATTAAAGGGAGCAAGGACAGCCTTGACATACTTGGCATCACCAGCGGCAGTTTCTATACCACTGACGATGTTATTGGCAGTCCAGTTGCCTGCAATGCACATCGCGGCGGTTCCATCCGTGATCGCGGCTGTGACATCATCTTCCGTCATGCTGGCAGTGCCTGTGAGCATATAAGGCGCGATCTGGCCCAAGCGCTCGACGATCTGTTGGTAGGCAGTGAAATCCAGAGTACCATCTAGGAATTGCTCTTCGTATGTTCCCAGACCCAACTGATCACCTACCACGTTTGCTACAATCAGTTCAAACAGCATCCAGCATGTCGTTGTCTTTTCACCGGCAAGCGTCAGGGGCATCACACCGGTCTTTGTTTTGATATCTTCACAGCACTGGATGAATTCGTCCCAATTAGCAGGTGCGGCTGTCCAACCGGCATCTTCGAGTATTTTCATGTTGATGTACAACACGCTGAATGCTGCACCCTGTGTCAGACCAAACAGGTTGCCATTGTAGGTGAAGGATTCACGATAAGCCTGGGGAATGTGCTTTGACACTTCAAGCTCGTTGAGATCGCGGAGATAACCGGAATCAACCGCATCATAAAAGGTATTGTTGTTGTCAACTTGCCAAACATCAGGTACCATGCCCGATGCAATCCGTGTGAGGATGTAATCAACATTCTCCTGACCCAAGCCTACCGCTTCAACGGTAATCCAGGGATGTTCTGCTTCGAATTTTGGTTTCATCTCATTGTCCCAGGCATCAGACCAGTCGGTTTGTACAATCCACGTTTCGAGAGTTACGGGCTTTTTTTCTGCTGAAAACGCTGTAAATGTAAATAACATCACCAGCACAGCAACCAGGGGCAGTAACCTTTTGTTCATGGTAGTTCCTCCTTTTATTTTATGTTTCAACAAAGTTGAAACTATAAACGATACAAATCAGCAAGCTGTTTAGCGCGTGGGCGGTATACCGCTTGAAACTGTTCATAAAAGCGAACATTATCAGGGTTGGGGTGAATAGTTCTCTCTTGTTTTGAAAAGAGTCTGTAACCTTGAGAAACATCTTTGAATGCTCCGCTTCCCACACCTGCGAGTATGGCTGCGCCAATGCAGGGCAAGTCCGCTAATATGGGAATATGCACCACTTGATTTGTCATATCTGCCACAATCTGGCTCCATAGCTCGCTTTTAGCAGCTCCGCCGGACAGCCTTAAAGTTCCCTCTCCAACCTGAATGCGAAAATATTCAATAATCCATGAGATATGGCATGCCACACCTTCCATTACAGACCTTATCATGTGCTCTTTGTTATGAGAAAGATCAAGCCCTAAAAAACTCGCTTTGGATGCTATGTCTGAAACGGGGAAAACAGCTCCATTAAAATAAGGGAAAAACATCAAGCCTCCGCTGCCAGGCTGAATATCTGCAGCTGATTTGTTTGCAATTTCGTAATTAGTTTCCTGAGTCAGTTTATCGCTTGAAATAATCTTTTTCAACAGCCAGTCTAAACAAACACCACCCGTTGAAAGGGAAACAAGCATTCCCCATTTGTCAGGAACTGCGGAAACAGACTGTGAAAAGCCAGTGGAGAAATCCGGCTGATCTGAAAGCACCGTCACTACCCAGGCTGTTCCGCTGCCAATGAGCACATCGCTTGCGTCTGTTACACCCGCTCCAAGCAAGGCAGCATACTGATCATGTGCACCGGCAACCAAGAGAACGTGCTCAGGCAAACCAAGCTCCTCTGCCGCATGTGTTGTCAGTTCGCCAATTAACGTGCCCGAACCAACGATTTGGGGCAATTGAGATTCATCTATCCCAACAAATTTAAGAATGGCCGGATCATATGTCACTTTGCGAATGTCTGCCATTTGGTTAATACCCGCGTTGCTGATATCTACCACTGGTTTCCCAGTCATTTTACTTGAGATGAAATCATGCACTGACAAAAATAGAGCAGCCTGATTAAAAATATCAGGCTCGTTTTTGCGCAGCCATGCAATTTGCAGAGCATTTAAACCTCGAGATAGGTGCCATCCGGAGTTTTCATACATGTACTGTGATCCGAAGTCTTCGATAAATTCAAGACGTTCTTCTTCACACCGTGTATCACTCCATACAATGGCAGGGCGAAGAGGATTGAACTCTTTATCCACCGGCACCAATGTGCCACCCTGAGTAGATAGTGAAATAGCTGTAATATACTGTGATGCTTTCAAATTAGGTAGAAGCGCGCGTACAGTCTTTACGACAGCTTCCCACCAATCCTCTGCATTTTGTTCATGTTGGTTGAGCATCGGCGCTGTCATGCTGTACCCAGCGTAAGTGTGAGCAATAATCTCTCCATGCTCGCTGATCAGCATACTTTTTGTCCCGGTTGTGCCGATATCTATCCCAATCAAGCATTTTTCCATTTATGTTTTTTCCAAGCCCTTCTGGTCTTAACATTCCTTACCCAGCGCAGATGTATCTTATTATTTGTATCAGGGTCGTTTAGTTCGAATTAATGCTTTATTGAATCTAACGAAAGTTCTGCTAATATTATATAGCATAAAATTTACCATTGTCAATGATTTCGCTTGGTTCAGTCAAATTAATGTTTGAAACAGCAATTTTAGCTTCACTTGTTGACTTATTGCTTAAAAAGTATAAAATGAAGAAAATATAGTGTAATTTGAGGCGTTGAATTTGAGCAAGAGCATATACAGGGAAAATTATTTATTAGATCTGCTTGCATCCACAGGACATGTTACAACTGGTGAAACCGTCGAACTGCTCGGAGTGTCCGAAGCAACAGCGAGACGTCTATTTGCTGTTATGGAAAAATCGGGAAAAGTAATTCGAAACTATGGTGGAATACAGCTTGCCGGCTCCAATTTCGATTATTCTTTTGAAACAAGCAGACAGGTTTTTAAACTGGAAAAGAAAAAAATTGGCGAACTTGCAGCATCTTTTGTCAGAGATGGGGATACCATTTTTCTCGATTGCGGTACAACCATGTTTCAGATGACATTGTCCCTCAGCGAACGAATTGCAAAGGATGAATTCACTTCGCTGAACATCGTGACCAACTCTATTGTCAATGTTCAAGCCATTACCCCTACTTCTAAGTGCAGAGTCATATTGCTCGGCGGTGAGTATAATAAGAACCGTCAAGATTTTTCAGGCTCACTGACTGAAAAATATGTGTCCGCCTTTCATTTCTCTAAAAGTTTCTTTGGCTGCGATGGTTTAGCTACGCAAATGGGATTTTCCTCCAATCAGTTAAGTATTTCAAATTTAAACTCAACTGTTATCAAACGGTCTGACATGTCTTTTGTGTTGCTTGACAGCAGCAAATATGGTAAATGTTCCCTGGTTACCTATGCTGAGTTAGACGAGATCGAAGCCATATTCTCAAACACGGCACCTCCCGAAAACATAGCTCTTGCACTTTCCAAGCAAGGCGTTTTAACACATTTAGTGGCTAAATAGGTAAACTATTTGACTTGGTTATTTTTTAACGATATTCCTTCTGGTTTTTCATCATAAGACAAAATCAATCATAAAAAGGGCTATCTTGTAAACCTTCACTAACAAAAATTGCTGAGGTCACATAACAAAATTCATTGAAGCAATTTGCTTTAGGAGATAGATATGAGAAGAATAACTGATGTCACCGGGATTATAAAAGCAGGAATG
>LFRM01167390.1_pt2 | contig 16083 bp, 18 predicted proteins | sample 618341 | NCBI WGS metagenome assembly LFRM01 (sample SAMN03654438, study PRJNA283298) | anaerobic digester metagenome | isolation source: pool of bioreactors CSTR01a, CSTR02a, and CSTR03a thermophilic anaerobic... | place: Denmark: Kgs. Lyngby | collected 2014-05-21 | reverse complement strand
ATAATTCAGATAAATATCACTCCTAACAATAATCATTCATGATGAGGTGTAAAAATGAAAAAATCTTCCTTAGATAAATTATCCTTTTTCTTCCTGGGACTTATCAGTCGATTCGAAGAAAATGAAATTATTTTTGAACGTATGAACATGACTTTTAAAAGTGATAAAAAACAGTTAAAATCAGAAGCAATCCCCACAGATGAAGGCCCACTTATGTATACTACTAGGGGCAATAAATCTGCACAAACCTTTAAACAAGTACTAGACCTGGTAAAATCCCAAGCGGGAGAATCCGATGAACTTATCCTTACCTATGAAGAGCGTGGTAAAAAACTGATCATCACGGCCTCCGACAAGAGTGTTACCATGGCTACAGAGGAGCTTAAACCTAAAGATAGCGAAGAAATTAAGGAGACTCAAATCCTTCACCGAGAATATCTACTTAAGCCCAGTGAAGCTTCATCTCTACTAAAGGCCATAGCCATCATGAGTAAAGATGGAAAGATCAAGAATGATAAAATCCGAAAATATAATCAGATTGATCACTACGTTGAACTTCTCGAAAAGAACTTCTTAGCACTAAAAGATAATAAAGTGGTGACTATTTTAGATGTGGGCTGCGGAAAAAGTTATTTAAGCTTCGCCTTAAATTATTATTTAACTGAAGTCCTAAAAATGAAATGTCATTTTATAGGCATCGACATTAACGAACAAGTCATCGCTTCGTCTATAAAGACTCAAAAAGAGTTGGGTTATCGTAACATGGAATTCCACGCCATGGACATTAAAGACTTTGATGTGGAACGAGATGTAGATGTGGTATTGTCTCTACACGCTTGTGACACCGCCACAGACATGGCTTTGGCGTTTGGAGTATATAAGAAGGCTGGCCTCATCGTCGCTGTACCATGCTGCCATAAAGAGATGCTTAGCACCTACAGCTATCCTCCCTTTGAAGGGATTCTTAAACACGGGATTCTTAAAGCTCGATTAGCCGATACTCTCACTGATGGTCTTCGGGGGTTAATGCTTGAAGAACATGGTTATGAGGTTTCCATTGTAGAATATATCTCCCCCCTAGAAACCCCTAAAAATTTAATGATTCGAGCCATGGCTAGAGGTTCAGAAAATCTTAACGCTAAAAATGAAGCGGATCAAATCATAAATGCTCTTTCCATCTACCCTGCTTTTCGATATTACTTAGACCAATATACTTATGGTCTGAACAATGAATAGGATGTGATCACATGTTTTTTTACAGATTAGGATTGTTTCTGACTTTGGTCGTTATTGTTTTTCTCTCTGTTTTTCAAATGGGCACGAAATTACCTTATCAACTTAATAAGGTCTATCAAAAAGAACCTAACGGTCTAAGGGTATTTAATCGATTTTATTTAGGATACCTTTTACCTTGGATTTTTATCCCCTTAATTCCCTCCACTTATTTTAGAGCTTATTATATTATCTACATCCTAATGTTCACATTAGTGATGGAGGACGCTTTATACATTGTTGGTTTATATACAGAAAACAACAAAGAAAAGTTTCTAGTGATGTTGATTTTCAATATTATACTAGCAGGACTTATCTATATTTTAATTCTACGGTATCTAACACAATTTCCTCTTTTTCCTAATCTAATGTAAACTTTTTCTCATCTAAGGAGGTTTTTATATTGACTATACATGAGTTACTCCAATCCTCTTCAGAGATTACTGTACGTAAAGGAGAAAAATTTCTAGAAGATAGAGTTCTTCAAAATCTCCGTCGACAAAATAATATGGTCACCTCCAACGTTAAAGATGGTGAGACTTATACCCAAAAACTTTTCATTGAGGGGGATAACATCCTCTCCTATGATTGCACTTGTCAAGAACACTCTGTTGTATGTGCACATTTAGTCGCCTTATTTTTAAAATTAGAACGAAAGACACTGACTCCTTTTACAGCCATGAAGAAGCCAAAAGCTTATCTAAGCCACGAAAAAGGTGATTTAAAAGATATGCTAGAGAAAGCTAGTAAGGAAGAATTAATGTCTTTTATCCTCTCACTTAGAAGCTCCTACAGAGATATGCCCGTGCTCATCAGAAAGAACTTTATGGGACTAAGTCACACGGATGTTTTAAAGGCTAGTCAAGAAAGATTGGACGATTCGTACGAAAATCTCAGAAGCGGAACCGTGAAGGACTTTACGTCCCACAGTGCTCTTTTACTAGAAATCCATGAAAATGCCCGGAAAGAATCAAAAGACCGTAATTATCTCGGAGCAACTCTGCGTTATCTCCTACTTATTGAAGCCAGCTCTCGAGAAACATTTTCCATGGAGGGATATCTGTTTTACAATCACCATATGAGAATATATGAAGAAGCTCTCCTAGTTTTAAGCGAGAAAAAATATACCGGTGCTGAGTCCTATATGATTTTTCAGTTTTTAGACGAAATAGTCCAAAAACTTGTCAATATAGGGGAGTGCAGTACCCTAATGACAATTATGAAAAATTATCTGACCACAGAAAAAGATTTTGATTTATTTTATGATATCTTGCTAAAACTCATCCAAAGAGAAGACCTGCCCCCCATGGAGAAAAACCACCTTCTATTTATTGAATATGAGCTCCTCATGATGGTGGATAAAGAGCCTGAAGCCAATGCTCTAAGAAAAGAAAACCCAGGAGTCTTTGAATTTCTCTTCATGGATGCAAAACTTCATATGAAAAATGGTGAATTCACAAAAGCCTTAACTTTAATTGATGAAGCGATTATAGCCTCTGAGAGAAACTGGGATCATAAAATACAGTGGCTCTATCTTAAAGCTAGATTATTAAAGAAACTTCATAACCACGATGCTTTACTCCAAGTTACTTTGGAATTAATCGCTCTTGGTGAGTATAAAGCCTATACCTCACTTAAGAAGACCGTGGAGGATACGGTTTTTAAGACCATGTATGAAACAATTACAAAAAACCCTCGAGTTCAAGAAAATATCAAAGGAGTTTATCTTCGGATTTTGCTAGAAGAAGAGGACAAATCGAGGTTACTAGATTACGTCCGTCATCACGAGAAAACCATCTGGGAGCATTTTGAAATACTCCATCCTGAATACGCTAAAGAAGCTTCTGAGCTTCTAATCAAATCTATCATGAATGAGGCGAAGTCATTAAAGGATCAAGATGACTTTAGCTTTCTTCTCTCCCTCGTAGAAAAACTCTATATTTATGGCCATGAAAAAGTAGCATCAGAGACCATTATGACTTTGGTTATGTCCTATAAATACAAAACCTCCTTGCATGCGGCTCTTTTCGCCTTAAAGGATGCCTATGCTAAGGACTCCCCTTATGAGGATGAAATGTTTTAAAGCCTATAGAAGGCGAAGACCCACAGCTCCAAGATGTGGTGGATACAAAATCTTTATAATCTACGGCTTTAGATGGAAAATCCTTTAAGCTTGAAACTCTATAATCAATGAATCAAAATAAAGTGAAGTTTCATACAAGGAGATTATTTTATGGATATTATTTTTGAAATCATTATAGACGTCATTGGCGAATTTGTTATAGCGGGGGTGAAGTTTTTTATTGATGGAACGAGAAAGCTGGCAACTTCAAATAAAACACCTATATTTGTAAGGCTAACCATACTCTCTTTTTTAATCGGAGGGATGCTATTTTCATTTTATTTCTCTTATATTAATAGGAATAACGTTATCACCATGGGGTTTTTTATTACGGTAGGAGCTCTAATTGGTATCTTTCTTTTGATACTACTTCGCCAAGTTATTAAGAGAATTGATAATGAGTAATGCTAGATTGAAATTAAAATCATAGTGCTTTATGTTCCACTCAAAAACCCTTGAATCTACTCTAGTTAATACTAGCTTGGATTCAAGGGTTTTCCATCTCCAGTAGATATTTACATATAATTAGACAATTTTAAGAATTTAGTTTCTTTATAGTTATGGATATCAATAGAGTAGTCAAAAATCACGCCATTTTTCATGAAAGCCCTATTCGTTGAGATCAATGCTGGCTCCCCTGGAATTAGGCCCAGCTCCCGGGCATCATGCTCATTAAGAATACCTGCTGTGATAACCCGATCAACAAAACCAATAGATTTTTTGAGTTCTTCCTTAATATAGTGATAGATAGATTTAGATACAATCTCTTCACTTAAAAAAGGAATGACCTCTTTGTTATAGTAAGAATACTCTACCACGTAAGGAACACCATCAATAGATCTTAGCCGCTCTACAAAATAAACAGGTGTACCCTCAGCGCATTCCATGATTTTAGCTAGTTTTTTATCGGCACTAATGAGTTTAAAAGAATTTACCTTAGTGGTGATGGCATCACCGAAGCTATCGGTTAGACCATTAAAATCTTCTAAGTTAACGCATCCCTTAGATAGAGTACCTCTTAAAAAAACTCCACTTCCTTGAATTGGAATAACTAAACCTCTTCTTGTTAATAAATCCATAGCTTTACGAATAGTATTTCTTGAAACTGTGTATTTTTCAATGAGATCTTCTTCTGTGGGAAGTTTTTTAGTCTCATTATAGTATCCCTTATAGATTTCATCAGCCAAATCATCACTAATCACTTTATATTTTACTTCCACTCCATGACCTCCCTATTTTCTTCATCTTTAGTTCTTATCAAAATTATAGCTTATATTAGAGATTCTTCAAGAAAAGTTATCTTTTTTCCAATCTTCTATAGATTTCTATCATTTCATTTGCCATTATTCTAAATGTTTCTGCTGACATCATTTGGTCTTCAGCATGAAGTAAAAGTAAATCTACCTGTACTTTATCACCTGATGCTTCTTGGGTAAGTAATTTTGCGTGTTCATGATGACCTTGGGTCAGCATATTTTCCCCTTCTTCCATGAGTTTCTCCGCTGCTTCAAAATCCCCCTCTTTAGCTTCGCCGATGGCTTCAATAAAGTAAGACCTGGCTGATCCATTAGAGGCAATCATTTCAAAACAAATTAATTCTAATCCTTCCATTAGTTTTCCTCCTTCGTTAAGTTCTCTCCATAAGTTTTAATCACCTGTTGATAAAAACTAAAGGAATCTTTTTTTACTCGTGGTAGAGCATCATCCTCAAAATCAATGTGAACAAAACCATATCTTTTCTGGTAACCATTCAACCAGCTTAGAAGATCTGTGAATGACCAGGTACAAAAACCTATAAGCTCTACACCTTCATCCATAGCCCTTAGACATGCCTTAAGATGTTCTCTAAAATAGTCTACTCGGTAAGTGTCATGGATTTCCCCCTCTTCAACCTTATCAAAAGCACCAATTCCATTTTCAGAAATAATAATAGGCTTCTCATATCGTTTAGTAATTTCTACCAAAGCTTGATGAAGACCATCAGGATCAATGGCCCAATCCCAATCCGTATATTCAAGTTCATTATTGAAAACCTGCTTATAAAGTCCTGGAATGCCAGATTCTTGGAAATTCCCTTTCTCCCCTGATACGTTCACCTCCCCTATAGAGACCCCATCTTCTGGATTATAAGCTAAGGTGACGCTTTGATAATAGTTAATCCCTATAAAATCCGATAGCTCTGCTCCTGCTTTTAGCACCGCATAGTCTTCTGGCATAATTTTAGGAGCAATTCCTCTTCGAGTAAACTCTTCCATACCCCACTTGGGATATTCTCCTTTGTAGAAAGGATCCATAATCCAATGATTAATGGTTTCATCATAACGCCTTTTAGCCTCTAAATCTTTAGGATCGTTGCTGGCGGCGTAACCTGGTGAATAGGCTATGGATGAGCCTATTTGACCAGGATATTCTCCTTCTTTAAATAACTTCACCACTTCTCCGTGGACCAGAGCTGTATGATGATAAGTCTGAAGGAAAGTCTTCATATCCTTTTTCCCGGGAGGATGCAAGGCTAAAACATAAGCTAATTGTGTAAAGATATTAGGTTCATTAAGAATAATAAAGTATTTCACTTTTTGTCCGTATTCTTCAAAAAGAATTCGAGCATAGTTTTTAAAATCTTCAATTATTTTTCTCGACTCCCAGCCTGCATACTCTTCTTGCAAAGCTATAGGGAGATCCCAATGATATAGGGTCATCACAGGTTCGATACTATTCTTTAGGAGTTCATCAATTAGGTCATGATAAAACTTAAGTCCTTTTTTTTCTATTTCCCCTCGGCCCTTAGGTAAAATTCTTGGCCAAGAGACACTAAAGCGATAAGCTGTAAGACCCATTTCCTTCATTAGGGCAATGTCTTCCTTATATCTATGATAGTGATCTGCAGCCACATCACCGTTAGTCCCCATATAAGTTTTCCCCTCTATTTTAGTCCATTGATCCCAGATGGATTCTCCTTTACCGTCTACTCTATATGCACCTTCCACCTGATACGCCGCGGATGCACTCCCAAAAAGAAAATCTTCTGGAAATCTACTTAACATATTCCACCATGAAATATAAGGCTGATCCTAGCTCTGATGCTTTGATGGTAGCCTTTGCAACAGATGCAGACCTCTCTGAATCTTCACTGGTTTCAAAGAACATTTTCATTTGTTCTGTTTTAATGTAGGTGTAGGTTATATCTTCAAAGGTCTTTCCATCCAGCAGTTCCTGCACATAATCTCTTTTTAAAGGCATATTAATTTTAATCATTTCATTCTCTCTCTTTCACAATTATATTTTCGTTATACCTATAGCCATTACGTTTAATTATATCTTAAAACTACTTTGAAAAATCACTCTACCTTAATCGCCATAATTATCTTACCAAAGATCAATAACGAATCTATGTAGTCAACTTAATTTTGGCCATAAAACATTTAGGTCTCTTCAAATAAGAAGCAATTTCATCTCAAATCAGTAATTTATATAATAGCTAATTCATTGGTATAACTTTCTATATTTATTATAATGAAATTGAAGGATAAAGTAAACTAATTTCATTGAATTTACTAATTCAAGCTAATAATCTATAGATTTACCTATTAAAATCATGTATTATGGTTACTATACGAGAACTTATGTGATTCAAGTAAAACAAAGATCAAAATCTTTATTCTTTCAAAGACAATACCAATGACTATTATTTGTACCTATAACTATAATCGTGTTCTATTAACTTAAATTTGGAGGAGAAATAATGAAAACTTACAAGATTGTTACTGTTGGAGGGGGTTCTAGTTATACGCCTGAATTAATTGAAGGTTTTATCAAGCGTTATGAAGAACTACCCATAAGAGAACTTTGGTTAGTCGATGTAGAAGAAGGGCGAGAAAAACTAGAAATTATTGAAGCTCTGGCTAGAAGAATGATAAAAAAGTCTGGCCTCCCTATAGAGATTCACGCTACTCTAAATCGAAGAGAAGCTCTAGCCGATGCAGATTTTGTGACCACTCAACTTANNCAATGGAGCTGGAGGAATGTTTAAAGCTCTAAGAACCATACCTGTGATTTTTGACATTATAAAAGACTGTGAAGATCTTTGTCCTAATGCATGGATAATCAACTTTACCAATCCAGCCGGACTGGTTACTGAAGCTGTTCTAAACCATACCACTTGGAAAAAGTTTATCGGGGTATGTAATCTGCCTTACGGCATGGAAATGGGCGTATCTAAAATTATGGATGTGGATAAAGAGAGAATTCGAATTCACATGGCTGGACTTAATCATATGGTCTTTGGACTAGATGTCTTCTTAGACGGTACTTCTATCAAAGATGAAGTTCTTAACAAGATGGTGGAACACTCCAGTGACATGAATATGAAAAACATCATGGACCAGCCTTGGTCTTCTGAATTTTTAACTGCCCTAGGGGCTATTCCCTGTGCTTATCATCGCTATTATTTCCAAAAAGATGATATGCTCAACCATATGCTTGAAGACTATAATCGAGAAGGAAAAACAAGGGCCACAGAGGTTATGGAAGTAGAAGCCTCTTTATTTGAAAAATACAGAAATGAATCTTTGGATGAAAAACCAGAAGAGCTCGAAAAAAGAGGTGGCGCTTATTATAGTGACGCTGCTTGTAATCTGATTTCATCCATTGCAAATGATCGTAAAGACATCCAGGTGGTGAACACTAGAAATAAGGGGGCTATTACATTTCTGCCCTATGAAAGTGCTGTAGAAATTAGTTGCCTCATCACAAAAGATGGGCCAATACCTCTAGCCACAAATCATCTTCCTTTAGCAGCCGAAGGAATTATCGCTCAATTAAAATCTTTTGAAAGACTTACCGCTAAAGCCGCTATTTCTGGCGAATACAATGATGCTTTTATTGCCATGGCCACTAATCCTTTAGTACAAAGTGAAACCACAGGAAGAAAAGTCCTAGATGCTCTTCTTCTCGCCCATGAAAAACATCTTCCACAGTTTGGTGAGGTTATTAAGGAGTTGAGAGATAAATCATGAAGCTAATGATTAATGGAGACGATTTTGGTTTTTCCCCTGGACAAAACCTAGGAATAATGAAAGCTCATGCTAAGGGTATCTTAACCTCTACATCCGTAATGGCTAATGGAGAATATTTAGAGGAAGCCTTAACACTCGCTAAACCTTATCCTGATTTGGCTATAGGAGTTCATTTATTAATTGATTGTGGAGCACCAATTTTGCCGATTAATCAGATTAAGACCTTAGTTGATGATCAGGGGCTTTTTTTAAAGCATAAGAAAGACTCCCATATTGATGTGAATCACGATGAAGTCTTTTTAGAATGGTGTGCACAAATTGATAAAATTATAAGTTTAGGAATCACCCCTACCCATATAGATGGTCACCATCATATGCATCTTCACCCTTCACTCCTAACCATCACTTTAAAAGTCGCTAAGAAATACCAACTCCCCATGCGATACTTTCCATTTTATCACGGGGAAAAGGAAACCCAACTCGTTAAAGATTCTGGGGTAAAGGTGTATACCTGCCTGACAGAATTTTACCAAGAAGGCGTAAATGAGGATTATTTCGAGTCCTTCTCAAAAAATCACATCACCAAAAATGATGAGATCTTAGAAGTTATGTGCCATCCAGCCTATGTTGATGACATTATCTACCTAAAGAGTAGCTATAATATTCATCGCATAAAAGAACTGGTGGTGCTCATTAGTCCTAAAGTAAAAAATTCCATAGTAGCCCAGAGAATTACTTTAGTCAATCCTAAGAATTTCTAAATCTCCTTAAGCTTACATCACTCCCCGTGATTTATGAAACAAAAAAATAAGATCTACTGAGCAAGCTTTTAATTAAGCAAGTTCAGTAGATCTTTTTCATTTTTTATAACCTTGGGAGGTTGGGAAACCCTCTGGTATAAGCGTTCAGAGGCCTGGCCTCACCTTGGCCTTCTCTTACGACCATAAAAGGGTCGCGCAAAAGCATACGCCCTAAGGCTACAAGATCCGCTCTATTATGTTGAAGAATTTCTTCTACTTGATCTAACCGAGTGATGAGACCCACAGCGATGGTATCAATTTCACATTTCCTCTTAATGGTTTCAGCGAATTTGACCTGATAGCCTGGATAGGTGTTAATTTTTTGATTCTCATCTAAACCACCCGAACTAACATGTATAAGGTCTAAGTCTTTTTTTACCAAATCAATAATTTCAACCATCTCATCTATATCAATTCCCCCTTCAACGTAATCAGCCGCACTGACCCTTAAAGTTAATGGGAAATCTTTTGGTATAACTTCTTTTACCATGGCGATAGTTTCAATAAGAAATCTCACCCGATTCTCTCGGCTACCACCATATTCATCTAGCCTTTTATTGGAAACTGGACTTAGAAATTCATGAATTAAATAACCGTGGGCACCATGAAGTTCAATCAGTTCATACCCAGCATCAAGACTTCGCTTTGCACCTGCTTGAAAAGCCAATTGAACCCTTTTAATATCTTCTTTTGTCATCTCCTTAGGCACTTGGTATTGATGACTAAAAGGCAGTGGGGATGGGGCTAGTGAGGTAAGGGTATCAATTCCGCACTTTCGACCTGCATGACCTAGCTGAATCCCCACATGGGATCCATATTTCTTAGTCAATCGAACAATTTCTCTGTGCCCTATAATCTGCTCATCGTTCCAAATACCTAAATCCTTCTCTAAGATTCGCCCTTCTTCAGTGACGCCTGTTGCCTCCACAATAATAAGGCCTACTTCACCTAGCGCAGCATTTCCATAATGAATATAGTGAAAATCTGTTGGTTTTCCATCTATAGCCATATTCATGCACATAGGAGCCATGACTATTCTATTTTTCAAGGTTATATTTTTTAGGGAATAGGGTTGAAATGTTTTCATTACCCTTTACAACTCCTTTTTACACATCAATGTTTAAAACAATATCTCTTTTATTTTACAATGAACCTAGGTCAATGTCTATTTCCTTCATAAAATCTCTAAACAAACTAAAATTGATAGAATTAATCGTCAGAAAATTAACAATATTGAAACAAATATGAAACATTTGTTAACAATTACCATTTGATTTATAGAATATTATATACTAGTAATAAGATATATCGTAAAATGAGTAGGAGGAATGAAATATGTCATCAGACACTTTTTGGGACAATAAAAAAATTATGGAGATGGATCCATTTATGTTAGTTAGCACCCTCAACACAAAATTGCGTAATGAATTTGAATCACTCATTGCTCTTTGTGATCGTTATGATCTAAATCAATCTGATTTAATGCGCAGACTAGCTTATTTTAATTATGAATACATCGGAGAAATCAATCAATTTAGAATAAACTATTAACGGATTAAATCGTTAATAACTTCACCGGCTAAAATAATTCCCGCTGCTGGCGGTACAAAAGAAGTGCTCCCTGGAGCACTTCTTTTTTGGAGCAGGCTTACAGCCCCCTCCTCTTTTTTTTCGGCTAATACTATAGGAATGAGGGGTTTTTCAGTTGAAGCTACTACTTTAAGATATCCTACCCCTCTACGTCTTAGTTCTTTTCGCATAACTTTAGCTAATGGGCACATGGTGGTAGTGAAAATATCACCCACTGTAAGCTTAGTTGGATCTAACTTGTTTCCTGTTCCCATGGAACTAATAATCGGGATGGCGTGAGTTTTACAATATGAGATGACTTGAAGCTTGCTAGTAACTGTATCAATAGCATCAATTACATAACTGGTGTTTAGAGGAATAATTTCCTCTAAATTTTCTGCACTAATAAACTCTTGGTAAGTCTTAACTGTACAATACTTATTAATTTCTTTTGCTCTTTTTTCTGCCATATCTACCTTATATAGACCAATACTATCGTAAGAAGATAGAACTTGTCGGTTTAGGTTGGATAAGGTAAACACATCATTGTCCACCACAGTAAGGTGGCCAATTCCACCTCTAACTAGAGTTTCAAAACAAGACCCACCAACACCACCTAGACCTAAAAGAACCACCCTTGCTTGGTCTAATTTTTTAAGCTTCTCTTCACCAAGAAGCATTTCTGTTCTACTTAATTCTTGTTGCATATTTTTTACTTTCCTTTCGAATTCACAAAGCTAATAATAGTACAAAGATTAAGGTTTGGCAACATACTTTTTCCTTTAAACTCTAAGGATTATAGTATTTTTTCTTTAGAGGCTGCCATGGACAGAAAAATTTACTTACCTTATAATAAGATGAAATGTGATTTGTAAAAAAGGAGACTAATATGAAGAAAAAAATCGGAATAATCTGTGCCATGGAAGAGGAACTAGCTCCGTTAAAGGAGCATATGAGTACCTTCCAAGAAAATAGAAAAGCCATGATGGATTTCTATGATGGAAATATTGATGGGAAAGACGTTGTCATGGTGGTCTCAGGCATTGGAAAAGTTAATGCAGCCATCTGTGCTCAAATACTAATTGATGATTATGAAGTCACCCATCTTCTTAATGTAGGCGTTGCTGGAGGGGTTAAAGAAAATCTTAAGCCCATGGATTTAATTATTGCTACATCTTTGATCCAACATGACATGGATGTACGAGCTTTTGGACTAAAAAGAGGAGAAATCCCTAGATTAAAATCCTCCATCTTTATTCCAGATTCTAACTTAAACCAATTACTAATGGAGGCCGCTAAAAAATACACAGATTCTGATGTTCATGAAGGACTCATCGTTAGTGGAGATGCTTTTATCTCATCTAAAGAGAAAATTTTAGATCTTTTAGATGCATTTGATGCTTCGGCATGTGAAATGGAAGGGGCATCTATTGCTCACGTTGCATATCTAAACGAAATTCCTTTTGCCGTAATCAGAGCCATCTCTGATAATGCAAATACAGGTGCCAGCATGGACTATGAGAAATTCAAAGACTTGGCTGCGAAAAACACTGTATCTATGGTGTTAGATTTACTTAAAAATCTTTAAATAACACATACCACATTGTATTATTGGCTTCTTGATAATTTTTAGAGATTTTAGTGAAATTATGCTAATCAAGTACAACCACAATATTACTAATTTCAACTATAGTAAATAAAGATATTATTGTGAGTAGGTTAAAGTAGCATTTGCACTTTATCCTACTCCTTTTTATTAAAACTAAATCGAGTAGCTAGAAAATAGGGAGCTACCCTATTTTCATCGCTCTCACAGAACCGAACGTGTGTTTTCCGCATTCGGCTCATGTAGTTTCTATCACTGTTTAAGGTGACAGTAATCCGACTTTGACTTTCGTCATGTCGTATAACCCAAGTTGTTCAAAATAGCTATTTGGCATCGTAACATGGATGATAGTAACTTTAGAGTTCTTCCATCGTCTTACATCCATCTTAAGCTTAGTTGCATTTTGCAATCCCAATCGACGCAATTCTTTATTCATTGCTTTATATGTTTTCCACTGTTTCATCTTAAGCATTCTAAGCCTACGCCTAATCCAACCCATTAGGTCTCGTACAAGCGTTTTAATATTAGCTATTTTATAGTAGTTAATCCACCCTCTAAGTACTGGGGTTAGTTCTTTCACGACGAATAACAAGGGTTTCCCCTTGTTCCTCTTCGTTATTATTCTAATCTTTTCCTTAAATCTTTCTAGGCGCTTCTTTTGGATTACAATCCAATCCTCATGGATAACTACGCCTAAAAATTCTACTCCATATTGAAGTTCGGTTAGGTGGGTCTTCTCTTTGTTCACTGTCAGTTTCATATCTTCTTCGAGTATTTTAGTCGCTAGTGCCTACAAATTCCCCGCTTCAGCTTTAGTCCTTGCAAATATCAAAATATCATCGGCGTATCTAACTATTCTAATATTTCTTCGTTTCATTTCTTGATCAAAGACATTAAGATAAATATTACTAATTAACGGAGATATGACTCCGCCTTGCGGAGAGCCCTCAAGGGTATCTGTGAATTGTCCATCTTGGATTACTCCTGATTTCAAAAACATTCGAATAAGCCTAAGCACACTACCATCACTCACCGTTTTAGCCATCTCATTTATTATAAATTCGTGGTCTAGTCGGTCGAAGCATTTGGATAAGTCCATGTCTACACCATATTCTAGTCCGTATTTTCTCATGAATAATGATGCTTTCTCAATAGCTTCCGCCTGTGATTTCCCTTTACGGTACCCATAACTTGAGGGGTGAAACCCCTTATCGTAAATAGGAGAGAGTATATTTGCCACCGCTTGTTGTACAACCCTATCTTTGACCGTTGGAATCCCTAGGAGCCTTACGCCTCCATCGGGCTTTTCAATTTCTACTCTTTTGACAGCGCTTGGTTCATACTTTTTGATTTTCAGTCCTTCATGGATAAGCTCAAGGTTATCCGAAAGCCTAGCCTCGAAAACTCCAATCGTCACCCCATCAATGCCAGGGGCGCCATGATTTCGTTTTACTTGCTTAAAAGCCTCTTCTAAATTTTCTCTTTGATAGATTTTATCATAAAGGCTGTACCACTTATCCATGTTTCACCTCCATTACTGTGACAATTTTCTTCTATAGTTCCACTCTTCCTATCCGTTCTTCTCACAGGTCTCTTAATTTCTCTAGTCCTAAGGACAATATATCTTCAGTTCCTGCGATACTTCAGAACAAGCCCTCGCGTCCAGAAGTTCGGTATTTTGAACCTCTCAGAGCGACCCTCCTCATTTCAGAGTCTATTAAGCTTCTTCAGAGTCGTGAGACTCTAGTGTCTGACCATCTTAAAACTACTTCAATCCTTCGCATCTGAGACAAATATTTTGAATTTGTCCAGTCGCTATGACCTATGCATAGCGTCCTCCTTGTATTCTCCTCCAGACTGTTACCAGCTTTCATAGGCATGGTGTTAATCACTACTATGATTTCATCTGCACACTACACCCTTCCTTAATTCTTGCTTTAGCTTGAATTAATTTATACAGCTTCGGATATAGCGCTTCTAGGGATAAGTTACTCCGCATGTATAGGATGACGACCATCATAACACCATAGATTTCATTAACTATTGGACTTTTCCACCTTTTGCAGGATCATCCATCTATCATGCCAACACTGGTTCGCTTACGCTCCGCACCTTATACCGCCATCAGCTTCTTTCAGACCCCACAGTTACCAGTGACGCCCTTGCCTACAGCTTGTCTTCCTGTTAATGTGGGTGACAGGGTTTCTTTCAACCCATCTGCTCGGTATCATGCCCTACATACAAAAGAGTATCCGAGGATACTCTTTAAAGCTAGAGAAATAATATATTATTATCTATTTTTTCCTAATCCTTTTACTTGTCTACTGCCGGTACCATCTTTAAGTCCGTTTCCTNNGTTCCATCTTTAGATCCATTTCCAAATTGGATTCCGTAACCTTCCATCATACCTTCTCCCGGGTTACCTTCACCATCACATGCTTCTTGATGGTCTTGAATTCTTTCTATAATTCTATCTGCATCTTCTTGTCCTAAGTTACCTTCAGAAACTCTCTTTTGAATTACTTCTTTTTTCTGTTCTAATAATTCTACTTTGAATTCGTCCAATTTCCCTTCTTCTGCTGCAATGGCACCATAAGTTTTGTTTTCTTCTACTCTTTTTTCAGCAATCTCTTCAACAGTTTTTCCTGTCATTCCAGCCAATGCTTCTTGTGGTGAATCATACTTTGCAGCTGCAAACACCGTAAGTGATGTAACCCCCATAGCCAAAGATAATACACTAGCGGCAACAATATTTCTTACATTTTTCATTTTCTTTTCCTCCTTAAACATTTAGGTTTGTGTTGTTGTTTCTTTCTACAGTTACAATATACCAAGGCTTTGTGTCATAATCTTGTTTTTAATAGACCAAAATTATGTTTTTTAATTTTAAATTAGTGTGAAAATCTAATTAGTCTCACTTCATAATTAACGGGTTCTAGCAATGCCCTAATAAGAAAACACTTTGTAGATTTGTCTGTATAGCCTAAATAGATGTGAAAGGGCATAAGAAAGTTATGCTTAAGACACTGCTCATTAAAACCCATTAGAAAATTCGATCGTGGCCATACACATTTCATAATCGCCATTATTAGATGAGATCAATAAGGAAGAGTAGCATTTAAAGCCATAATATAGCTCATCCAAACTCTAAAAACACAAAAAGAGATTCATTATCGAATCTCTTTTTGTGTCTTCTAGCCCTATTTTAAAAGAGCTTTATTATTTAATTTTTTTGATCCTAAACTATACCTAACATAAATCAGTTTAAATCTATAGATTGTAGAGCTTACTATATTTTTCATTGAGGTAACGAAGGAAATATTTAGCATCTAAGGCTTCACCAGTGATTTTTTCGATTAATACACTAGGCTCATAAGTAGCACCATATTTATGGACATTCTCTGCCAACCATGTGGTAATTTCAGATATTCTCCCTGCCTTGATTATCTCCTCGTAGTTTGGAAGATCTTTCATAATCCCTAAATAGAGCATCTGAGCACCATAAAGGTTTCCTAAAGCATAACTTGGAAAATATCCAATCATCCCACCAGACCAATGAACATCTTGAAGGACACCATTTGAGAATGTATCTGGTCTAACCCCTAAGTACTCTTCATATTTATCTGCCCAAAGTTCAGGTAGTTTCTCAAAATCAACTTCTCCATTAATAAGCATTTTCTCAAGTTCATACCGGATGAT
>LFRM01153956.1_pt1 | contig 16084 bp, 13 predicted proteins | sample 618341 | NCBI WGS metagenome assembly LFRM01 (sample SAMN03654438, study PRJNA283298) | anaerobic digester metagenome | isolation source: pool of bioreactors CSTR01a, CSTR02a, and CSTR03a thermophilic anaerobic... | place: Denmark: Kgs. Lyngby | collected 2014-05-21 | reverse complement strand
CAGCAGATCCAAAAGACGATCCTCGTTGCGGGAAGCCACGATCTGACCTTGGATATCCTCGCCGATTGCCTGGGGCGGAGCTGGCCGGAGTTGCGCTTGGCCTCCGCCCATGTGGGAAGCACCGCTGGGCTGACGGCCATCAAACGGGGGCAGGCCCATCTGGCCGGCTGTCATCTCCTCGATGAGGAAACGGGGGAGTATAATATCCCCTACTTGCAACGGCTGTTGCCCGATGTGCCAGTCGCCCTGGTCAATCTTGCCTACCGCCAGCAGGGGATCATCATCCAGCCGGGGAATCCAAAAGACATTCAGGGCCTTGAGGATTTGGCCAGGCCCGATATCCAGTTCGTCAACCGGCAGCGGGGAGCGGGAACGAGGCTGCTGCTGGATCTTAAGATCAAGGAATTAGGCATCGATCCCAGGTCCATCAACGGCTACGAACGGGAGGAATTCACCCACATGGCCGTTGCCGCTGCGGTGGCCAACGGCGTTGCCCATATGGGGTTGGGGATCTATAGCGCCGCGAATGCCCTCGGCCTGGACTTCATCCCCCTGGCCAAGGAACGCTATGATTTGGTGGTCGAGCAAGAGTTTTTCCAAAGCGAGCTCATGGAAAGGCTCCTGATGATCCTCCGCTCCCCGCGGTTCCAGGAGACGGTATTGGAGCTTGGGGGCTATGACCTGTCCGACTGCGGCCGCCTGCTTTACAGCACAATTTGACGGGCCGCAGCATGTAAGGAACATCTAACGGCAAGGGGTGATCGGGCTGCCTTGCCAATATCGATCTGGAGGCCAAAAAATGAAGGCAACGAAGCTAGTCATCATCGGAGCTATCCTAGCCCTGCTGTCCGGGGCGGTCCAGGGCGCCGCCTTCGACATTCCCGCCGAGTCGGCCATCTTGATTGCGGCTGAATCGGGACAGGTTCTATTTGCCAAGAACGAGACCAAACCTTTGCCGCCGGCAAGTCTGACGAAAATCATGACCATGCTGCTGGCCATGGAGGCGGTGGAGCAAGGCGTTGCCAGCCTCGAGGATGTGGTGCCCATCTCCCGGCATGCAGCTTCCATGGGGGGCTCCCAGGTCTTCCTGGCGCCCGATGAAAAATTCACCTTGGAAGAGCTCCTTGAGGCGGTCGCCATCGCTTCGGCCAATGACGCTTCGGTGGCGGTGGCCGAGTATTTGGCTGGAACGGAGGCCAACTTCGTCGAGCGCATGAACCGGCGGGCGAAGGAATTGGGGATGAAGGACACCGTGTTTGCCAACGCCAGCGGCCTGCCGACCCCGGAAGGGGAGTCGGGCTGCATCACCACCGCCCGGGATGTGGCTATTATGGCCCGGGAGATCATCCAGCGCTTTCCGAAGGTGCTGGAGTGGACCAGCATCTGGCAGAAAAATTTCCGTCACGAACCTCGTCCCTTTGTCCTGACGAATACGAACCGCCTGATTAGAACTTATCCCGGGGCCGACGGCCTGAAAACCGGGCATACGCAAGCGGCCGGCTTTTGCCTGGCGGCAACGGCCAAGCGGGATGACGTGCGCTTGATCAGCGTTGTCATGCGCACGGACAGCGATGCCGCCCGCATTGAACAGACGACCCGGGTTTTAGATTACGGCTTTCGGGCCTTCGAGCAGGTATTTGCCGTGGTGGAGGGAGAAAATGTAGGCGTTGTCCCCCTCCCCGGAGGCCGCAAGGAACAGGTGCCCGCTTTGGCCCAGGGGGACCTGAAGTTGATGGTTCCGCGGGGCAGTCAAAGCGAACTGGAGCGGGAGCTGAAGCCCCAAACCGATCTTAAAGCCCCGGTCGCCAAGGGGCAGGTCATCGGCGAACTGGTGGTCACGTTGAAGGATGAGACCTTAGGTTCGGTGCCGGTAGTGGCCGCGGAAGATGTGTCGCGAGCAAACTTCCTCCTCCGACTAGTTCGCTGGGTGCGGGACTTTTTCCGGGGAATCTTCGGATGATGCAGGAAGGCGCCTTCCGGGAAGCGAATCCCGATAGCCATGACCGGAAGCTGACCCTGCTAGCCTGCGGGAAGATCAATTTGTGCCTCGATGTGGTGGGACGCCGTCCCGACGGCTACCACGATCTGCGCAGCATCTTCCAGTCGATCTCCCTGGCCGATGAGTTGACTTTGCGGGTGATGCCTGGCAGTGACGGCATCTACTTGCGCTGCGATCACCCCGGGGTGCCCGAGGGGCCGGCGAACTTGGCCTGGCGGGCGGCCCGGCTGCTCCTGGATCGCTTCGACGGTCAGGCGGGGGTCCAAATCGACATCCGCAAACGCATCCCCATCGCCGCCGGACTCGGGGGCGGAAGCGCCGATGCTGCGGCGGCCTTGTTGGGCCTGAGGAAGCTCTTGGAGCTGCCCATCAGTGACGGGGAGCTGGCCCGGATAGGGAAGGAGCTGGGGGCCGATGTGCCCTTTTGCCTGCGGGGGGGCATAGCCCTTGCCGAAGGGATCGGGGACGTGTTGGAGGATATACCCTGCAGTCCGTCTTATGCCGTCTTGGTCGTCACCCCGAGGCTCCACGTATCCACTGCTGAGGTTTTCCGGGCCTTTGATCCGGCTAAGGTGGACCGCAGGCCGTCCGTTGAGAGAATGAGGGGGCATCTTGAGCGGTCGTGCCTGGCTGGGGTGGCGGGGGAAATGGTGAATGTCTTGGAGACGGTGACCTTTGCTTTGCACCCCCAGGTGGCCGCCTGGGCGAAGCGCATGCAGGAACTAACCCCCGGCGCGGTCATGTCGGGCAGCGGCCCCAGCATCATCGGGCTCTTTGCCGACCTGGACCATGCCCGAAGGGCCATGGCCGAGCTGGAGCAGGAAGATGTTTTCCTATGGTGCGGACTTCCCGCCCCCAGGGGGGTCCGGGAGGTCAAATGAAGGGTGGCGGTGTGATTGCTAGAGGTGGATGGAATCCTCCTCGCCGGGGCGCCTAACCAGGGCCCTTTGCAGGAAATAGACTCCGTTTCCCATGAAGCCCTGATCAGGATCGGGGGGCGGCCCATGTTTCTTTATGTGCTGGAAGCCTTGCTGGCCGCGCCGCAAATAAAAAGGGTCGTCATCGTCGGGCCCCAGGAGCTCGAGGGGCCGGAGGGCTGGCCGGAGGGCGCCGTTCGGGTGGACCCGGCCGGGAGCCTGATCGCCAATGTCTTTTGTGGTCTAGAGGCCTTGGGCGGCGAGCGGCCCGTCCTCATCGCCACGGCCGATATCCCCCTTTTGAGCAGGGAGGCGGTGGAGGGCTTTCTAGGGGAGTGTGCTGAGACGCCAGGCGATTTCTATTACCCCCTGATTCCCCGGGACATCATGGAGAGGAGCTTTCCTCACCTTCGGCGCACTTACTTTACCCTCCGGGAGGGCAGCTTCACCGGGGGCAACCTGGTGCTGCTGCGGCCTGGCGCCGCGCTCGGTTTTGAGGATTTGCTCCAGGAAGTCACCGCCTTTCGCAAACAGCCCTGGCGGATCGTCTCCTTGCTTGGATTTTCCTTTGCTTTAAGGTTTTTCCTGAAGAGACTTGCCATCGGCGATGCCGTCCGGCGGGTCGAGGAACTCACCGGACTGCGGGGAGTGGCCGTAGTCTGCCCGTGGGCGGAGATCGGCTTTGATGTGGATAAGCCCGATCAGTTCCATGCGGTGAGGGCCGCCTTGGAAGAGGGCGGCAGGGCCGGCTAAATCGGGGAAAGCCTCTGCCCTTTGGCTTGCCGGCGGATTTGACAAAGGCTCGTTTCTTTGCTATATTTGCTTATGTAATAGGCAGTGCTGGGGTGTAGCCAAGCGGTAAGGCACCAGATTTTGGATCTGGCATTTCCCTGGTTCGAATCCAGGCACCCCAGCCAGTTTTTTTGCAGTCCGTTGGGGACTGTTTTTTTTGTCGCAAACTGGGGGCTCGGCGCAAAAGCGGCCCTGCGGCCAGTCATTCCCTGTGATGCCCGGGATGGATCGGGGAAGAATAATCCCCGGGATGCCCAATAGTGAGTTAAGGGAGGTGGCCAAATGCCGCAACAGCAGCAAGGTCAACAGCAGCAGCAACAGCAGCAGAGCCCCGGTGGGCAAGGATATCAGATGAGGCAGCGGCCCACGATGGACGGGCATCAAGAAGCCCAGCTATTCTATGAATTTGCCCAGGAACTGGGCCGCAGGCAGCAGCAGGGCGGCCAGTACGGCCAGTACCAGCCGAAGAAAACCCAATAGCATCGTGCCCCTTCGAAATTCGCCGGGCCTTCTGGTTCGGCGAATTTCAGCTCCCGTCCCCAAGTGGGGTGTTTGTTGCATGCCGTCCTTCCAGATGATAGAATTAATGGGGGAGGCGGTTGGTTTGCATTGGGTGTGGAGCCCGGCCTGGGCGCGGTGGATCTCCGGTTGGCAAGCGGCAAATCCCGCAGGTCTCAGGCAAGGTCAGTCTGTCCTCAAGGGGACGGACTATTGTCGCGTGGGGAGAGCTTTGCTCGAGGATGAGGCTGCCTGGCTGGCCTTTTTTCATTTGGCGGGCTTAGGCTGGAAAGCTGTAGAGGGGGATTAGCATGGCTCAGCTGGCGGCGATCGTGTTGGCGGCCGGGCAGGGTACGCGAATGCGCTCCCGGAGGGCTAAGGTTTTACATAAAGTCTGTGGCAAGCCGATGATCGGGCACGTTGTCGATTCCCTCCGCCGGGCAGGGGTGAGGGAGATCGTCGTGGTGGTCGGTCATCAAGGGGAAAAGGTCAAGGAGGCGGTGGGTCCCGGGGTCGAGTTCGTTTGGCAGCGGGAGCAGCTGGGAACTGGTCATGCCGTGAGCATGGCCAAGGACATCTTTGCCGGCCATGAAGGGCATGTACTGGTGCTGGCGGGCGATACGCCCCTGCTTACGCCCGGGACGCTAAAGGAGCTGGGGGATGCGGGACGAGGCTTGGCCGCCGCGATCTTGACGGCCCGGATGCCCAAGCCAAGGGGCTACGGGAGGATTATCCGGGAGGCGGACGGGACCGTCCTCGGCATTGTGGAAGAACGGGATGCCAGCCCCGCCCAGCTGGCTGTGGATGAGGTCAACACGGGGACTTACATTTTCCGCAGTCAGGACCTTTTCCCGGCTTTGGGCAGGCTAAGGCCCGACAACGCCCAGGGAGAATACTACTTAACAGATGTAATTGGACTTTTGGTCCAAGAAGGGAAAAGGGTCGGCAGCCTTCAATGCAAGGACTGGCAGGAAGCCATGGGGATCAACGACCGCGTTCAGCTGGCCTTTGCGGAAGGGGTGCTGCGGGAGCGAATCCGGCGGGAGCTGATGCTTAGGGGAGTGACCATTTACCATCCCGAATCGGTCTTCATCGATCTGGATGTGGAAGTAGGCCAAGATACAATCATTTACCCCTTCTGCTTCTTGGAAGGCCGGACGGTTGTCGGTGAGGACTGCGTGATCGGACCTGGCGTGCGGATCATCGACTGTGAGCTCGGCCGGGGCGTTGAGGTGCAAAATGCCACCCTGGTTGGCAGCAAGATCGGCGATGACGTCCGCATTGGACCTTATGCCTACTTGCGACCGGGCAACATCATTGGGGAGCAGGTCAAGATTGGGGATTTCGTCGAAGTGAAAAATTGTCGGGTGGGAGCGGGCAGCAAGGTGCCCCATTTGACCTATGTGGGGGATGCTATCATCGGTGAGCGGGTGAACATCGGCGCCGGCGTCATCACCTGCAACTACGACGGTCGGCAGAAGCACCAAACGATCATTGAAGACGATGTTTTCGTCGGCAGCAATGTTAATCTGATCGCACCTGTAACCATCAGGCAAGGTGCTTATGTAGCGGCGGGCTCCACCATCACCAAGGATGTGCCGCCGGAAAGCCTTGGCATAGCCCGGGCCCGTCAAGACAACCGGGAGGGCTGGGCCCGGAAGCGGAAAGAGCGGGCGGACAAATAGACGCCCGATGGAGACGAGTCTCCTGCGCCAATAGAAAGTGAATTAATTCATCAATGGAGGTATGGAAATGACCATTACCAGTAAGGGAATTAAGATTTTTACTGGGACCGCCAATCCCGAACTGGCGCGGGAAATCACCGATTATTTAGGTGTTCCCCTTGGCGACATGGAGGTGCGGCGATTCAAAGACGGGGAAATCGATCTTCGCATTCGGGAGACCGTCCGGGGCGCCAAGGTATTTGTCATTCAACCCACGTGCTCACCGGCCAACGAGAATCTGATGGAGCTGTTGGTGATCATCGACGCCTTGCGGCGGGCATCGGCGAAGGAAATCGCGGCGGTGATCCCCTATTACGGCTATGCCCGAAAAGACCGGAAAACCCAGCCTAGAGAGCCCATCACCGCTAAATTGGTGGCCAATCTCCTCACCGCGGCCGGAGCGAACCGGGTCTTGACGATGGACCTTCATGCGGGCCAGATCCAGGGATTTTTCGATATCCCGGTGGACAATCTCCGGGCCCTGCCCATCTTAGCCGAGTATTTCAACCAAAAGGGGCTGAAGGATCCTGTAATTGTCTCCCCCGATGTGGGCGGCGTTGGCCGGGCCCGGGAGCTGGCCCATCGCCTGCACTGCCCCCTGGCCATCGTGGACAAGCGTCGTCCCCGTCCCAATGTGGCTGAGGTCATGCACATCATCGGCGATGTCAGCGGGAAGAAGGCCATCATCATCGATGACATCATCGATACGGGGGGAACCATCATCCAAGTGGTCGAGGCATTGAAGGCGGAGGGAGCAACGGAGGTCTTTGCCTGCTGCACCCATCCGGTATTCTCCTCCCCGGCCATCAAGGGTCTGGAGGATGCGGAGCTGTCGGAGGTGGTGGTGACGAACACCATCCCCATCCCGCCGGAGAAGCGGACGAAGAATACGGTGGTCCTGTCGGTGGCCAACATTTTTGGGGAAGCCATCCGCCGGATCTCCGAGGAACTGTCGGTGAGCGTTCTTTTCGACTAGCAAGTTTGACGATAAAAAGAGAGCGATGCTATAATAAGGCGTATTGAGGAAAATGGCCGACCGCCCGGGGAGGCGGTCCTCGTGGCATTAAGGAGGCTTGGAAATGGCACTGGAATTGAATGCTTGGACTCGCTCCGCCACTGGCAAGGGCGCAGCCCGCAAGCTTCGCGCTGAGGGGCGGGTGCCCGCGATCGTGTACGGAGTTGAGTTAAAGCCGCTGGTGGTCGATGCCCAGGATTGCAGCCGGCTGGTAAATGAAGGAGCCCTGGGGCGACTGGTGCATCTGCGCCTGCAGGATGCGGGCGAGACGAAGACCGTCCTGTTTAAGGACATGCAGGTCCATCCCGTCCGGGGCGACATCATCCACGTTGACTTCCACGAAGTGGCCTTGGATGAGGAAATTACCACCAGGGTGCCGATCGTGATCGAAGGCGAAGAAAACCGGGACTCTGACGGAGGCGCCTTGGCCGTCCATCTGTGGGAAGTGGAGATCAGTTGTCTGGCAAATCAAATCCCGGACAGCATCGTTGTCGACGTATCCGGCATGGTCATCGGGGAAAACCTCTTGGTCCAGGATCTGAAGGCTCCGGAAGGGGTCAACATCTTGACCAGCCCCGATGAGGTCGTGGCCGCGGTCGTCGCTCCTGCCGCCGCGGTGGAAGAGGAGCCTGCTGAGGCTGAAGAGGCCGATGAGGAAGCCGAGGAGGTCGCGGACGAGGAATAATGGCCCAGAAATGTGTGGTTGGTTTGGGCAACCCCGGGAGCCGCTACGAGCTCACCCGGCATAACTTGGGCTTTATGGTCGTCGACCGCCTTGCCCGTCTGGAAGGGCTGTCCTGGCGGCGGGAGAAGTTTCCCGCCTTGGGGGCGCGTGGGTCCTTCGACGGGCATGAGGTGCTTCTCGTCAAACCACAGACATATATGAATAATAGTGGTCAGTGCATGGCGCCTCTACTGGAGGAATACCCTCTGGAAGACATCTTGATCGTCTATGATGATATGGATCTGGATCTGGGGAGGCTGCGCCTGCGGGCTAAGGGCAGCGCGGGCACCCATAAGGGGATGGGGTCGGTGGTGAAGGCTGTCGGGGAGATGATCCCCCGGCTGCGATTGGGAATTGGACCGCCGCTGCCCACCCAGGATCCGGTCGATTTTGTGATCAGCCCTTTTCGGCCGGAAGAGATTCCCTTCGCGCGGGAGATGGTGGATAGGGCGGCCGAGGCTGTTCGGACTTGGATCCACGCCGGGATTGAAGAGGCGATGCTCAAGTACAATGGTTGACGCTGGTTTGAGGGCCATTCCCGCAGCCCTCGCGGCCGCGCTGGTCGCCTACAAGTTGAATGGCCTGGCGGTGGATCGGTGGGGCGAAAGAAGGGCCGTTGGGCTTGTCGTGCCTGCCATTGAGGAGCTTTGCAAGACAGGCGGGGCATGCCTCCTTGGCGCGCCTATCGTCCCCGTTCATGTCCTTTTTGGGACCATGGAGGCTGCCTATGATGGCTGCGCCGCCGGCCGATGGGCGGCCGGTGCGCTTGGCCTTCTTGGGCATGCCTTCTTTGGCGCCTTGACGGGTTGGCTTGTCCATCGGCGGAGTCTTCCGGCAGCGATCCTTGCCGCCTGGATTTGCCATGCCCTGTGGAACAGCTTGACCTTACGGATTGCAGAAAATAGAGAATAGACTTAGCGATTATTACCGCTCCCAAGGGGGGAAGAGAGTGTCCCTGCGCGCCATCACCGCGATAATCGAAGATACCAAGGAGATGCGGCAGCTCCTTGCCGGTCTGCGCAACGGAGCTTATCCTTACCAGGTTTCCGGCCTCTCGGGGGCGGACAAGGCAGCTTACATTGCGGCTCTGTTCAACAAGACATTGCCGCGGCCCCTGCTCCTCCTCACCTTGGGGAATCGCCGGGCGCAAGATTTGGCCTTGGATTTGGAAGTCTTCGTCGATAATGGCCGGGTTTGTCTTTTCCCCGATGTGGAAGTGCTTCCCCACGAAGAGGTTGCAGCTCCTTTGGAAATAATGGTCAGCCGGCTAGAGGTCCTCGAGGGGCTGGCCCGGGGGGAGCGCCTCCTTGTCGTGGCCCCGATCGATGCTCTCATGCGCGCTCTGCCTCCGGTGGAGGCCTTTCGGGAGCGCTTTCTTACTATTGAAGCAGGGGCGCGCTCCGATCTGGAGGAGCTGCTGGCGGCCTTGATCGACCTGGGTTATGAGCGGGTATCGATGGTTGAGGGGCCGGGCCAGTTCGCGCGGCGGGGCGGCATCCTCGACATTTACCCCCCCACCAGGACGGAACCTGTGCGCTGTGAGTTTTTTGGCGATGAAATCCTCTCCCTTCGGGCCTTTGATCCCGTCACCCAGCGATCGATGGCGGGCCTGGAGGAGGTGCAGGTGGGGCCGGCCAGGGAATTCACCGCCGGGACGGCTGAACAGATCGGCGATGAAATCTTGGCCATAGCTGCCGGGCAGGCGGACAGAATCGCCGCCCTCAAAGGCGAGAAAGCTGCCCAGGAGCTTCTGGAGCGGGTCAGGGGGCATGTGGAGAAGCTGCGGGAGGGTGTCAAATTCTACGGCAAGGACCAGTACTTGCCCCACTTTTACCCGAAGCTGGCCACTCTCCTTGATTACTTGCCTGAGGGGCTGTTGGTCATCGACGAGCCGGAGCGGATCCGAGAGCACCTGCAGGTCTGGGAGCGGGAGCTGGGGGAGCAGATCGCCAGCCTTTTGGAAAAAGGCGCTGTCCTCCCCAGCTACAATGCGAATTTCGTCAGCCCGGATGAACTGGCCCAAAGGGCCAAGGCCCATCCCCAGGTGGCCTTCACGACTCTGCCCCGGAAGACAAAAGGCGGGGCCATCACCGTCCAGACCAGGGCTCCGGGGGCCTTCCACGGCAAGATGAAGTACCTGCTCCGGGAAGTTGAAAAGTGGCGGGCCCAGAACTACCGGGTGGTCTTTGTCATGCCCACCGCGGACCGGGCCAAGAAGCTTGCCCAGAGCCTAACGAGTGAAGGGCTGCCGGTAGCTTACAATCCCCTCATTGGCCAGCTTTCGCCCGGGGTGGCAGTTTCAACGCGGGCCCTCCTCTCCTGTGGGTTTGAACTGCCTTCCCTGAAGCTCGTGGTCCTGACGGAGGAAGAGATGTTTGGCCGGCGGCGGAAGGCGGTCCGCACCAGAACTCAGCATCAGGTGGAAGATGGGGCGAAAAGGGTCCGCCTCACCCATTACGCGGACTTGCAGCGGGGCGACTACGTGGTCCACGTCAACCACGGCATCGGCCGTTATCTGGGGATGGAAACCCTGGAGATAGGCGGCGTCCATAAGGACTACTTGGTGGTCCAGTATGCGGGGGAGGATAAGCTTTATGTCCCGGTCGACCAAGTGGACCTGTTGCAGAAGTACATCGGCGCCGATGACAAGCCGCCGCGCCTTTACAAACTAGGCAGCAGCGAATGGGCGCGGGTGAAAAAGCGGGTCAAAGAGTCGGTCCAGGAGCTGGCTAAGGACCTGTTGGAACTTTATGCGGCCCGGGAGGCCATCGAAGGCCATGCTTTCGCCCCCGACACTCCTTGGCAGGAAGAGTTTGAAGCCGCTTTTATGTATGAGGAGACGCCCGATCAAGTCCGGGCGGTGGAAGAGGTTAAACGGGACATGGAATCGCCCCGGCCGATGGACCGGCTCCTTTGCGGGGATGTGGGCTACGGCAAGACGGAAGTGGCGATCAGGGCCGCTTTCAAGGCGGTCATGGACGGCAAGCAGGTCGCGGTCTTGGTTCCCACCACTATCCTGGCGCAGCAGCACGAACGGACTTTCAAGGAGCGGTTCGAAGGCTATCCCATCCGGATCGAAACCTTGAGCCGTTTTGAGAGTCGGGCCGAGCAGCGGGAGATCAGCAAGGGGCTGGCCGATGGGACCGTGGATATCGTCATCGGCACCCACCGGCTGCTCTCAAGCGATATCGTCTTCAAATCCCTGGGACTAATGATCATCGACGAAGAGCAGCGCTTTGGCGTGGTTCAAAAGGAGAAGCTCAAGGCGATGCGCAAGAATATCGATGTGCTCACCCTCACGGCGACGCCCATCCCCCGCACTTTGCACATGTCTTTAGTTGGGGTGCGGGATATGAGCATCATCGAAACGCCTCCAGAAGGCCGCTATCCGATCCGGACCTATGTGGTGGAGTATAATGATGAAATCATTAGGGAAGCTATTCTCCGGGAGCTGGACCGGGGGGGCCAGGTCTACTTCGTCTATAACCAGATCCGCGGCATCGACAAGATGAAATCGCACCTGTTGGAGCTGGTGCCCCATGCCCGGATTGTCACGGCCCACGGTCAGATGGATGAGCGGCATTTGGAACAGGTCATGCTGGACTTTTTAGCCGGGGAGTACGACATTCTCCTTTGCACTACCATCATCGAAACGGGCATGGATATCGGCAATGTGAACACCTTGATCGTTTGTGATGCCGACCGGATGGGACTGGCGCAGATGTATCAGCTCCGGGGCCGGGTGGGGAGGAGCAACCGGGTTGCTTATGCCTACTTTACTTATCGGGGCGACAAGATCCTGACGGAAGATGCGGAGAAACGGCTGCAGGCCATCCGGGAGTTTACCGAGCTGGGCTCGGGCTTCAAACTGGCCATGCGGGACCTTGAGATCCGGGGTGCGGGCAACATCCTCGGTTCGGAGCAGCATGGCTTCATCGCCTCGGTTGGTTTCGAGCTTTACTGTCGGCTGCTGGAGGAATCGGTGAAGCAGCTCAAGGGCGAAGTTGTGCAGGAGCTCCCCCAGCCGGTAATGGACTTGAACGTGGATGCCTACGTGCCCGATGAGTATGTGGATGATTCCCGGCAGAAGGTGGAGATCTACAAGAAAGTGATCGCGGTCAAGGACCTTGCTGGAGTGGACGCGCTCGCCAGGGAGGTGGCCGACCGGTTTGGACCTATCCCTGAGCCGGTGGAGAATTTGCTCCAGGCGGCCCGGCTCAAGATCTTGGCCCGGGATGTGGGGATCACCTCCCTCACCCGGGAAAAGGACTCGGTGTTGCTCAAGTTTGTGCCGGGACTGGTCCTGCCCTGGGATTTGATGACTTTCCTGGCCCGCAAGTACCGAGGGCGGCTTCTCTTTCAAAAGGGACGGATTCCTCAGCTGCGGGTCAACGCCAGAGAGCAGTCCGATCCAGCCCTCCTTGGGCTGCTGAGCGACGTTCTGTCCGATCTAAACGCTGCTTGGGAGCAGGCAAGCGGGCAGTAGTCGAAATGAATAAATCTGCTAAAGCAGGTATATACTACATTAGCCGATGCCCCATTCCCGACGGGCTTCGCGCCAGGAGAGGAGGGCGGTGAGGTGAAGGCAACGGGTATCGTACGAAGGATCGATGACTTGGGCCGGGTGGTAATTCCCAAGGAGATCAGGCGGAACCTTCGCATCCGGGAGGGCGATCCCCTGGAGATATTCGTCGATCGGGACGGCGAAGTGATCCTGAAGAAGTATTCGCCCATCGGGGAACTGGGGGATTTTGCCCAGGAGTACGCGGAATCCCTCCATGAGACAACGGGCCATATTACCCTGATCACTGACCGGGACGCGGTGGTAGCCGTGGCGGGAGCGTCCAAGAAGCAGTGGCTGGATCAACATATTAGTCCCTTCGTTGAGCGGGCCATTGAGGGCCGCCGCTCGGCGATCATGTCGCCGCCGGCGGTGGGCGACGAAGAAGATTCCCTATGGGCTTTTGCCGCCTTGACACTGGCTCCCATAGTCGCCGGCGGTGATTCCATCGGATCGGTGATCCTGGCTACCGAGGATGAACAGGTTTCCATGGGCGAGCTGGAACTAAAGCTGGTGGAAACGGCGGCCGGGTTTCTGGCCAGGCAAATGGAGCAGTAAGGTCGAAGGCCCCTTTCATAAGGCGCCCCCCAGGTGCGTATAATCTCTACAAAGGGAATGAAGGGGGCTTTGCCGTGCGGGAGAATACCTTCTTGCGGGGGGCCTTCATTTTGGCGGGGGCGGGGGCGATCACCCGGATGCTGGGCATTTTCTACCTCATTCCCCTACCCCGGATTATCCATGATGAAGGGATGGGTCTGCTGCAGATGGTCAGGCCCATCTATTATTTTGCCTTTGTCATTTCCGTCGCTGGGTTGCCGGTGGCCGTCTCCAAGCTGGTTGCCGAGCGGGCCGCGTTGGGGGATGTGCGGGGCATCTACCGGATTTTTCGCACCGCGGTGGGGACTATGCTTTGTCTGGGGCTCGGCTCCACCATGGCCCTGTTAGCCGGAGCCGACTGGCTGGCCAACAGGGTCCTGAAAGATCCCGGGGCGTACTATGCCCTAGTAGCCATTGCTCCCTCCGTCATCTTCCTGACCTTAATTGCCGCCTTCCGGGGTTTTTTCCATGGCCTGCAGTATATGACCCCCAGCGCCGTCTCCCAGGTGGGCGAACAGCTAGTCCGGGTGGTTGGCACCTTGGTCTTCGCCTCTATCCTCATGCCCCGGGGGGTGGAGCTGGGGGCTGCGGGGGCTTCCTTCGGGTCCGTCATCGGGGCGCTCACGGGCGCTGCTGTCTTCCTCGGCTATTACCTGGTCGTTCGCAGGCGACTCTTGGCCTCACCCCAGCGAAAAACCCATCCGGTCGACAGCATTGGCAGCATCCTGCGCCAGCTGTTCACTTTGGCCTGGCCCGTCATCCTGGGGGCCATCCTCTTGCCCATCATGCAAATGATCGATACAGCCATCGTGCCGGCGCGCCTTCGAAGCGCCGGGTTCACCCTGGAAGAAGTACGGGAGTGGTACGGCTATTTGGGAATGGCCTTGAACATGATGGGCATCCCGACGGTGATCACCGTCGCGTTGTCGGCCAGCCTGGTGCCGGCCATCGCGGAGGGGGTGGTCTTGGGAAGCAGGCGGACGGTGAACTACCGCACCCAGGAGGCCATCCGCATCTCCCTGCTGACTGGCCTGCCCGCGGCGGCAGGGATGTTCATCTTGGCCAGGGAAATATCTTACATGCTCTTTGGCTATCCCCAGGTGGGCATTCCCCTGGCCATCCTCGCCGGGGGCTCCTTGGCCCTTGGCCTGCATCAGACGACGGCCGGGATCCTTCAGGGCCTAGGCCAGGTGGCTCTGCCTGTGCGCAACCTCCTGGCCGGGGCTTGTCTGAAGCTCGCCGTCAGCTATTTCTTGATGGCCCTTCCCGGCTTTGGCATCCGGGGAGCGGCTTGGGGAACTACTCTAGGGTTCGCCTTGTCGGCGCTGCTTAACTTGGCAGCTCTGCGAAGCCTCCTCAAGGTTGAACTGAGAGTCCTGGAGAGTTTCGTAAAGCCCGCCATCGCCGCCGGGATCATGGTGGCGGCCGTCCAGGGGGCATACAGCTTTGTCTACCCGTGGGCCTATCCCTTAGGGCTTTCCTTGGCCAAGGGCCAGGCCGATGCCTGGGCCAATGCCGCCGCTACCTTGGCGGCTATAGGGGTGGGCGCCATCACCTATTTTCTGGTCTTGCTGTTAAATGGAGGGATTAAACGCCGAGACCTGGAACTTATGCCCCGGTATGGACCTGTCGTCATCCGCCATCTTGAACGAACGGGCCTTTTGCACCGATAGAGAAGATGAGGAAAGGGGTTGTCCCATGGGGGAAGGAATTACAGTCGTTGGCTTGGGGACGGAGGATCCCCGGCAAATGACCGTGGAGGCTTGGGAAATCCTAACCGAGGCCCCGCGGGTTTTTATGCGGACCAAGAACCATCCGGCTGCCAAGGCACTCCTCGAGCGGGGGGTTCCCTGCGAGTTCTTTGACGGTCTCGATGAGGAAGCAATCGGCGAACGGCTCATCCAGGCGGGGAAGGCTGTCTATGCGGTCCCTGGGGATTCTAGGATCGGGGAGGCATCGGTAGACTTGCTCCTTGCTAAGGGTGTCCCGGTCAGGCTCATCCCGGGAACGAGCTTCCCAGGCCTGTACAGTTTGAGGGGCGGCTTGGTGGTCATGGATGCGGCTGATGTTGACGGGGACAAGCTTCCCCTCTCCCTGCCCATCGTAATCATGGGCGTTGATGACCAGTTGCCAGCCAAGCTGCTGAGGGTTTATCCCCCCGGCCATCCTGTGCGGATCGTCCGGGAGGGGGAATATCGGGAGGCGCCCTTGGGCGAGTTAGACCAAGCAGGCGGCATCTTGATTATCCCTCCCCTACGCGATGTCCCGACAGGATCTTTAGCGCCCCTGCTCAGGGTGATGGCTGCCCTGCGGGGGGAAAATGGGTGTCCGTGGGATAAGAAGCAAGACCACCGTTCCTTGCGGCCCTACGTCATCGAGGAAGCCTATGAAGTGGTGGAGGCTGTTGACCAAGACTCCATGGACAAGCTCTGCGAGGAGCTGGGGGATCTGCTGCTGCAGGTGGTGTTTCACGCCCACCTGGCGTGGGAAGCGGGTCATTTTGACGTGGCCGATGTGGTGGACGGGATCACCGCGAAGATGATCCGGCGCCATCCCCACGTATTCGGCGATATTTCCGCGGCGGACGTGCCGACGGTCCTTCGCAATTGGGAGGCGATCAAGCGGGCGGAGGGCAAGGAGCGCTCATCGCTCCTCGACGGCATTCCCGATCATTATCCTGCCTTGATGAAAGCTTTGAAGCTCCAGCAGAAGGCCGCCATGGTGGGCTTTGACTGGCCCGATGTCCAAGGGGTCCTAGAGAAGCTCGAGGAGGAGTGGGAAGAAGTCCAACGGGCCTTTCAGGCAGGGGATGAATCGGCTTTGGAGGAAGAATTCGGGGACTTGCTGTTCACCCTGGTCAATTTGGCCCGTTTCTATCGGATTGATCCAGAAGTAGCCCTTCACCGGGCCAACCAGAAATTCAGCAGCCGTTTTCGGCAGATGGAAAAGGACGCGCAAACAAAGAACCAGGAACTTGCCGATTTATCCCTGGACGAACAAGATCTCCTTTGGGAGTCGGCCAAAGAGCGGGAGTAAAGCCTAGTTAGGCCCGCCGTCTGATTAGACCCTCCGGCGACGGGCCAGTTTACTCCTATTTAACTGCCTCTTTCAATGCCTTCCCCGCCTTGAACGCCGGCACTTTGCAAGCAGGGACGTCGATGGGTTCGCCGGTCGCGGGATTGACTCCTTTCCGTGCCGCGCGATGGCGTACTTCAAAGGTCCCGAAGCCAACAAGGGTTACCTTCTCGCCGTTGGAC
>LFRM01163976.1_pt2 | contig 16097 bp, 15 predicted proteins | sample 618341 | NCBI WGS metagenome assembly LFRM01 (sample SAMN03654438, study PRJNA283298) | anaerobic digester metagenome | isolation source: pool of bioreactors CSTR01a, CSTR02a, and CSTR03a thermophilic anaerobic... | place: Denmark: Kgs. Lyngby | collected 2014-05-21 | reverse complement strand
AAACAGTCCAGGACACTCTCCATGTTGTGGGTAAGGTCAGCTATTTTACCGAATCCCATGGAGGCTGAAGAACCCTTTAATGTATGTGCCGCCCGGAAAATCCGGTTGAGCAGGTCCTGGTTGTCCCAATCCTGCTCAAGTATCACCAGTCCCTCATCCAGGACCTGGAGCTGTTCCTCCGCCTCCTCAAGAAAAATATTCATGTACTGAGATAAATCAAAGTCGCTCATTGTACGGCCTCACTGTCACCGGAAGCAACAATCTCCATGCTGGCTGCAACTTCTTCCTGCTCGCTCTGGTACAGCACCTTTTCTATATCCAGTAAGATAATCAGACGGTCATCCCACTTGCCTACCCCTTTTAGATAAGCGGAATCTACCCCTGAAGCAATGGCAGGGGTGGGTTCAATGCTGTCGGTAGGGAGGCGGAGGACTTCGGAAACAGAATCCACAATCATTCCCACGGTTAACCCCTGCAGTTCTACCACCATAATGCGGGATGCCTGGGTTGCCTCGGCCGCCTCAAGACCGAATCTCTTGCGCAAGTCAATTACAGGTACAATCCTTCCGCGCAGGTTGATGACCCCTTCTACAAAATCCGGGGTGCGAGGTACCTCTGTAATATCCTGCATTCTGATTATCTCGTTTACCGTGGAAATAGCAATCCCGTAAGTTTCATTTGCCAGGGTAAATACTACCAGCTGTTCTTCTCCCACTTTTCCTTGCTGCTTGTCCTTGTCCATTCCAACCGCTCCTTCCATCGAATTAATTGTTTAAGCAACCTCAACCTTCACTGCTTTTTTCCTGAATATCCGGGGCAGGGGGAAATTCCGTGCCCAAAGGCCTTTCTTGGGGACCTTCCGGATATTCCTCACCTTGGTAAGTTTCCAGGGTTTCCATAACCTCACCGTCAACAGTAACCGTAAAGTGGGCCAGGGCTCTTTGGAGCTCTTCCGCCATTTCGGATAGATTTTGTACCGCAGAAGTAATTTCTTCCATAGACGCCGCCTGCTCTTCCGTGACTGAAGCCACACTCTCCGTCCGGGAGGCAACTTCCCGGGCAAACAGAGCTACAGATTCCATTGCGTCTGTAATTGCTTTGCTCCCCTCATCAAGTTCATGGGCTGCCTGAGCCGATTCTTCAGCCCGCTGGGAAATATGCCTGACAGCCCTGCGGACCCCCTGAAAGGCTTTTCCTGCTTCGCCCATAACCTGCATCCCTGTCTTAACCTCATGAGTCCCGGCCTGAATAGCCTCAACAGCCTCATCGGTTTCCCTTTGAATTTCTTTGATCAGGCCGGAAATCTCGCTGGCAGCATCGGATGCCTGCTCCGCAAGTTTGCGAACTTCCTCAGCAACAACGGCAAAGCCGCGCCCCTGCTCACCCGCTCTTGCTGCCTCTATAGCGGCATTCAGAGCCAGGAGGTTGGTCTGTTCTGCTATAACTGTAATTGTATTGGTGATTTGTCCTATTTGATTGGACCGCTCACCTAAGTCAAAAACTTCTTTCGCCGAATTTTCTACCACATTCTTAATAGCATGCATCTGTCTTACAGCTGTGGCGATGGATTTGTTGCCGCTCTCAGCCTTACTCATCACTTCATTGGCTGATTCCGACACACTTTCTGCAATGGAGACCAACTGCTTTATGAAGTCAGAACGGCTGTTGATTTGCTCCAATACATCAGATACGCTGCTGCTTTGTTTATCGGCTTCCGCAGACATTTCCTGAACCGTCACCGCAATTTCTTCTGCAGCAGAAGAATTTTCTTCGGCAGTAGCACTCAACTGACTGGCTGAGCCCACAACCTCACCAGCGGTTTTTGCCGCACGGATAACAATGTCCCTGATGCTTTCCACCATTTCGGCAAAGGAACGGGTAAGCATGCTTACTTCATCATCTCCCCGGAGGACATTTCCGGAAATGTGAGTAAGGTCACCCTGGCTGATTCTAACAGTGTCCTCAGCAAGGACAGCTACCGGTTTGGAAATCCTCCCCAGGACAATATACCCCACCACCGCAGCAGCCAGGGCAAACACAATAGTGATCAGGATTACTAACTGACGCATATCTGCAACAGGTGCCAGCACCAGATCTGAAGGTATAAAAAGGACAAGAGTCCAGTTTAGGCCCTCAAATCCGCTGACAGCAGGCTTTTTTGCAAAACCAAAAAGGTATTCCGTTCCCCGGCCGTCCTCATTTACTGAACTGCCGTACACTTTCCCTGAGTTAACAGCTTCTTCAACAAAAGGGATTTGTAGATCTTCAATGTTTTCGGAAACCCGTCCGTCTTTTGTGTCGGCAAGGATTATTCCTTTTTCGTTGATAAGCAGTGCGTTGCTCCCCTGGGACCAGGAAACCGCTTCTTCGATACTGCTCACGAATTTCTTAAAATCGTAGGCACCACTTACCACGCCAATTGGATTCCCCTCATCATCAGTAATGGCAGTAGCCATGCGAAGGGCATAGGTACCTGCAGAGTCGTCAAATTCTATATCCCCGATATACTGTCCCTTTCCAAAAGCTTCCTGCCACCATTCTTCATCGCTCTGCACAAAATCAGAAGTGTTCTTGGAAGCAGCCACTGTATGTCCATACTTATCTGTCATGAAGAGCTCGGCAAACATACCACCGGAAGCTTCCACCCTTTCCTGCAGAAAAGCGGCAACTCCGGAGGCGCCTGCCACGGTCCAGGAATTATCTCCGGTAAAGGCTTCTCTTTCTTCAACGCTCATGGTTGTCAAGCCCATACTTTCCGCCTGGGTCGCCGAATTTTCTGCCAGGTTGCGGAGGGACGGCGTCCCTGCAACGGTGCTGATAGTGGTACGTCCTTCCGATATCAGCATTTCCAGGGTATTAAGCTTCTCCCGGGACTGGGTCTCATAATTTGCCTCAATTTCATCGGTAATAGTACTGGAAAATTGATTAAGACCAATAAGAGACAATACCAAAAGTGGAATTACCGCAACAATAATAAAGAAAATGCCCAACCTTCCCCGTAATGTTTTTGAAAAACCTGTCCAGCCAACCAAAAAATCCCCCCCATTCCAAGAAACTTTTTCTATCTAACCGCAAATGGCCCTTTTTAAGGTATCGGCAGCATTTGGCAATTTGTTTACCAAATTTCAACAAAAAAATAAGGACTGTTAAAAAACGGTCCCTAATGTCTCCAAACCGGTGTATAATTCTGAGTCTGCACGTTCCTTGAGCCAGCGTGTCATCCTACTACTTTCTTCTAAGAAGCTCCCGGACAGCTCCCAGATCCGCGCCGTTAGCCCGCGTGTCATCCTACTTCTTCTACCCTGTCACACTGATTCTTGTGCCCTGTCATCCTGAGCGAAGCGAAGGATCTCTTGTTGAAGTGCACTCAAGACCCTTTGCCTTACGTTGCCTTCTCAGAGTACAACAGGGCTGTAGCCTCAGATTCTTTTGCCTGCGCTACCTCTTTGGAGTTAAAAAACTCTGGAGTTCCCTACATTTTGCTGAAAGCATCGATAATGTTTATCATAGCCGGCCCCAACAGGACAATGAAAATTGCCGGGAAAATGAACAGCACCAGAGGCAATACCATTTTAACGGGAGCTTTCTGTGCCTTTTCCTGTGCTTCCCGGCGGCGCTTCTCCCGGCTGTCACTAGCCTGGAGGCGGAGAACATTGCCAATACCCACCCCCAAGTGGTCCGCCTGTAAAACTGCGCTGATAAAATTAGATACGTCTTCCACAGCAATCCGGTCCCTAAGGTCCTTGAGAGATTCCCGGCGGGGCTTGCCCATTTTGATTTCCTGGAGGAGGCGGCCAAGCTCCCTGGGAAGAGCCCCATCCATTTTTTCCACAACTTTGGAAACAGCGGCATCAAAACCCAGCCCCGCTTCCACACTTACAGTCAATAAATCCAATACATCCGGCAGCTGCCGGCGTATTTCTTCCTGCCTGCTTGTTCGTTTTTTTTTCAGAAACAGTTCAGGGATAAAATAGCCCAAAAGCCCGGAGAAAAAAATCAGCATTCCAGCGTGCAAAAGGCTGTAGCCGGAAAACAAAATTAACACAAACACGATTCCTGGGATGAGGAGCATCAGTGAATAGCGCAGGGCCACAAATTCGGCTGCAGTTAAATTTCCGGGATAACCTGCAAGCATCAGTTTAGTTGACAGGCCCTCCAGGGTAATTGCAGGCATGGCCCGCTCAGGAAGCGCTCTTACAACCCGGCGCAGAGGGCGGGTCAAGCGTTCACTTAGGGGAACACTCAATTCCTCCTGTATTGCGTTTTCCATTTTCTCCTGCAGGGAGTAGGCTTTTAAACGTTCCTCAAACACCAAGCGCTTTTTAGCCCCCTGCTCCATAACCAGTACGATTAGCACAAATACAGCAGCCGCAACTAACCCGGTAATGATTAACAGCTCCATGGTTTTTACCTCCTGCACCCTCTACATCTGAATATCCACAATCCTCTTGATAATCAACAGACCAAAAATTTGGAGGGCTATCCCAGCTCCCAGGAGAAGCAGCCCCCGGGAATCGGTGAAGAGAAGCAGTATATATTCCTTGTTCACGAAATAGAGGAATACGCAGAGAACTAAAGGTAAAATACCGATAACCAAACCTGACATTTTTCCCTGGGCTGTCAGTACCTTGACCTCTCTTCCCAGTTGGATTCTGCCCCTGATTGTGCTGGAAATATTGGTTAAAACCTCGGCGAGGTTACCCCCCACCTGGCGCTGGATTAAAATTGCCGTTATCACCAGATCAAAGTCCTCACTGCCCACTCTTTCCCCCATATTGGTCAGAGCCTTTTCTGTAGGAACTCCCAGCTGCATTTCCCTCAACACACGGCGTACTTCTGAGGACATAGGGTCCTCCATTTCCTTTCCCACCATCTCCAGGGCTTGTAGAAAGCTGAAACCTGCCCGCATGGAGTTAGCCATGATTACCAGGGCATCGCTAATCTGGCTGTCGAACCTGGCAATGCGCTTGGCAGTGGCCGATTTCAGCAGGAAAAAAGGTACTGCACAGGCAATGGCCATTACCAAAAGGGCAGCCACAATGTCCCGGCTCAGAATCAGGAACGCTGCCGCTGGAACTACCAGCAGCAGGAGCCAGAGAGTTACAGCCTCTTCCCCCTTTAGGAGAATACCTGCTTTTATCAAATCCGACTCAAAGCGGGCAGCTAGCCCCTTGGGCGCAATAGTACGGCTCAGGTTCCTCAGCAGGGTTTTATAAGACCTGGGTTCCTTTGTCCTCCTCTCCTGGGCACTTGAACTCTGGGTCAGGTTTTGAATACGCTGGGAGAGGCTGCGCCGCTGGGCAGCGGGAGAATAATATACTGCCAACAGTATTGAGAACACGGCAAAAAAAGAAAGAACAGCTGCTGCCCAAATGATTATCATTTCTTCTTACCTCCAAACCCCTCAAAAGGTTCAAAGATGCTTTCCGGAAGCCTGATTCCGCTGGTCTTCAGCTTGTCGTGAAAACGGGGAATAATTCCTGTGGCTTGAAAGCGGCCTGTTATTTTACCCTGGGGACTTTTTCCCGTCTGCTGGAACTTAAAAATATCCTGGGTAACCATGGTATCCCCTTCCATACCCACTACCTCAGTAATGTGTGTTATCTTACGAGAACCATCCTGGAACCTGCTCTGCTGTACAATAACATCAATAGCCGAGGCTATCTGTTCCCGGATAGCGCGGAGAGGAAGGTCCATGCCAGCCATCAAAACCATTGTTTCCAAGCGGGAGAGCATGTCCCTGGGGGAATTGGCGTGAACTGTAGTCAGAGAACCGTCGTGACCTGTGTTCATGGCCTGAAGCATATCCAGGGACTCGCCGCCACGAACCTCGCCGACCACAATCCTGTTGGGACGCATACGCAGGGAGTTGCGCACCAGGTCCCTGACGGTGATAGCACCCTTTCCTTCAATATTCGGCGGCCGGGTTTCCAGGGTGATTACGTGGGGCTGGGAAAGCCGCAGTTCTGCCGCATCTTCAATGGTTATGATGCGCTCTTCCTCAGGAATAAAAGAAGATATACAGTTTAAGAGGGTAGTTTTTCCTGTACCCGTACCACCGGATACCACCACATTCAACCGTGCCCTTACGCATGCTTCAAGAAACATACTCATTTCAGGACTGAGGGTTCCAAACTGTATCAAGTCTTTAATTGTAAAAGGGTCCCGGGAAAACTTCCTGATAGTGATGCAGGGGCCTGTCAGGGAAAGGGGAGAAATAATGGCATTTACCCTGGAACCGTCAGGAAGACGGGCATCTACCATGGGCATACTCTCATCAATCCGACGGCCTATGGGAGCAACTATCTTGTCAATAACGTTGAGAACATGATCATCGTCCCGGAATTGGACATTCGTTTTCTCCAGCCTGCCCCCACGTTCAACATAAACCTGGTAAGGACCGTTAACCATTACTTCAGTTACGGTATCATCATTGATGAGAGGAGTAATGGGACCAAAGCCTACAACTTCGTTAACCATATCTTCAATTATTTTCTGTTTTTCCGTCCGCGGCAGGTATTCTGTATCCCGGTTCAAAAATTCCTCCGTTAGAGACCGGACTCTCTCCTCAAACTCCTCATCATCAGTAGATGGGAGGGGATTTTTTTCCAGTTCAGCAATCAGTTTGTGATGTACCCGGGTTTTTAAGTCTTTATAGGGATCAACCTGTTCCCGTACAAGTTTTACGTCCGGAGTGGGTGCAGAGACTGCCTGTTCCCGTTCCAGCCTGCGCATAAGAGACATCCCTGTCACCTCCCCTTAAGAATGAATACCCATGAGCCCGGCTATCAGTCCTACCCTCTTTTTCCTTGCCGGCTTTTCAACCCCCTGAATCAGGCTGTGGGCAATCTTCATGACGCCCTCCCCAATGTTGGAGTTTGGATGGGTAAGAACGAAGGGTATCCCTTTGTTAATCGCTGAAAGAGCAGTCTTGTTGCCGGTAGGAACTGCACACAGCACCTCACAGCCGAGGGCATGCTCCAAGTCTTCCCTTTTCATACCTGTAGTCTCATCAGCACAATTGAGAATAATATGAACAGCACCGTGCATATTCAGGTTCTCCATAATGTTGAGTGCCATTTTTGTGTTCTTCACAGCCAGAATATCAAGGGTGGAAACCATAAATATTGTGCTGCTCATTTCCAGGGCAGTAAGCACCGGGTCAGAAAAGTAGCAGGCGGTATCAACAATTACATACTGGTAAGTTTCTTTAAGGATTTTCAGGATTTTTTCAATATCCGAGGGGCCGATAATCTCCCCGTGTTCCGGCTTCAAGGGTGCACAGAGAACTTTGACACCGGTAGGCTTATGTACCAACAGGTAACTTTCCAGGAGCTCCCGGTCAATTTCGGAAGACTCCTGAACCATGTCGGCAATAGACTGGAGGGGCTTAATATTCATAGCCGCGGCCACATCCCCAAACTGCAGGTCCAAATCCACCAAAACTACCTGTGAACGGGTCTTCTGCCTGATGGCAATAGCTGTGTTGACAGCTAAGGTAGTTTTACCCACTCCACCCTTGGTTCCAAAAAAGGAAATTATTTGTGGGTCAGTCTGATGAGCCTTTTTGACCAGGCTGTTCTTTTTTTCTCTGTCTAACCGGTACACCCGCTTGATGGTATCTACCAGCTCATCGTTGGAAAAGGGTTTGACAATATAATCCCGGGCACCGGCAAGCATGGCTCTTTTCAAATACTCATTCTCTTCCTGGACACTCATAATGACTACCGAAGTCTCAGGAAAGCGAAAATTTATCTCCTCAGTGGCTGTAATGCCGTCCATAACAGGCATATTGATGTCCATAAGAACAATATCAGGCTTCAGATTAATCGTCTCTTCCACTGCCTGCCTGCCATCAGCAGCTTCTCCGATAACCTTGATTTCCGGATCCAGGCTGAGCAGACGGCGGATACCAGCCCTGGTGTCTTCCACATCATCAGCGATAATTAAACTAATTGCCATGAACATCCCTACCTTCCCCGAAGCATATCATTCAACTGCAGGCTCCCTAAATTCGGTTTTCCTGAGTCTGCAGGCGACCGCAGGAGCATCCTGATGGAGCCACGTTCTGAAGCCAGTATCAATGGCTGGGACTCCTCAGGTAGCACTGCCAGGGTAACCGTTTTTTCCATTTCTCCCCGCTGAGCCCAGCTCTGTTTCTCAGCCTCCAGAACCCGTCCAACAGCCAGCACTTCAATGTCCTGGAGGATAATGCTGGTTTGGGTAATATCTCCACCCCCTGATCCTGAAAAATCAAGAGTTGCAGCTACATCCACTCTGTCACCGGGCATTAACTGCCCGTCCAGGCCGGAAACCTCATTTATGGCAACGGATACTGCCCGCCTGCCCTTGGGTACGGCATAAGCCAGTCCGGCACTTCTATCCCCGGTTTGGATCAAGGCTTTGCTGAGCACCTGCTGCCCCTGGAGTATTTTCACCTGAGCAACCTTGCCTTCAGCATCTTTAATATTGTTTATTACGCCTCCCTGGGCGTACTCCCTGGGGATCTCAGTCTTAACCAGCATTTTTTCTTCAATCACAGTATTTTTCGGAATATCCTGGGCAGCTGTCACCACAGGGACCATCTCCCCTCGTTCAGTCCCATCGGAAAGGCTGCTTAAATACCAGTAAACGCTGCCCGCAGCCAGAAGGCTGAAAACCACGGCAAGGAGAAGCAATTTTTTGTTCAACAACAGTGCATCCCTCATTTCTAATGAGACGGTTTGTCCACATTCACATCCTGTGCCCTATAGGGAAGCAGGCAATTTTATTCGATCAGGTTTACGCCGTAAACTCCGTAATTTTTCTGTTCAGGGTCAGAATCTCCCGGTATCACATAGTCATGGAGAAAATACCCTTTGATTGTCGCCTTGGCATTGTTGCCCTTACCTTCCTCGGAATAATCTTTCAGTAGAAAAGCAGCAAACCCGACAATTTTCATGGATTTCACTTTATTCTCATTCTGCATCTCATATATTTCATAAACAGGGATAACCACTACCCTGGGACAATCCTTCTCATAATGGTAAATTGTGCACCGGGGGTAATGGTTGCATCCATTCAAGCGGTGGCTAACACCGTGTTCGGTAGGCCCGGCCATATTTCCTGACTCCGGAATGATAACATCTCCTACTTTAAGGACTTGCTTGTAACCGTGTTTCAGGCGCTCACGATAGTCATTGGCACCGCCGCCATTATTTCCGTCCAGGTCCAGGGCACCGAAATTTCCCGCACCCAAACCCGACTTATCATCAGGAGGAGCATTAAATTTGAGAGTATATTCTTTTCCGGGTATCCGTTCCTGTTCCTTATTGATCCCAATGGGTACTACATGGTTAGCTGATGTTGCCCCCCCAGCAGTAGCCGCTGCTCTGGCACCTACATCGGCTTTTGTAAAACCGAGAACACGGGCGAAAAAGAAGTCTACCTCACTGTTTGCTGTAACCCGGACAACCTTACCTGGGTAATCAGGGTCCGTACCAGCATAAACACTAAAGTCCGATGGGTCCCCGCCGTTCCTTTCTATGTAATGTCCCGCAACGTGTTCCGCCGCCTCCAGGGAAACAGGGAGTTCCTGTGCCCCGGCAAGGGCTGCGGCATCAGCAGTATCCATTAACCTGGCTCGCTCAGCATAAAGGAGGCCGACATCCGTCACCAGAGCTGCAAAGCCCATTAAAGCTGTCATGGCCAGAGCAGCAATTACCAGTACACTGCCCTCTTCTCTCCGGAGAAATGACCTGACCTTTTCCATACGACCGCCGTCCTTTCCTTTTACCTCAAGCTACTCAACCCGCATCACCGTACTCGCAGATACGGGAAACTCTTCACCGAGAATACCGGAAATAACCGGGGCAACCAGGTCTACTGTATAGGAGACAGTAACCGTCACCGCATTACCTTTCTTCCTGTTACTCATATCTGAAGGGAAAATAGAAACCTCAACAGCCTTTGAGTCAAATATTCCCGCTGCATCCCTGGCTGCATCAACTACAATAGAATTTTCGTGACCCAGTGCGGCTAGGCGCGCCCCTTCACGGGAGGCTTCCTTGGTAACCAGAAATGCGTTGAATATTCTGCCGAACTCGATAATACCGAAGAACAGCAGAATAAACACAGGCAGGACGATTGCCATTTCCACAAGACCCTGGCCACGGTTCTCTTTCAGCAATCCCCTTATCCCAGCCATGTGTTCCACCCCGTCAGCAAGGTAAATACAGTCCCGGCAGCAATGGCAATTCCGTAGGGGAAAGAACCCCCGATGAGATTGCCTCCCGAGAGAAAAGAACCCTTCAGGGTAGCAAAACCCCAGGCTGTGTTTTTCAGCACCTGGACCAGGGTTCCCCGGTAAACAAGGAGCAGGACAGCCAGCAGGCCGCCGGCTATGGCTGAAGCCAGTCCCGCATAGAGTACAAAGACGGGACCTTTCAGCGCCCCTATAGCCCCCAGGAGCTTTACATCCCCTGAGCCGATACCCCCCATGAGGAAGGGGATAATCAACAAGCCCATCCCCAAAAGGAGGCCTCCCAGGGAAACCTTCAAACCTGCAGCCAGGCCTCCGGCCGCAGCGTTGTACAGCAGGCCGGCGCCTGCAGCAGGCACGGTGACAATGTTCAATATTTTTCGCTCTTTTATGTCCGTATACATTGAAACTGCCAGGAGGGTTACCAGGATAATATCCGGGAAAGCCACATTTACCACCGCCTACTTTTAAAAAATTGACCAGCAATTACTTTGTGGGGATAAAGCAATCACCGGTCTACAACTTGGGGAAGTTTGCCAATACAAATAATCCAATATGGAAACAAAAATAAGCTTAATCCCAATTCTAGGGAACGCTAACGCCTGAGAGCTTTTCTCCTATTGCATCAATAAGGTCAGAAGCCCCTCCGCCAAGTACACCTAAAGCAACAATTGCAGCAACTGCAACTAAACCAAGAATTAACCCATATTCTGCCAGACCCTGTCCGCTTTCTTCTGTCCACAATCTCTTGAGAGCACCCGTCATTTTAAGCACCTCCGTGCGTGTTATTTTGTCAAGTTAAGATTATCACCTGACAAAAAATAAGGTAATCGGACTCCTGCCCCATTTTTTCCCAACCGAAATACCCAAAAAATAATAGGACTTTCGTCCCAGGGCTCAGATTTTGTCTAATCCACCTCACCCTCAATTACCCGTCAGTCCTGTACCCTTTACCTGCCTGCATCGAAGCCTCCGGAATAACAAAAAAAAAGACCGGCTCTGCCATGTGCCGCGCCTTTGAGGAAATGCTCCGTCATTGGGGCAGCACCCTGTGGCTGCCCTAAATGGGTCTTGCTGCTTCCTAAATAATATGCTTTTTCATTGCCTGGACAACAGCCTCCGTGCGGCCGTTGACCTCAAGCTTCCTGAACACATTGGTAATATGGTTTTTCACCGTCTTTTCGCTGATAAACAGCTCCTCGGCAATTTCTTTATTGGTCAGCCCCTGGGCAACAAGGGAAAGGACTTCCTTTTCCCTGGCTGTAAGTACCTCCCTGTGTTCCCCCCTCAGCCGGGAGGATAATTTTCCGTAATCGGATATGAGCATCCCGGCTACGCTGGGATGAATATATGAACCGCCTGCACAGACCGCCTTGACTGCTTCAATCAGCGTGTCCGGGTCTATATCCTTGAGCAGGTAACCGCTGACTCCCGCCTTGATACTTTCCAGTACATGGGCCTCATCGTCATATATGGTAAGGGCAATCACATCTATCTCCGGATATCTCTCTACTATCTGCCTGCAAACCTCGACACCTGTAATATCCGGGAGGTTTAAGTCCAGGAGGATTACGTCAGGGCGGGTTTTACCCGCAACCTCCAATGCCGCTTTTCCGGTCCCGGCTTTCCCCACAACCTGAAAGCTGGCTTCCAAACTGAGGGTCTTGATTATGCCTTCACGGACAAGGGGGTGATCATCTACAACCATTATTTTCGTCGACTGCATCAAATTCATCCTCCCGTACAGGAAAATTCACAAAGACTTCCGTACCCTGGCCAGGTGTACTGCTGATATGGATATCACCTTTCAAAAGTGCGGCACGTTCTTTCATCCCGCGAATTCCAAAACTGCTTTCTCCTTGCACTTCTTCCAAAATAAAGCCCGAACCGTTATCCCGTACAACGGCAGCCACAGCGTTAGGCTGTGTCTCCAGGACCACTTCCACCCTGGAAGCCCCGGAATGCTTGGCCACGTTATTTAGAGCCTCCTGGACAATTCTAAATACTGCCACTTCCAGGGCTGAGGCATACCGCCGTTCCCCGCCGATAAATTTAAAATCTACCGAAATTTTGCAGGTCTTCTCAAATTCAGAAATGAACCTTTTCACTGCTGGAACCAGGCCCAGGTCATCCAGGTCCATTGGCCGGAGAGCAAAAATAATCTTCCTGATATTCTCCAGGTTGGACCGGGCAATGTCTTTTAATACTTCCAGTTCATACTTAATCTTTTCAGGGTCTACATCCAGCAACTTCTGGCAGTATTCCACCTGGAGCACAACATTTGCCAGAGACTGGGCAGGACCGTCATGGATATCCCTGGCCACCCGTCTCCTTTCTTCTTCCTGGGCTTTGATAACTGCAAAAATGGTCTCTTCCCTGTCCTGGACCTTTTCTACCTCTGCCCAGAGGTTTTCAATGTTGCTGCTTAAGAAATCCATTGCAACTCCCACCTGGGAGATAAGAGCTTCCGCCTTTTTTATCATGGCCTCTAAATCCCTATACCGCAGTTCCAGTTCTGTCCGCTTTTCACGCTGGCGCTGCTCCTTGGCCCGCAGCAGGGCCAGCTCAATTTGAATATTCTTGGCGTTTTCATAGGCATCTTTTATATCTTCTTCAGAGAAATTCTTGAAATCAGCACTGACACGGGCAAGCCTTCTCCGGGATGCTTTTTCCTTTAATTCACACCTGTCAACCTGTTCAATCGTTTCCTGAATCTCAGCCTGAATATTTTCCAGTTCCTGTTTGAGGTGTTTACCTTCCTCACGGGCAGTTTCAGCGATGCTGAACATCTGCCGCTGGCCCTGGCGTATGGTGTCAATAGTAGTCTTTAATATGGTATCCAGTTGGGTCAAATCCAGCAATTTAACGATCCCTCGTTTTCCTAAATTCGACTATCTAGAGATCTCCAACCTTTACTCCAACAATTTTTACTGCAGACCCCTGTTTAATAGTTAACCCCTGATGTGTAACAACTGAAGTAATAGTCTTATTAGAGGGTACTTCCACATAAGTAACCGCTCCACCGGAAGACCCCAGCTCATAAATCTCTATATTACCCTCAGCTTTTATCTTCCCCCCGCGGAAAAAACTATTTTTCTCCCTGGCAATTACGTTTCCGCCGGAAACAATGTTAGTGTTATAACAGCCCCTTCCCTTAATGATTACATCACCTGTGGCCTGGAGGGTAGAATTTTGCGCATTCCCCAGGGTAATTGAAGCCTTATCCTTTAGAGTCATTTCGATGGTCTCCAGACCGGTACCGGAACACTTTAGGAATTCTTCCACAGTTTTTAGGATTTCATTAGTAGTGCGAAACTGTAGAGGACCCGTTCCGGAAAAATGTTTTCTCAAATTTGTCACTCCAGGGGACAGACTGTTTTCGAAAACCGCCTTGGAACTGGCAGTCAACGCTGACAGCATTTCATCCAGTTCCCGGATTTCCAGCACTAAACCGTTGAAACGGGTATCCAGCAGTAAACGCAGAACCGCTCCCGGGCCGTACTTTTTGATTTCGGGCCTGTCCAAAATCCGGGGATCAGCGAAAAACTGCCGTAGACTTTTATTGAGTTCCCCAACTGTTTCTCTTACGGAAACCAACTTCTCCCAGAGGGGCATAAGGTAAACATTAGCCCCACCCGCTTTGATAACACAGCCTACAGCGTTCTTCCCAATTATAATGTCACCGCCTGCTTCTATCCTGCAGTGGGTTGTGTAACCTTCTATCCTTACCGAACCTCCCGCCCTAACCTTCATAGCATCGAGAACGTTCCCCTCAACTACCACGTCACCGGAGAAGTTAATATTACCCGTTTTTTTATCCACATTGCCTTTTACCTTGTAAACGGGAATAACAGAAGCCGTAGATCCCCTGAGCATTGGTCTGCCGTTAATGGTAGCAATAGCTTCGTTCCCTCCCGGAGACAACTTTGCTCCTGGTCCCGCCTTAAGCTGCACATCCCTAGTGCCCGGAGGGTCTAGTTTTCTCCCCGTAACATCCATGCCAGGTTTACCAGGCTTGGCAGGAATTTTTCGGGCAATCACTTCACCCGCCTCTATAGAAGCTATTAATCCGTAGTCAAAATTATCTACCCACAGAGCATTCGTACTTTTCTCCTGGTACTCACCGTCCTGAAAACAGGCTTCAATACGGGCGTCCTCCCCCTTTTCCGGCTCGGTGCCAGTAGCAACAAGTACTGCTTCCCCGGTAGGAATCCTGATAGCCCTTTCCACAGCCTCCCTGTCTATGCCATTGGTAACGCCCCTTTTTCTCAATGCAGAAAGTACTTCCTCAGGATTAAGTGGGGCAGGGGAAACTTTATATTCCTCGCAGGTGATAACAACCTCTTCAGAAGGTCCGCAGTCGTTAACGACGTACTTTGTCCCCTGAACAACCTCAACTGCCAGGTAAACATTCATTTTTGCTTTATCAACGGAAATGTCAATTTTGTATGTTCCTGGAGTTTCTTTGCCGAGAATTTTAATGTTGTTTTCCGCACTCACAGCAGTTTTTTCTTTAATAAGTTTTCCGTCTACATAAATATCAACTTGGTCAGAAGGAAGAATAACAGCACATTTGCCGCCGGGGGAAGGGTTGGTTACAAACACCTTTCCCTTTTTAATCTCAACTGTCCCATTTTTTATTTTGTCAGCAAAACCAGTATCGGACATATAAATTCCTCCCGTACTAACATCGGCAAAAATTGCCCCCTCCTTTAGCGCTATTTTGTGCCATCTAATATTTGGAAACAAAATATTTAGATTTCCCACCTTTTGCTGTCTTGCTGTATAATACATTAAAAGCATTTGCCAAGGCAAAACGGAAAGTAATGAGCATAAAAGACAGGAAGATAGTAATGACAAAAACTGAAAGGACACAAAAAATACTGGAAGAATTGGAACGGCTCTACCCAAATGTAAAGTCAATGCTGAACTTTACAACCCCTTTTGAACTACTGGTGGCAACCATACTTTCAGCCCAATCCACAGACAAACAGGTTAACAGAATCACTGGTTCTCTCTTCAAAAAATATAATACACCTGAGAACTTTGCAGCCCTTGAACCGGGTCAACTGGAAGAAATGATTAAAGGGTGCGGCCTGTTCCGCAATAAGAGTAAAAATATAATTGCTGCCAGCAGAGTCCTCCTGGAAAAATACGGGGGAGAAGTCCCTCAGGATTTGGAATGCCTGATGGAACTGCCCGGAGTAGGCAGAAAAACTGCCAATGTAGTGCTGAGCAACGCTTTTGGGAAAAACGCCATTGCAGTGGATACACATGTTCTGCGTGTTGCCAACAGGTTGGGATTGGCGGACAACCCTACTCCCTTGGGAACAGAACTACAACTGCAGGAGGCTATTCCCCCTGAACTCTGGTCAAAAGCTCACCACTGGCTGATAAATCACGGCCGGAAGGTATGCTCTGCCAGAAAACCTGACTGCCTCTCCTGTACCCTTTATCAGTGGTGCAGAAATGCCCAAGAAGAAGGGGCATTCGCCTGGAACAACTCTAAAACCAAACTGTAGTGTTAAACCAGCCCCTCCAATTGCCCCTCCCTAAGGCTGGTTCTCCAAGACTCCTTTTCCGGCATAACCCCTTTTGTCGTTATTTGCTTCCGTTGGGGACAAAATATCGTAATCCCTGTTCTTTTGTAACCTTTTTCCGAGTCAGAGGAATATTCCCTTAATATCTTGAAATTACTTCCATAAACAAAAATAAGGAGGTCTCTGTTCAAAATGCCCTTCTTCAGCAGGCATAACGCTGCAGAAGCTGCTCAGGAATTGCCGGTTCTTTGCGCAAGAATACGCCAGCTAATGCAGTTGTCTAAGTATGACAGAGCTATTCAAATACTGGAAGGCCT
>LFRM01133407.1_pt1 | contig 16097 bp, 12 predicted proteins | sample 618341 | NCBI WGS metagenome assembly LFRM01 (sample SAMN03654438, study PRJNA283298) | anaerobic digester metagenome | isolation source: pool of bioreactors CSTR01a, CSTR02a, and CSTR03a thermophilic anaerobic... | place: Denmark: Kgs. Lyngby | collected 2014-05-21 | reverse complement strand
GATCCCCTTTCCGTAGCAGTGTTTTTTTATTTCCACTGTCTACTCTAAGGGGATCATATCACGTTGCCGGCGGGATTGTTTTTTTGTTGTTTATTGCCTTATGACCTTACAGGGTTCAGTGACGCTGAACGAATATACATTATTATAATCAAGTCCGGCAGCAATCTTTGCAGTCAATGTGTTTGAATTATACACTGCGCTCCACAGCGTTATAACACGCCATGGATAGGTTTCGTGCTGATAGTTAAGTTGAAGCTCGCCGAGGAGCTCCATAGCCTGTTCCTCATTGAGAACAGTGCCGGATTCAGTGAGCTTTTTATTCATTTTTTCCGCTCTGTCATAACCAAAGGCTTTTGTGTTGTCGCCGTCTTCGGCGAGGAAGAAATTAGCGGCGCATTGGTATGCTCTTGCCGAATCATCGCATTTTTGAGGATAAAACAGCCGCATTTCATTATTGACATATTCGATGATTACAGATTTTCCCAAAGCATCGGTTATCTGATAGTGGTAGCAGCAGAAAAATGCATCGTGCACATCAAATGATTTGAACAGCTCAACGGCCTCGTCCACTGTGGCGCATTTGTCAAGTACAGCTCTTATTAAAACTGTGGTTGAAATGTCGGTTTTGCCGCTGTTTTGATTTGTTGGCTTCGATTTCAGCTCAAGTATACCTATGGCAAGCCCTTTCTCATTCATCCCGTCCATGCAACAATACGGCGCAAGCAGGGCTTGCAAGCGGTTTAACGAGCTGAGTGGTTTGTTGACATTGCCGTAGAGCATAAAATTACAGTCGGCAACGGCAATGCTTTTGTAGGCGTTTTCGGGATGAGTCCAGACAATCATACACGGAGCTTTCTTATAGTCGAAGTTCCTTCCGAAAAGATGGTCGCCGTTTTCAGTGAACGCATCAAAGGTTGAACAGGCAAAGCTTCCTGTGCCGAGTTTAAGAAAGCGCGCACCGAAGAGCGTAGCGTCACCGACGTATGCCAAAAGCTCGGCTGTGTTCTTTACACCCTTGGTCAGAAGATTATCAAGACAGTAATCAAAGCTGTAATCCATCATATAAATATTATTGTCAAGGCGCGAAACGCTTTTCAGAGTTTGATACTGCCCGTTGTAAAAATCCAATCCTTTTTTTACGGCAAGTACAGACACGGCTGTTGCAGTGGTGGCTTTTGCAACCTTTTTTAACTTCATCATCTTCTCATCCTTACGCTTTTCTTTATATAATTGCAATTTTTTCAAGCACACAAGCGGTGCAAAATATTTGTCACATTGTATCATATACTGTAGAATTATGCAATAATAATCGGCGCCAAAGACTTGAGGAAATCTTTAGCGCCGCGGCGGAAGAGCGGTGAAATATTCAGAATCTGTCGTTTGCAACACATGTTATTGCGGAAAAGCGAGGCGGATTACATGGGCTTTAAATTTTTATTAAGGCGTTCAATCATCCATTGTGTCCGTTTTTCCTTGCCTTCAGCTGTTTTGGCATCAAAATATGCACGTGTATAGGTCTTTTTAACCGACAAGGACATCGCTTGAAAATTCGTATAGGCGGGCTCAATCCCTTCAAGCAAAGAAGATACATACGCTATTTGTTCCTGTGTTATCTCCGGTATTTTGGGGGCGTCCCATTGACCGTTCTTTTTTGCTTCTTCTATTTTGTCCCTGCCGTAATCAGTCATTGCCCCTGATTTTTCCAGCTTTTCAGTAAGCTTTTTGTTTTTCTCCGACCATCTGCTGTTGGCTCTGCGCAAAGAAAAATACTTTTTGTAGGTTTTTTTATCAATGCTCTGCATTTGTCCGTCAATCCACCCAAAGCAAAGGGCTTCCTCAAGCGCTTCGTTGGCGGTTACAGTTTTTGGACCTCCTGATTTGCCGAACAACAGCCAAACGCCGGCGGATGATAATGCGTTCTCTTCAAGCCAATTTCTGAATTCCATGCGATTTGAAAATTCCATAATCTCGCTCAAAAAAACATCTCCTTATTGCACTTAATAGGGGATAGGGTATAGTGATTTCAGCCTTAACGCTTCTGCATCTCTTTTTCTGAAAACTCACCTAATATTGAGTGCTTACCCGGCCTTTTTCACCGGGCGCAAAACCTGATATCCTATAACCTCTGGATAATGCCTCTGATAATCCTGACAAAGCTCCTCGTTCCACTCGTATCCTATGCTTGAGGGGTCGAAATTCCAGGCTAATTCCTCAACTCGGCGTATCGCTTCTTCGTTTTCCGAGAGATAATCAAACGGCGGATGGGAGAAGACGAGATAATAGCTTCCCGGAAACTCACCTCGCAGCTCAAATCCCTCGGGAATTTCTCCTTTGTAATCGGATTGAACACCGACTCCGTAAAAGTAATGTTTTTCACCGTTTTCCCATGTCCATCCGGCTGTATGGTTTCTGATAACCGGGTCGCAGTCTTTTATGCTTTGCACAATTCCGCACACCGGGTCGCAGTCATGCCCGGGCCATATTTTCCCCAAAGAGGTTTCTGCGACTTTGTATACACCCAGATACTTATGCGCCGGAATATACTCGATTCGGTAGGTGGGAACAGCTAAGTTGCTCATTGTAAAATCTCCTTTTTCGATATAATGCGAAGGCGTGATGATGACTTTGCGCATGGAAAGAGGTATCGGAACAGGATTTTTCCTGTATGCCGACGGTGTACATCCGTAAGCGTCCGAGAAAGCTCTCGTCAGAGCTTGCTGCGAAGAAAAGCCATAGTCAAGCGCAATATCGATAATCGGTTCGGAGGTGTCTCGAAGCGCAAGAGCGGCGAGACACAAGCGGCGTTTTGCAATATATTCCTTGATTGTCGTCCCGACAATCTGATGAAATTGAACAGAGCAGTAATAAGGCGAATAACCGATTTGAGACGATATTTCGGATAACGACGGGTTTTCAAGAGCGTGGTCGTCTATCCAATCAATCAGCTTTTGTGCAGCATAAATCCATTCGTACATGCATCATCCTCCTTTCGCAATTATTGTAACAGAGCACGGAAAAGAATTCTTTACATGAGTTGGGATTTTGATTTTACCATATATAAAGTGCTTTATCAAGCGCAAGGGGATGGGGGAATGAGTCAGAGAGGAGGGGGAATGAAGCGGAGGCTTTATCATCTGCAGTAAGGATGCGGCTTTCGCAGCTAATGAAACGAAAATGACAGGCTTTTATCACCTATCAAGGAACATCTTAATTAAAAAAGCCTTGCAATAGCAAGACTCTTTTCTGGTGAACCTGAAGGGATTCTACCCGCGGGCTGAAAAACAGTCCAGCGGGCTGTTTTCCCCGGCTTGCGAGCCGTTGCCCTGTTGAATCCTCTTTATGAAAGCACAAAAATCACAGCCCTCACCGGGATACGGTGAGGGCTGTGATTTTGGTGGACCTGAAGGGATTCGAACCCACGACCTCTCGGATGCGAACCGAACGCTCTCCCAACTGAGCTACAGGCCCAAGTATAAATTGTAAGATAAAAATTGCAAATTTTTACGCATTAATGCACATGAACCATAACACTAATGCTGTTCACAGCGCAAGAGAAATTATATAACGTAAGCGGTCTTTTTGTCAAGTGCTTTTTCTTGAAAAAAGAGATTTTTTGCTTTTATCAGCGTTATTTATGAAAATCATTTTTGGTTAAGCAACGGGCAAAAATGTGCATTGTCCTGTTTTTAACAGAATAGAAACTGTACGCATTTATTTTCAACTTTTCACATCACAGCTTCTGTCGAGCTCTGCATTCCACACAATATAAAAAATGATTGTAGCGCAGCTTCGGATTTTTTGAAAAAACACTTGATTTTCCGCGCTGTATATTATATAATGCATAAGTCGCGTCGGGGTGTGGCGAAGTTTGGTATCGCGCTTGGTTCGGGACCAAGAGGCCCCGGGTTCGAATCCCGGCACTCCGACCAGAAAAACCGTCTTGCTGTGGTGCAAGACGGTTTTTCAGTTCTATTCGCGTTGACGCGAGTTATATACGCCTTGCGGCGCGTGACATTGCCTTCGGCAGTTATATGCGCTTCGCGCGTTTAGGACGCGAATAGAATATCACTTCGAGCGTAGCGAGAAATATCACTCTTGCCGTAAGGCATGAATATCACGCCGCAATAGCGGCATATCACTTGATAAACGGCAAAACTTATGGTGTTTGAATAGATGATTCGATGAATAAAATGAACTTGTTTGTTCAAGTCCTCATTCAAAAAATCCGCCGACATCTTTTTCAATGAAATTTGCCCTTCGGGCAAGTGAAATACACCTTCGGTGTATGAAATAGCTGGCGCTATGAAATACGCTGCGGCATATAAGACTTGCGCAGCAAGTCCGGGCAAATTTTATTTTGCTTTTTGCGTAAGCAGAAAATTTCATAATCCTTGAGGATTATTTCATTATTCCGTCCGCAGACGGCAACATATATGCAAGTTCAAAGCTACTTTCAAACCGCCGGAAACATCTCTTTTGGGGCGGTTTGTATGGCTCCGTTTTGTTACATAACCCAAAATCCGTTTTAATCTTTTGGCGGCACTGTGCGGTTTTTAACCGTAGTTCATTTTGGCCAAACTATCCGACCGTTAATAACTGTATATCGTACTTTCGCCGATATTTCCAAAGGATTGCCTGAGTAGATAGCCATATCTGCATCCTTGCCGACTCGTAGGCTTCCCAGACGGTCATCCACTCGGCATATTTTTGCAGCGTCTATGGTTATTGCCCTGAGTGCTTCCTTTTCGCCAAGTCCTTCCATGGCCGCCAGGGATGCGCACATCGGTAAATATTGAATTCTTGAAACCGGATGGTCGGTAGTTATTGCAAGCGTAACTCCGGCTTTTTTTAATATCCCGGCCGTTTTAAAGTCCGATTCGCTCACCTCCAATTTGCTTCTTGAGGCAAGAGAAGGACCCAGTATTGCAGGAAATCCGCTTTTTGCTATATCCTCTGCAATGAGATGCCCTTCAGTGCAGTGATCCAGAGTGAGTCCCAAACCGAACTCCTTGGCAATACGGATGGCCGTAAAAATATCGTCTGCCCGGTGGACATGAGCTTTAAGAGGTATTCTTCCCTCGAAAAGCTCCCTGTAACACTCTGTGCGGAAATCATTACTGCTGCCCCCGTCAAAGTAGCTTCGGGCATTAAATAGCTCCTCACGTATTAGGTAGGCTATGCCCATGCGCGTGGAAGGCATATTGCCGTTAATTCCATAGTTAAATTTTGGGTTTTCACCAAAGGCAATCTTTATGGCTGCCGGAGCCAGCACTGTCATATCATCAATGCGACGTCCTTCAGTTTTTATGAATGCGAATTGACCGCCTATCGGATTCGCACTGCCGGGTCCCACCATTACGCCCGTTATACCGGTGGCCAGTGCGTTGTGGAAAGCGCTGTCCATGGGATTAATCGCATCGATGGCTCTGAGGCACGGGGTAAGCGGGTTCGTGCCCTCATTGCAGTCATCACCCTGTTTGCTGTTTTTTTCCTCCTGAATGCCTATGTGACTGTGAGCATCTATAAAGCCGGGCAGTACTAAAAATCCCTTGACGTCCAAAACTTCCATCTGTCCGTCAGCAATAATGTTATCTGCAATACGGGCAATCTTTCCCTCATTGCACAGTATGTCCCCATAGAAGGGACTTTCGGCCTCCATTGTAAAAATCAGACCGTTTTTAATTAATAGCATAACGTTTCACCAAATTTTTTGATTTTTCATTTCATAAGAATAGTTTTACGCAAATGAGGCAAACTATTCTCACAACAAAAAAGGAGGTTGAAGTTTTGGATATGAATAATCAGGAAAAAAACAACAAAAACAATCAGCAGAATCAGCAGAATCAGCAGAATCAGCAGAATCAAGAGAACCAGCAGAACCAGCAGAATCAGCAGAACCAGCAGAACCAGAAAAATCAGAAAAACGAGCAAAACAAATAATTTTTTTGGTTTTTGTCTTGCAGTCAATTTTGCTGCCGGTCATGCAAAAAGCCGTTGTTTATTCTTCGGCTTTTTGTATACATATTAAACAACTTGGTACTGTATACAATGCAGATTTAAATCAATAGCCGTAAAAATAACCCGTGCATTGCACTGTTCGGGAGAGCGTTCGGCTCGCAAGCCGGGAGAAACAAGAAGCATAGCGCCCGCGCCAAGGCGATAGATGACTATGTTTCTGAGAGACGATGCACGATGCACCGTTTTTCGGTTCGCGGTTCTAATCCCTTCAGATTTATCAAAAAAAAGCAAGTCTTTACGACTTGCTTTTTTTAATCCGCTTCGGCGGCGATTCTTTTGTTCACTCACTCTCTTTTCGCCTTGTCGAGCGAGACGGTGTGCGTTTTTCCCGAGGGAGCGGTAATCCGAATTTCCTTAGCTTTCCTCGCGGCAACGCAGAACCGGCTGTCGTAGCGATTCTTTGAATTTGGTACCTGTGCGCCATTTACGGAAAAGTCTCCGTCATAGTCAGCAAAAAGGCATACTCCGTTTGACTCATAGGTTACACAAGCTGTATCGAAATCGGTTCGGTTGGACAAAATACGCTCCCGGAAATCCCCGAAGCTCTCAATGGACAAATCCGAAAGCTCGGTGATATAAATATGGTAATCCTTTTCATATCGGCAAAGGTCGAATTCGCCCGTCAGCTGATACGAGTCCTCCACCTTTTCGTCTCTGAGCGTCTTGTAAAACGGGTCAGCAGACGCAGCGCAGAAGGGCTTAAAGGTGTATTTTCCATTCATAATCAGAGCAACTAAAACCGAGCCTTTACGCGCAAAAATCACATTTTCATGCTCGACAACCTCGTCATAGAAGCACTTGGGGAAATAGGCGTGAGTCAGCCGCGAAAGAGTTTGCTCGGGAAATCGCTTTTTGTCGGGCAGACGGTAAATGGTAATATTCACGTTCTTATGCTGAACGCTCATAGGCAGTCTGCCGTTTCCAATCCAGTAGCCGGGCGATGAGCCGAATCGTTTATCGTCTCCCGCCGCGGGATGTGTGGTGAACAGAGTAAGCCCGGGGGCGAGGTCGGCACTCCAGATGTGCTCCTGTGTACCGCATTTATCGATGCTCTTTTTCATCGAGGTGGAAAGGGAATAATGCTTAGTTCGATAGGTGTATACATCGCCCCTGCCCAGAGCGATACCGTGCGTCATCAGCTCGTGCTTTTCGGCAAAGCGCCTGATATTGACGAGCCTGAAAATCGGTAGGTTAAGGTACTTAAAATAAAAAATGAAATTATTTTTATACAGCTTGTTGTGCTTGAAGCATTGAATTGTATTCTCAACCACCTCGGGATTAGTGAAAGCCTCCGCACCGAATTGCGCCATCAGCTGCGGGAAGGTTTGTCCCACAAGTCCTTCCTTTTCGAGGTCCTCCGGCGAAAGTCCGACATTCATCCTGCTCTCGAACGGTTCGTCCGTAAGCGCAATTTCCCTGATTGCCTCCGGCAGGTCGTAGATGCCCTTTTTAAGCATATCCGTAAAACAGATATTGGTGTGATTGGGCTTCCTTTTCAGAAGAGTTTCAAGCTCCTTGCGTTCGTCGGGCGAAAATGTCTCATCCGTAAGCTTTTGTTTGGTTTCACAGCCCCATGCCGCGTTCAGCGCGGGCTGAATGCTGTTACCGAAGAACGCTCCGGCCTTGTTGTTGGCGTACATTCTGGTGCTGGTGGAAGCAAGCCTTCCGTTCACGCCGTTAAGCGCCACATCAAAGAAAAGCAGGTCAAGCACAATCTTCATGCGTTGCACTGCCGTCCGGTCATCGGCATAGGTTATAAACAGCGCCATGGGAGCAATATCCTCTGCGAGGTAGTTGCTGCTCAAATATTCCGAAAAGCCGAAGTCGAAGCGCTGCTGCATCCATGCGTTGACCATTTCGATTCCCTTGTCCCGATGCTGTGCGCCGGTGCGTCCGCTGTTGGAAAAGGTTCGGTCGCTCCACGTGCTGCCCGCGAGGTACTCCATTACAGAAAAAATCAGCTGATGATTTTCAGACCAGTAGCACATGCTGTCATCGCCGGGCTCATCAAATAAGTATTTGAAATCCAGAAAGGTTTTTTCGATGAGACTTCTTGTTCGCTCCTCTAATTTTTCAGAACAATCCTTGTAGATTTTAAACATCAGCAGCAGCCTGAAGTCCGAGCAGTCGTATCGTGCGTTCACATAGTCGCACTGAGCTTTGATGACCTCATAGATAAAGTCATTCGTCAGATTCAGCTCCGGCTCCTCACCGGAGAGGAAGGCGTAAACGTCCACATACGCATCGTGCTCCTTGGAGGTTTCGGGCATCTGGTATTTTACCCAATCCTTAGGAAGGTCGGGCAGGGGCTTGTCGAGCGTCAGAACAATTGCGTGAATCACTGTTTCCAGCACAACCAATCCGATAATTCCGAGAATGATATATACTACTATCATGATTTCCTCCGCTTACTTTGTAACATTTTCTTCCGGCAACAAGCCGCGCTCATTTGCAAGCTGCATTGAAACCTCGTTCATTTTTTCGCCCGTAACCGGGTATTTACGCATGGCAACATAGGTGATAAAGTGGCCGATTGCCGGGAAGATAAACACGGAAATGAGGATGCAGTAATAGAACCGGTAGTTTACAAAGCAATTCTCCGGCACCACCGAGGACGCGCCCTTACCGCCGAAGCCGCAAAATGCCATGATACCCATGGTGATTACGCTTACGACACTTGAAATCAGTTTGTTACAGAAGGTGAGTGTGGCACTCACAGTACCGGGGATGAACTTGCCGCTCTGGGTGTACTCATAATCCGACAGGTCGCCAATCATGGCGTTGACCAGATTTGTGGAAATCCCCAATGTGCTGATATAAAAACCGAAGGAGAGCATTACGACAATGGCGGAAAATGTCAGCGTGGTATAGGCGTATTCCGGATTTGCCGGCAGGAAAATCAGGCAGACGAAAAAGCCTGCCAAGGCAATAATGGTTTGCACTACCGAAAGCTTGGTGTACACCACAGCGGAGCCCTTTTTGGTGGCGGAAACCATGCCGAACAGCAAAACAGGCAAGCCGAAAATCACACCTCCGATGATATCAAACGCAGAGGAGAGCCCTCTGTTCATAATGATGTTTGCGAAAAGATAGATAGCCATGGTTGCGCGTACGGATTTTGCAACCGCATCCGATGCCGTGGCGGCAATCAGGCTGCGCAGGGGCTTGCTTCGCCGGAAGAGGCGGAAGAATTCCGACATATCCGTTTTGCCCTGATGGGACGAAACGGAATAATATGTGGGATTATCCCTCGTTTCAATCGCCTTCATTGCAACCAGTACAAGACCAAGCGAAGCGACCGATAATACACAGATTGCAATTTTCCAAACCTTGGGGTCCTGCATTTCTCCAACCAGACCGCTGGTGAGCACAATGGAAACAAATGCCGAAACAATCGCCTCCGAAGCGGTTTGCCCGAGGGAATACAGCGGTCTTTGCTTCGGGTCCTGAGTAATTATCGCCTGACCGGCACCCGTGGCGGTGCTCAAAATGGTATTACCTACGGTAATGATGGCATAGCACGTGCCAAGAATAATATATGACACAAATGTGGGAATCCCCTCGGGATTCACCGGATAAAAGAATACGGCAAAAGAGGGAATAATCGTCATAAGCACGCCAAAAAGCATGAAGGGACGGTATTTGCCGTGCTTGGACTCGTACCGGTCAAAGAGCGCGGCAATCAGCGGGTCGGTGACAGCATCGAGGATGCGCATCGGCAGGATAATCGAAGAAAAAAGCAAGCCCAGCTGCAGGACATTCTGTGTGTAGTACGCCCATTTACCGATGGGAATCATAATCGCCGCACTGCCGGAATAGTTGAATGAAAACAGAAGGATGCGCCACAAATCGTTTTTCCTGACATCGCTGCCGTCATTTCTGAAGGACAAAAGGGTCTGTTTTAGCTTGTTCATTCCGAATCTCTCCTCATTTTTTCTTATGCCATGGTCGCCAGCATTTCTTCGGTTATTTCACTTTCAACAGGTTCGTTATTAAGATATTTTTCCATTGTCTCCATCATATAATAAGCCATTCTTTGCGGCTCATTGCCCATGCTGCCGGCAATATGCGGCGTTATTATCGCATTGCGACACCAAAACAGAGGGCTACCGTAGGGGAATAAATCTTTTTTCAGCACGTCTATGAGCGCAGTGCGCGAAGGGTGAAGCAGCAGAGAAAGGGCAAGGTCTAGCTCCTTTACCTGTGCGCCTCTGCCCGTATTGATAAAGGTGGAGTGCTTTTTCATCTTGGAGAACAGCTTCCTCGTGTAGATGTTTTCAAGCTCTTTTTTGTTGGCAAGATGATTGCTGATGATGTCGCACTCCGAAAAAAGCGTGTCCAGGTCGGTGAGTGTAACTCCGAGCGCCGCAGCCTTTTCGGGTGACACAAACGGGTCATAGGCGAACACCTGCACATCGAGTGTTTTAAGCCGTAAAGCGACCGCGCTTCCGATTGCTCCCAGTCCCACCAGCCCCACCTTGCTTTGGTAGTTACCTGAAGAGTGGTCCGCAAACAGAAGGGAATACACCGGTGCGAGCTTGTAATTCTTAGCTGCCTGAAAATAGCCCTTGTTTGCGAGCACAATTTGGGAAAAGGTATACTCCACCACAGGAACGGCGTTTATAGAAGCGCTGCCGAAAATCCTGACGCCGCAGTCGAGGAAGGGCTTTGCGAAATACTGAACCGTTCCCGCCGCGTAAAAAAGCGCCTTGAGGTTGGGCATATACTGCTTGATTTCTTCCGGAGTAAAAACGGGCATTCCCCAGGTTCCGAATGCAATTTCGGTTTCCTTGAGGACTGCGGCGTTTTTTTCGAGGTCGTCGTGCCCGATTCGCTGTGTTATGTCGTAGCGTTGGGAAAGTGCGTCGAGGACCTCTGAGGTAAATACTCGCGAAAACTGAAGCCGGTTGGAGCCGAACAGTGCGATTTTCATTCTTTATACGTCCCCCCTTTGAGTGAGTAACCGGAGCCGCTGTATATCTTTTACAAAAAACTTAGGCGAAGCAAAATATGTATATTCGAGTAAAATCCGCTTGTCAAAGCCGCAATCCAGAAGCTTCTCTATCAGTTTATCTGCATAGCGGCTGTCTTTTTTCGTGAAAAACTGCTCGCGCATCTGCTCGGAAAAGGAGATATGAACGATTGCGGTATCGTCTAACGTTCTTTCGATGCGCTCAAAATCGTAATCCGGATTTTTGTACTTTGACTGAAAATAGGTGCACAGATTGTTTATGCCCGCCTTGCGCGCGTCCTCGGCTATTCTGAGAAACGCGTCGGTATTGTTATTAAAGGTGCCGCCGTGGCATTCGGGAGAAATATTAAGCCCGTACTGCGAGGCACACTCGCCAAGGCGCAGAAGGTCATCGAGAATCGCCTTATATTCCTTTTCATCGGTGTTTTCGCTGTTCTTTTTTCCCAGCCACACCCTCACCGTGTCCGCACCCAGCTCATGCGCGATTTCCGAAACCCGGCGGCGCTCGGAGGCATCAGCGCTTCCCACAACATAGTAGCTGCCGTAGGACGAAACGGCAACGCCTGCCTTTTCGCACAGTGCTCTCGCTTCCTTCGCATCCGGGACGTTTTTTACATGAATATCTCCGCCCCACTCCACGCAGTCGGCGTTTGCAGTCTTGGCAATTTCGACAATTTTTTCGAGGCTCTTGATTTGCCGGAAGGTGGTGCTTGTAAACCCGATTTCCATAGGCTTCCTCCGTTTTTTCAAGCTATATTTGCAGTATAACATCAGCATAGTAAAAATGCAACAGAACTACAAAAAAGATTGATTTTTCCGAGATGCCGAAGATATCAATACGGGGCTTCCGGCATATAAATACCGACATGGTGCTCGATTAAGAACCGATACAGACTGACAAATTGCGATTTCACTTTTCGTTGACTTTTATCCGGCAGTTAGATATAATTATTCTCAATATACAGCATATACCCTCAAGGTCGGGAGGGCATATTACAAATTGCCGTGTGGTAAACCCAAAAATTCATCTTGGTAATGAGGGGCGGGGGAGACGAATGTTCAGAATAGAAGATTATACCGTAAAGCTGTTGGCGCAGCTGAAGGGCGCTTATGCAGACAGACTTTTATATGTCGGTCTTCAGGGAAGCTTTTTGAGAAATGAGGCAAATGAGAACAGCGATATAGATATAATGGTGGTTATTGATAATTTAACCGCACAGGATTTGGCACAATACCAAAAAGCACTTATTGCAATCGGGGATTATGAAAAATCCTGCGGATTTATTTGCGGAAAGGATGATTTGGCAAATTGGAATAAGCTTGAAATTTGCCATTTGCTGCACACCACAAGGGATATATACGGTGTTCTGTCAAATTATTTGCCCGAATATACAACTGAAGATGTGAGAAGCTATATAAAATTGAGCGTTGGAAATCTTTATCATGAGCTATGTCACAGATATGTACATTCCGACCCGGAAAACAATATAAAGATGCTTCCGATTACTTGCAAACAGATTTTCTTTATTATGCAGAACCTGTATTATTATAAGAATCAGGTGTTTTTTAATTCAAAACATGAATTGTTAACTCACCTAACCGGGATTGACGCAGAGGTGTTGTCATTGTCGCTCTCCTTGCAAAGCTCTGAAGAATATGATTTTGATTATTCATTCAATTTGTTGCTGTCATGGTGCCAAATCACTTTAGAGTGTACGAGCTGAATCTTAACTGAAAAAGCACGCTTAGGGCGTGCTTTTTTATTAGCTGTTTAATTGTTTGATGCTTTTATTTTTGCCAAAGCCTGTACGTCCTCTTTGCACACTCGCTTATGCTTATGGGATGAAAGCCCGGGATGGACGAGTACAGTGTATCGTGAAGCGGTTCGGTCCATTTTTGCGGTATACCTTCAGCTGAATTCATGGCACCGAGAACGGAGCCGACGGTTGCACCGTTGCAATCCGTATCCCAGCCGCCGAGAACGGCTGTTGTTACGCTTTTTTCAAAATCACCTTTTCCGTAAATTACAGCGGCGGCACACAGGCAGGCGTTGTTTATAGTATGCACAGAGCTGTATTGACCGAATTCATTGTTGATTTTCTCGACCAGCTCAAGCTCGGTTTCGGCAGCCTCGGCTATTTCACAGGCTTTTTTTACGGCGTGATAAAGACGGCAATCGGAGGGAATCACGGAAAGTCCTGCTTCAACTGTTCTTTTTACATTATTTTCCGTAAAGGCGGCAGCTATCATTGCCGCGCAGAACATCGCACCGTAAACACCGTTCTTAGTGTGTGAAAACGAGGCGTCTGTATACGCAAGACGGGCAGCCTCACGGACGTCTCCGGCAGAGGCATAGGCGTAAACGTCAACGCGTATCTGCGCGCCTATCCACTCGCGATAGGGATTTTCATGACGCCGTATATAATCGTATTTTTCGGGCGTGTCTGCGAACATTACATCTGCAATGCATGCGTTTATATACGCCTGTCTTTCNNGTCTTTCGGCTGTAAATGTCATGTTAACAGGTAAATATGTATGCCAGATGTTTTTTACATCGCCTACGGTGAAGCTTTTGCCCTTCGTTTCAAGCAATATAAGTGCGAGAATCATGTAACGAATGTCGTCATCCGTTTGCATAAAAGAAATGTTTTCACGAAGACTCGGGGCGCTGCCACTTTCGGCGGTAATATTGTATTTTTCCTCGGCCTGCGAATGGGCGGGGACATAATCCTTTATAGGATAAGCACCTGCGCCGCGGAACCATTCATAGATGTATTTCCAGCCGGGGATACCGTCTGTTCCGCAGGTGAACGGCTCTTTTTCGAGAGGCTTGCCGAGTGCACAGCCGACGCATCTCCCGAGCCAGGCTCCGAGAAAACGACTTTCCGGAATTTCCGCGTCCGTTGCATAAAACTTTCCCTTGGAGGCGGCAAGTATTTCGTCTAAGGAATCCGGCTCATAAAAAGGAAAATCAGCCGAAACAGGCAGTTCAATAAGCTCGCGGTAAAGCTCGTTGAGCTTTTCGGCGTTATCACCGCACAGGAGAAGCTTTTCGGCGATATCGTCGGTTTTGCAGCCCTCTTCTTTTCTTTCAGTCAATTCAAGGGAAAGAAGTTCTTTTATATATTGAATATTTTCCATGGTTGCTTCCTTTTTGCACATCGGCAGCTGCCGGATTTTATCTTTTTAGTTTGCAGATATGTTTGACTCTGCCGCAACCTGATTCGCTTGTCCGCCAAGCTCAATGGCAAGCTTTCTGCGTCTTTCGGTTAAATCCTTTAACATGGTTTCGCGGGTGCCGCCGACGAGGTTATAGAATAAAATCGGGATACAGTCTATAACGCCGAAGGCCTGAGGGATAATTGTAAACAACGCCCACAGCCACTGATTGGTTTTGGCGCTTTGCGCTCCGACTCCGAGTCCGGGGCGATAACCTATCTTCGCAAGAATGAGAGTACCCATAGAGCTTGTGAGTACACCTACGAGCTTGGTTATAAGATTTGCCGCAGCGAAGGTTATGCCCTCGGAGCGCATTCCGGTTTTCCATTCCATATAGTCGACCGTTTCCGCCATCATTTCGCTCGGCACAACGCTGCCCACTCCGTCAAACAACGCGTTTACGGCGTTCCATATTGCGATGAGCGGAACTATTCTGGATACGCTTCTTACGTTTCTGCGTCCGGCAAAAAACGTGAGTGAGGGAGCAATGATTTTCAACAGCGATACCATTATATCAATCTGCTTATTATCCCAACGGCTTTTGAAGAAGGGAATAAGAGTATAGGAGAATGCCCCGACAATGAATGAAGCTATGCCGCACAGCGAGCGATACGAGGCGGCTCCGAGAACGTCAGCGTAATAATAGGTTCCGAAGGAGGAGCCCAGGCTTGCGGACATTCCGAGTACGCCCTTGGCTACAAGGCATATAAGAGGACGGTTGTGTGCAAGATTTTTGAAGGATTCAACAAGACTGGGCTGTTCATAGGAGCGCACGACACGTTCCTTGATTTTTGTAATTGCAAGGAAGAACAGACCGTATCCTATTGCGGCGGAGGCAATGCCGAGAGTTGAGAAGGTTACGTTTACGGGAGCGTCTATGACTCCGTTTCGGTTGAGGTCGATTATTAGTGAAAATAACATGCCGGGAAGTCCGGAAAGCAGAAAGCTTGCAAAGCTGCCCGCGGTATACAGAGCCTGTCTGTCCCGGGGAGATGGTGAAACCGCCGTTACTACTGCACCGTATGCCGCTCCGCCTATTGTTCCGAGAAATTCCTGTATGACGACCACGGTAACAAGATAGGCGAATTTTGCAACGCTTTTCTCACTCGCTCCCGCAAAAAGCATAGGACTCATATAGAGAGCGATGGCAAGAAGTATGTTAGGCAGAGGGGTTGCAACAAGATAGGGCTTTAGTTTTCCGAACCGGGTTTTGGTTCTGTCGATAATGACGCCCATCATGGGGTCGTTTGCCGTATCCCATATTCCGAGAGCCGCAAACATACGGCTCAGCCATATTGGGTCGACCCGAAGGATGTTTATGTAGAAATAGGTTCCCCATGAGCTTCCGAAGCCTCCGGCAAGACCGTTTCCTCCTACTGTTACAGCGTAACTGAGAATCTCCCTTTTTCCGACATAACGCCTCATGTCGGTTTTCTCAACCGCCATTTTTACCCCTCCTTTTTAAGCATAAAGCTCGTTCGGCATATAGCTAAGTTAAAAAGCACCAATATTACATAACATTATATTGTAAAGAAAACACACAGTCAACAGATTTTTCAAATATAAAACATTCCCTTCTGCAAGCGCGGGAGGGAATGTTTATATGGCGTTTTATGCTTATTTTATTACTCTTACCTTTACCATGCCGTCAATTACTTTTATTGCGTCAATGGCATGCTCCGGGATATCACCGTCCGCATCTATTACCGTGTAGGCGATAGCGCCCTTGGATTTGTTTACCATGTTCTCTATGTTTACGTTTTCGGCACTGAAGGTAGAGGTGATTTGATTTATCATATTGGGTATGTTTTTGTGGATGAGTGTAAGCCTTGTGCCGGTTCCTCTGGGAAGCTCAACATTGGGCAGATTGACGGAATTCTTTATGTTT
>LFRM01236992.1_pt1 | contig 16100 bp, 14 predicted proteins | sample 618341 | NCBI WGS metagenome assembly LFRM01 (sample SAMN03654438, study PRJNA283298) | anaerobic digester metagenome | isolation source: pool of bioreactors CSTR01a, CSTR02a, and CSTR03a thermophilic anaerobic... | place: Denmark: Kgs. Lyngby | collected 2014-05-21 | reverse complement strand
ATTCAGACGTGTACCTTACAGGAGATAATTAAAATGGACGAACAGATAAAAACAAGAAAACCACTAGAAGGATTGACCGTTCTTGATTTAACTCGTGTTCTTGCTGGGCCTTTTGCCGGAATGATGCTTGCCGATATGGGAGCGAACGTTATTAAGGTTGAAATCCCCGACGGTGGAGACGACGCTCGTGCGTTTACACCTTTCCAGAACGGACATAGCGCATATTTTATGAGCTTGAACCGTAGTAAACGTGGCGTAACTCTAAATCTTAAGGACGACAGAGGGAAGGAAGTATTCAAGAAACTCGTTGCTAAGGCTGACGTAGTACTTGAAAACTATAAACCTGGAACTATGAAAAAGCTCGGTCTAGATTATGAGGTTCTCCGTCAGTTAAACTCAAGACTTATATACGCTGCCTCTTCAGGGTTTGGTCAGTACGGACCTTACAGTTCACGCCCTGCTTATGACCTGATAATTCAGGGTATGGGCGGTTTGATGAGTATCACCGGTATGGATAAGGAACATCCTCTTAAAGTCGGAAGTTCCATGGCCGACTTGCTTGCGGGTATTTTTTCAGTGATAGGAATACTTGCCGCTGTTGAAAACCGACACACAACTGGTAAGGGACAGATGGTTGACGTCGCCATGTTGGATTGCCTTGTTGCGACGCTTGAAAATGCGATAGCACGTTATGTAACAAGCGGAAAGTCACCAGAACCGATTGGTAATGACCATCCTTCAATATGCCCTTTTGCTACAATACAGACCAGCAATGGATTTGTTAACATAGCTGCAGGCAATAATGCGTTGTGGTGTCGTCTTTGCTCCGTAATAGGAATGGAAAAATATGTCGAAGACCCCCGTTTCGATACAAACGCCAACAGAATTTATAATTGGCCCGCGCTCAAGGAATTGCTTACAGAGCACATGTTGAAAAAAAACACAGAAGAGTGGATTGAAGAACTCTTAGCGGTCCAAGTTCCTTGCGGTCCTATTAACAATATCGAACAAATTGTAAACGATCCGCAAATCGCGGCGCGTGAAATGATAGTCGAAGTAGACAGCCCTCTATGTGGACCTCTTAAAATGCCCGGCGTTCCTATTAAATTCACGGAAACTCCGGCAAGTATCTCAGGTCCAGCACCTGCTCTTGGACAACATAACGAAGAAATATACTGCGATTGGATAGGGCTGGATAAGAAATACCTTGATGAATTAAAAGCCGATGGCGTAATTTAAGTTTGAGCCTCTTTGCTGAGATACACCCTGTATCAATCAGTGCAGACTGGAAGAAAGAAAGCCGTGCTTACAAAGTTATTTCAATTTACCGTAGAGTTATTAATTTAGTGGATGAAAACAGTCTACACTGTACTTTAATAACAGATAAAGAAGATTTTTCGACTCGCTCAGCTTTAGTAAAACGCGTTCCGGAGGTACAGATAGGAGATACCGTAAATATTATCACCGATAATGCTACGATAGATTATGATCCGTTTCTTCAGGTTGGGCAAATCAATGATAGGTGGCTCCCTCTTATTAGCGAGTGGAAGGATTTTTTAAAAGAGGATGGTTTGGAAGTTATCCTGGAAAAATGGGACGGAGACCATAGTTTCCCATTATTAGGACTTGGTCCTGGTTCTACTCCAGCTGGAGATGATTTCTTGCATGGACGCTTCGCAGCACATTTTAGANNAGCACATTTTAGATGTTTTTCGATTGAAGATGTTGTTGTGAAGGATTTTAAAAAGTGTTATAGGCCAGGATCGACGGTTAGGTTGTCAGAAAATTTTTATAGAGACTTGTTTTTGAGAAAAATCTGGAGAAGAGGTAAACTTCTTCTTGAAGCACTTGAAGGCGATGACCATCAGAAAGTTCTTGACGCGGTAAATAAACTTATACAATGGGGGCATTCGTCCGGACTTGCGTGGCTCGCGGGGTTTGCTTACGGTGTAGAAGAAATTAAAAATAATAAACGGAGGTGACGCTTGTGCAGCGTTTTGAGATTATCAAAAGTTCATATTATGACAGCGTTACATTAATGCTTGTAGCCAAAGAACTGAACAAGCTTGACGGGATAACTTCCTCCTCACTTAATATGGGGACAGAAGCTAACTATAACATCATGAAGACGAGCGGTTTTGATCTTACGGGAATCGATGCTACTCCTAATGACCTTATTATCGCGATTATAGGAGAAGACGAGTCTATTATTGAGTCGGCTTTTAAGAGTGCTCAGGATTACATTGCAAATCCACCTTGGAAAAAAGCTGTGTCTGCAGGAGATTATTTCCCTAAAAGCTTGGATGGAGCACTTGCTATCCAAGAAGATTCTAATATTGCCGTTATTTCTGTTGCAGGTCGCTACGCCGGAGACTTGGCGCAGAATTGTCTTGGTAAAGGACTTAACGTAATGCTTTTCTCCGATAATGTTTCTCTTGAAAAGGAAATAGAGTTGAAAAAAATGGCTTCTGAAAAAGGTCTGCTTTTAATGGGCCCAGATTGCGGTACCGTTATCATACGCGGAGTCGCGCTCGGCTTTGCTAACGCATGTCCGGTTGGGCCGGTTGGAATTGTTGCCGCAGCCGGAACAGGCCTACAGGAAGTACATATACAGCTTGCGCGTCGTGGAGTTGGTACTCTTCACGGAATAGGCACCGGTGGAAGAGACGTCAAGTCAGATGTCGGTGGTATAACAACCCTGGCCGCTGTTAAAGCACTTCTTGAAGACGAAGAGATCGAGATCCTTGTTGTAGTTGGAAAACCTCCCGCAAGCGAAGTTGAAGATAAGATAATTGAACTGATAAAAAAATATGGTAAACCTGCTGTCCTCGGTTTTATCGGAGGTCAGACCAAGGGCGATCAGTCTCCTATCTATATCTGCTCAGAACTTGAAGAGACGGCCGCAGTAGCGGCAGCTCTTGTCAAGGGCGAAGATGTAAATACAGCCAGAGCTGCCTTAAAAGCAAAAGAAGCAGAACTTAAAAAATTAGCCCAAGGAATTGGTATGCGTAAGGGTTGGATTAGGGGACTGTATTCAGGGGGAACTCTATGCTACGAAGCACAGCTCGTACTTGCTAAAAATAGTGTAGAAACATGGAGCAACGCTCCGTTCGTCAAGGAAAGAAAACTTAAGAATTCCCTTGAACCTGTTAAGCACAGCATCATTGACTATGGTGAAGATGAATTTACACAGGGAAGGCTTCATCCGATGATGGATTTGACTTTCAGATGTGACAGATTGCTCGTAGAAGCTGCAAATTCTGAAGTGGGAGTTATTCTTCTAGACGTTGTTCTTGGTTATGGCGGCAATCCCGACCCAGCAGGACTGCTTGCTGATGCTGTAAAAAAAGCTAAGGCTGCTTCTGGAGATCGTGTTGCGTACATTGCTTCTATCTGTGGCGTGGACGGAGATCCACAGGACGGTGCAAAGCAGAAAAAAACGCTTGAAGATGCGGGTGTAACCGTCTGTGAAAGCAATGCGCAGGCTGCTACATTGGCCGCGTTTCTTATTAGGAGGTAGAGGAATCATGACTTTCTGTATATTGAAAGACGGACCTAAAGTTGTTAATTTTGGAATTGAAGCATTCCATGATGACCAGAAGACACAAAAAGTACCGTCTGTGCAAGTCGAATGGAAACCACCTACAATGAGCACCTCTTTTATGGAAAAATTGAGGAAATTACAACAACAAGGAGGAAAACATTAGAAATGATTGATATTCAAGCAGCAAACAAAAAAGCGCTCGATATTCTTCTTAAGGCACAGCCAACACTTGTAGACATGGGGCTCGCGATCGACACTATTCCCGGAATGACAAATAAAATGCTTTTGCATGCGGGGCCACCTATAAAATGGGAAGACATGTCCGGACCGATGCGTGGTGCTGTTATGGCAGCATGTATGTACGAAGGCTGGGCTAACAATGCCGATGAGGCGGNNCTGCCGAGAGCGGAGAGATTACTTTTGATCCATGCCACCACCATCATGCAGTTGGACCGATGGCTGGTGTAACAAGCCCTTCAATGCCGGTTTTTGTACTTGAGAACAAAGCGTTTGGTAACAAAGCTTATGTAAGTATGAACGAAGGGCTTGGCCAAGTTCTTCGTATGGGTGCTTTCTCCAAGGAGACGTTGGACAGGTTGCACTGGATGGCCGATGTCCTTTATCCGAACCTTAAAGCAGGCGTACAACATATTACTAAAACTGCCGGTGGACTTGACATCAAATCTTTAATAGCTCAGGCTCTTCACATGGGTGATGAACTTCACAATAGAAACAAGGCTGGGACATCGCTCTTAGTTCGTGCACTAGTACCAGCTATGCTCGAAGTAGCTTCAGATACAAAACAGCTTGCGGAAGTTTTTAGATTTATTGATAAAAACGATCACTTCTTCCTGAACCTTGCAATGGCAGCAGGTAAATGTTCGTTGGAAGCTGCGCATGGGATTGAAGGATCAAGTATGGTTACGATCATGGCACGTAATGGTACCGAGTTTGGCATTAAAGTTTCTGGTCTCGGCGATAAATGGTTCACATGTCAGGCTGCTTTACCCGATGTTCTTCTCTTTCCCGGATTTACTAAAGATGATGTAAACCGCGACATAGGTGATAGTGCAATTATGGAGACAACAGGCTTGGGTGGATTTGCACTTGCAGCAGCTCCCGCAATAATTCAGTTTGTAGGTGGAACGGCTGAGGACGCTGCCAATTATTCGTTGGAGATGTATGAGATAACGATTGGCGAAAATAATATCTACACGATTCCTTCGTTCAATTTCCGCGGTACGCCTACGGGTATAGATATTCTGAAAATAGCGGAAACAGGTACCACTCCTATTCTTGATACTGGTGCCGCAAGCAAAGAAGCAGGCATAGGTCAGGTAGGAGCTGGCATAGTTAGAATGCCGCTGGAAGCTTTTACAAAAGCAGCAGAAGCGTTTGTCGAAAAATACTTTGAGGATTAATATTTTTAATTAGTCCAAAAAGCTATTTTGATATAATAAATCTAAACACAAACATAGGAGGTAACTATAATGGGAAATAATCTAGAACTAAAAAATTGGGACAAACTGAAGATTTATGATCTTACCATTCCGCTAAGTGACTTAACACCTGCTTGGCCAACATACGAACCGCTTCAGGTGAAGTTCTTTAAGCGCCTTGCCCCTAACGGAGCAAATGGTCAGCTTATTACTCACTCGAACCACGTAGGAACTCATCTTGACGGACCGATGCACTTCTGTACACACGGCGGTGACATAGCCTCATTGAAATTGAAAAATTTCTTGGTGGGACCCGGAGTTGTAGTAGATATCTCAGACATTGCTGAAGATTACGGCATCTACACGTCAAAGGATATTATGGAACGTGCTGATGTACATAAGGGTGACATTCTCATAATCAATACAGGCTACCATAAATACGGTTGGGACCAGCCTCAGGGCGATGAAATGCGTTACATGGTAAAACACCCCGGACCTACAATGGAATTTGCTAAGTGGTGTAAAGAGATGCAAATCAAGTGGCTTGGAGTTGACTGTGGTTCAGCAGACCATCCGATGAATACGAAAATTCGCGAATGGATGCCTGCACAGGCTAAAGAGTGTGAGAAGTACATGCAGGGCAAATATGGCAAGGGAATTGAAGATTTCTTCCCGGCGGAAGATTATCAGCTTATGCACGTGGAACTTTTCCCTCACAATATAATTCATGCTGAGTGCCTTGGAGGCGACATTGACCAGCTACTTGGCAAGCGCATAACAATTGGTTGCTTCCCATGGCGCTGGGTCGGCGGAGAATCCTGTATTTCACGCATCGTTGCTTTTGGAGAAGAATAATATTTAGACGCTTGGGGAATTAATTCTCCAAGCGTTTTTTTCCACCAATAACTGCTAAAATAGTTACAAGATAGAAATACTAACAAACGCAGGAGGTGGTGTGGATCTCAGAGGTGCTTGATGATGGTGTCGGCAATTGTAAGTTGTCATGTCAGGTAAGGCTTTTCTTACAGAAATAAGCAGGGAGGAATATTAATGAAGAAGGTATTATTTTTGGTTTTTTTAATTGCGTGTATTTTATCCCTTGGTACAAAATCTGAAGCAAAGGCAATAAAAGATCTTAAGGTCGCCGGATTTTTCCAGACACCAATCGAAGAGCCCTGGGATGGCGCCATTCACGTTGCGCTTCTCCAGAAGCAGAAGGAACTCGGTTTTACTTATGAGTTTGCAGAAAAAACAGGTGCTTCTGATATTGAGCGCGTATTAAGAGAATATTGCGAGCGTGGATTTGACCTGATAATCGGTGATGCGTTTCTTGCAGGTGAAGAGCCCACGAGGCGTGTAGCAAAAGACTACCCGAAAGTAGCATTTGCCTTTGGCGGCGAGTTTGGGCCTCAGGCTCCCAACTACTCTGTTTTCGACAACTATATTCATGAACCCGCATATCTTTGCGGTATAATCGCAGGCCGTATGACTAAAACTAACACTCTCGGAATAGTCGCAGCAATTCCTATTGCTGAAGTTAACCGTCTTGTCCAAGCTTTTAAACTTGGCGCACTATCAGTCAATCCAAAAGTAAAGGTTAAAATTGCTTACATAGGCGGATGGTTTGACCCGGCAAAAACAAGAGAAGCGGCAATGGCTCAGATGGAAGCCGGTGCAGATTTTATGTACGCAGAGCGTTTCGGTGTATTTGAGGCGGCTAAGGAAAAAAAGGTTCTGACCTTTGGCAATATGGTCGACCAGCATAAACTGGAGCCCAGCGTTGTCGTGACTGGACCCGTATGGGACGTTCGTCCTATAGTGCAGTACTGTGTCGAACAGGTTTCAGCAGGGACATGGAAAGAAAGCAACCTTAAAGAATATTCAATGATGGCAAAGGGTGGAGCATCACTTGCACCGTTCCATGAATTTGAGAAAAAGCTTCCTGCAGCAGTTATAAAAGAAGTTCGAGCCAAAGAAGCACAAATTAAAGCTGGGAAATTTGTAGTTCCTATAATCGAAAAAGAACTTAAAAGCGACTAATTTAGCTGCATATTGAAAACGCAAGTTTTTGATGTGCTATACCATTGTGGACGGGGGCAGTAAGTTGCTCTCGTCCAAAATAAAAAAGAGGAATACTCTTTTCACCGCAATCTTAGGAAGGTGGACTTGGTTGTGTCAGAGCAAATACCAGTCGTAGAAATGCGTAACATTAAGAAAGTATTCCTTGATGTTATTGCCAATGAAGATGTCAATTTATCTCTCTATCCAGGAGAGATATGCGGGCTTTTAGGCGAAAATGGAGCGGGTAAAACAACTCTCATGAACGTACTTTTTGGCTATTATGCAGCGGATGGCGGGGAAGTTTACGTAAAAGGGGAGAGGGTCCGTTTTAAATCCCCAATGGATGCTATCCAGCAAGGGATAGGGATGGTACACCAGCACTTTACACTTGTCCCGGCACAGACAGTTCTTGAAAATATTATCGTAGGAAGTACAAAAGAGAAATTTTTCCTAAATTTTGAATCTGCTCAACAAAGAGTGCTAGATCTGCAAAAGCGTTTTGGTCTTCACGTGGATTTGGATGCTAAAGTTTGGTCTCTCCCTATTGGAGGCAAACAGAAAGTCGAGATACTGAAGGCGCTCTATCGTGATGCACGGATACTTATATTGGACGAGCCGACAGCGGTTCTTTCCCCACCTGAGACCAAAGAACTATTTAAGACGTTGCGCATACTTGCATCAGAGGGTTGTTCGATTGTTTTTATTTCTCACAAGCTATATGAGGTATGCGAAATATGCGACAGGGTACTTGTTCTTCGTCATGGCCGTGTAATGGCAGAAAGAAAGGTTTGCGATTCTGATGCCTGTGAAATGTCGAGCCTCATGGTTGGGCGAGAGGTCGACGAACAGAAACAATGTCCATCAGAGAATGCATTATCAGAAAGCCCCGTACTTGAAGTAAAGAAACTTGTCGTTTATAACGACAAGGGGATTTGTGCAGTTAATGAACTTTCGTTTGATGTTTATGGTGGGGAAATTCTTGGTATAGCCGGTGTGTCAGGCAATGGCCAAAGAGAACTCGCCAGCACGCTATTTGGTGTGATTGAACCGTCTTCAGGAGAGATAATAATGAACGGTATGACACTTCCTCATGGAAAACCAATCAGTCGTGTTAAAGCTGGAATGGCCAGAGTCCCGGAAGACCGAATGACCACAGGATTGCTACTGGAACTTTCAGTTGAAGATAACTTAATTATGGAAAATCATAGACAGTTTAGCTCGGGCAAATTGCTTGACCATAAAGCGGTTGGGGAATATGCAGATAGAGTTATAAAAGAATTCGGAGTTAAAACGCCAAACCGCATGGTGAAGGCTCAAACACTTTCCGGTGGAAACTTGCAGAAATTAGTTCTTGCACGTGAATTGTCTTCTCCTGTGAGCATGTTGGTTGCTGCACAACCCACTCGTGGCTTGGATGTTGGTGCAATTGAGTATATGCATAGCCGGATTAGGGAAGTTAGAGATGCCGGCACAGCCGTACTTCTGATATCCGAGGATCTTGACGAGGTGTTTGCACTCAGCGATAGGATTGCTGTGATGTATGAAGGTCACTTTATGGGGTTGGTAACCATCAAAGAAGCTAAGAGAGATCAGGTTGGTCTCTGGATGAGCGGGGTGAAAGAAAGATGCGCGTAATCCTAACGAAACGTCATCCTCTTCCGCACTGGCTCCAACTTATGGTCCCAGTTGCCGCAATTATTGTTACGCTGATTTTAGCGGCAATTCCGATACTATTTGCCGGTGGCGACTTAAGATTGTCATATATAACACTATTCAAAGGCGCTTTGGGAACAAGATACAACATACTGGAGACTTGTGTAAAAGCCTGTCCGCTTATCTTAACTGGTTTGGCAGTAGCTTTTGCTTTTCGCTCAAAATTTTGGAACATAGGAGCAGAAGGCCAGCTTATGGCCGGTGCTATAGTAGCTGCAACGATAGGCATCTATGCACCTCCAGAAACTCCAATGTTTGTTCTTCTTCCTATCATCCTCATTTTCGGCTTTCTTGCCGGTGGAGCTTGGGCGTTTATCCCTGCTTTCCTTAAAATGAGACTAAAAATTGATGATGTTGTCACAACGCTTATTTCTAACTACGTCATGCTTCACCTTATGGGCTTTTTGCTTTTTGGGCCATTGCAGCAGCCAGGCTCAAGTTGGCCAAGATCTGCCGCTATCGTAGATAACGCACATTTGCCTATACTTCTGGTACGTTCAAGATTCCACCTTGGAATCTTTATTGCAGTGGCTTTGGTATTCGTTATATGGTTTATTAACGAGAAAACGATGCTTGGTTATGAAACAAAAGCTGTAGGAGTAAATCCCACAGCCTCGTTCTTTGGAGGTATTAACAATACCAAGGTTATTTTTCTTACGGCATTAATTTCTGGAGGATTGGCTGGACTCGCTGGTGTCAGTGAGGTCTGCGCTATTCACTTTCATCTCCTGATGGATGTTTCTCCTGGTTATGGATACTCTGGTATCCCTATAGCCATGCTTGGACGTTTACATCCTGTAGGTACAGCGCTTTCAGCTTTCTTCTTCAGTGTAATCATAGTTGGAGCACAATCGATGAGCCGTATGACGGGTGTTCCTGTTTACATCGCTGAAGTTATACAAGGCATGGCACTGATAGTTATGTTAATAGCATTGCTTCTGACTGAATACCGGGTGAAAGTGGTGAGACACTGATGCTTGACGATATTTTCACAATTGCTTTTATGACGGGTTTGTTTTCAGCTACTGTTCGTCTTGCCGCTCCTATCATCTTTGCAGCTATGGGAGAAATTCTTGCAGAACGTTCTGGTGTAATCAACCTCGGTATAGAAGGCATTATGATTATGGGAGCTGTTACAGGTTTTCTTACGACGCTGCAGACGGGGTCGCTTTGGGCTGGTGTACTTGCCGCTTCGATAATCGGACTTATATTTGGCCTCTTTATGGCGTTTCTTGCGGTGTACCTTGGACTCTCGCAGCACGTTGCCGGGCTTGGTATTACTCTCTTGTCCCCAGGCCTCGCGATGTACGTCTATCGATTGGTTGTCGGAGCGCCAACAGTCCCTCCCATTATCTCTCCGTTTGCTAAATTCTCGGTCCCGGGTTTGAGTAAAATACCCTTACTTGGAGAAGTTTTCTTTAATCAGAATGCTCTCGTCTATATCTCATGGGCAGTAATTTTTGTTTTGTGGATATTTCTTTACAAAACAAAATGGGGACTTGCTGTGCGTACTGTTGGTGAGAATCCGTTCGCGGCTGATACAGTTGGTATTAATGTTAATCTTACGCGTACGGTCTGTCTTGCGGTTGGTGGCGCATCAATGGGGGTTGGCGGAGCGTTTCTTACTCTTGCACATAACAATATGTTCCTTATAGATATTGTAGGGGGACGAGGATGGGTTGCTGTAGCGATGGTTATTTTTGGACGTTGGAATCCTATCGGAGCTACCCTGGGTGCGCTGATGTTCGGTTTTCTTGATGCATTCCAGCTGCGTCTGCAGGTAATGGGGGCAAATATACCATTCCATCTGTTCCTGATGGTGCCTTACCTTGCTACGATAATAGCCCTTATTATCGGATCTTCAAGTAAGGCTGGGGCTCCTGCCGGACTTCTGAAACCATATCGTAGAGAGGAAAAAGGCAGTTAGATTTATTTTTTTCGATGCGATAATTAATAGTCACTAGGCGTTTAAAAAGGAAACAAGGGGGAATTGGTAGTGGGCCTGAAATATGTAGGTAAAGATATTACCAGGGTAGATGCGACTGCAAAGGTAACAGGAGAGTCGGTTTTTATAGCAGACATGTCTTTCCCGAATATGCTTCACGCGAAAGCGCTTAGAGCCGGTGTACCTCATGCACGTATCCTAAAGATGGACACTTCCGAAGCTGAAGTGATGCCTGGGGTTGTAAAAGTAGCTGTTGGTAAGGATCGTCCAATGATATTTGGAGCGTGTTACACAGATCAGCCTCCAGTTGCTGTTGATGTGGTGCGTCACGCTGGAGAACCAGTTGCGGTTGTTATTGCTCGGACGGCACAGCAGGCGCAAGCAGCTCTCTCTAAAATTAAAGTTGAATATGAACCATTGCCTTACGTCATAGATCCGATTGAAGCGATGGCTCCGGGTGCGCCTCTTGTGCATGATAACGTTGAGAATTACCAGAGAGTGAAGTCGGCAGCATTTCCTATCCCTGGAACCAACGTTTTTCACCACTATAAACTTCGTAAAGGTGATTCTGCAAAAGGTTTCTCGGAATCGGATGTAACAGTTGAATCAGATTTTGAATTTCCTCTTTGCAGCCATGCCGCCCTTGAGCCACATGGGGCCATATGCCGTTTTGATGCTAAATTAGAATCCTTAGAGGTCTGGGCATCACAGCAGGGGCCGTTTATATTAAGGGATGTACTTGGCGGTATGTTTAAAATGGAAACAAGCAAAATCCGTGTCCATTCTCCCTGTTTGGGAGGCGGCTTTGGTGGTAAATCTGATGTTGGTATGGAACCGCTCGTAGCATGGGCAGCAAGTTTTGTCCCAGGTTATGCTGTCAAACTTATACTTACAAGACAGGAAGTATTTACCAGCTCGTTGCTTGGACGCGGTATGAAAGGCTCGATGAAACTAGGCGCCAAAAAAGACGGAACATTAATAGCCCTCGAGGCAAAATTGTGTTTTGCTGACGGAGCATATGCTGACGCTGCATTATTCATAGTTACTGTTGCGGGACATAACTGCACAGGACCTTACGAAATACCAAATTGTCACGTTGATGCATACGGTGTATATACAAACACTCCACCAGTAGGAGCGTACCGTGCCTATGGACATCCTGAAGGCGAAATGATGTCCGGCCGTTTGTTACACATGCTTGCAAACAAACTCGGAATGCCGCACGAAGAACTTCTTAAAAAGAATTTTCTTGCTCCCGGCCGTACGAATTCAGTAGGTCAAGTTATGAAAAAAGATATGGGAGACCTTCCTGGGTGTCTTGATGCTGTACGTGGGGCTATAGATGAAGAGAAACTACCTAAAGAAGATGAAAAATATTACTATGGCAAAGGTTTCGCTGCAATGTTTAAATCACCGAAACACGCTGCAAATGCAGGCTCTACATGTTCCATCCATGTTAACAATGACGGATGTGCTTTCGTCAATCTTTCTGGGATAGAGATGGGGCAAGGTGTCTATACAGTCTTTACTCAAATGGCTGCTGAAGTACTTCAGATACCCATTGAAAAAGTTACAGTCAATAATTCAATTGACACTCAAAACTCTCCTTGGGATTGGATGACAGTGGCGTCACTTCAGACATATCGTGGTGGGCGTGCTATACAAAGTGCCGGTTCTAGAATAATAGAATTAGGCAAGAAAAATGCATGCCAGGTATGGCACTGTGAGACAGCGATGATTGACTACTCGGGTGGAGTATACACACATAAGGACACCGGTTCTACATTCTCGCTTGGCCAACTAGCACGTGGTTTTATGATGAATAATGGTGTAACGATTGGTGAGCCTTTGCAAGCTACAGGCTGGTATCGTGTCGCGGACGTGGAAGATCCTGATCCTGAAACAGGAATGGGAAACGTTGCTAGCAGCTGGACCTTTGGTGCACAGGCATGTAGTCTCCGACTTGAAAAAGCCACAGGAAAAGTAGAAATACTACATTTTGCATCGGCATTTGACATAGGCAAGGCCATCAACCCAAGGCTTGTCCGAGGTCAAATTCGCGGCGGAGTAGTTCAGGCCCTTGGCGGAGTCTTTATGGAAGAAGTTCTGTTTAAGGATGGGGTAATTCGAAATACGAACTTCTCGGGATACCATATTCCGAAATTGAAGGACATACCGAAGAAGCAGTCTATGTTCATATTAGAGACGCCGAATGAGTTTGGGGCTTGGAGTGCAAAACCAGTTGCAGAACATCCTGTGGTGGCCGTTGCTCCTTCAGTTATGAATGCCTTGTCAGACGCTACCGGTATAGAATTTACAAGCATCCCGCTAACTCCGGATGTTATATTGAAAGCATTGTCAGAAAGTAAATAGGGGAGGAAATATAAATGGATATTCTGGAATTTAAGGTAAATGGAATTCCCCGTAAAGTATTGCTAGAAGAGGGTAGGATTATGCTTTCTGATGTCTTGCGTGATTCTCTTGGACTTACGGGGACAAAAGTGGGATGTGGAATAGGTCAGTGTGGATCATGCACGGTGGTTATGAATGGTGATCCGGTAACAAGCTGCGTCCTACCGGCACTAAAGGCACAAGGTTCGGAAGTACTCACCATAGAAGGAATATCGAAAGAAGGAAAGTTACATCCTATACAGGAAGCTTTTATCGAAGCTGATGCGATACAGTGCGGCTTCTGCACTCCAGGTCTCGTTATGAGACTTTACGCAGTGTTGACAAAAGATCCCAATGCATCGGAAGAAGTGCTTAAAGAAGCCGTGAATAAGCATCTTTGCCGCTGCACCGGCTACGAGACGATTTGGGACGCGGCGCTACTTGCTCAGAAAAAAATGTTGGGCAAAGCATAAGCAATTTTCTCATTAAAAAGGAGGCAGTATTATTGACATGGATATGATCATCAAAAATGCAAGACTCAGAAAAAGAGGCAAGGACCTGTTTACAATCGCCATTGATAAGGGCATAATCAAAGAAATCGTTGCAGGTGACAGTGATTGCAACTACGTTTCGACAGAAGTTATTGATGCAAAGGGTTGTCTTGTAACCGAATCGTTTGTAAATGGTCACCTGCACCTATGCAAGGTATATACTCTCGAAATGGTTGGACAAGACGCTCTCAACAGCTATCACACCGGCGGAATGGGTGGTGCGATGACTGCAATAGAACAGGCAGCGCGCGTAAAAGATAACTATGATGAGAAATGGATCATTGAAAATGTCCGTAAGGCATGCGACTTAGCACTTAAATACGGCAACACACATATCAGAGCATTTGCAGACGTAGATCCAAAAGCTAAGCTTGAAGGCGTAAAAGCTCTTCTTAAGGCAAGAGACGAATACAAGGGTAGAGTTGACCTTCAAGTTGTTGCTTTTCCACAAGATGGAGTTGTTCGTGATCCCGGTGCTGAAGAATATATCGAAAAGGCTCTTGAATTGGGAGCAGACGTAGTTGGTGGTATTCCTTGGATCGAATATACCCCTAAAGACGAACAAGAACATATTGATAGGATGTTCGCATTAGCTAAGAAATATAACAAAGATGTCTCTATGCTATTAGATGACGTAGGAGACCCAGGTGAAAGAACACTTGAAATGGTTATTGCTAAAACATTAGAAATGGGCTGGCAGGGCAGGGTTACGGCACAACACTGCCGTGCAGTAGCGCTATATCAGGAAAATCATTTCCGTAAATTAGTTGCGCTTCTTAAAAAAGCCGACATAGGGCTTGTCAGCGATCCTCAGACCGGTCCTCTTCACGCCAGAGTCGCAGACCTTTATAATGCAGGTATAAACGTGGCTCTCGGGCAGGACGATATCGCAGATGCATATTATCCTTTCGGACGTAACAATATGCTTGAAGTAGCATTTTTGGCTGTACACCTTCTCTGGATGACAACGTTTGAAGGCATGGAAATGATTTACGACATGATCACCACCAATGCAGCGCGTGCAATGGGCATTAAGGGACACGTGCTAGAGGTGGGTGGAACTGCTGACCTTGTTGTACTTAATGCAGAAGATGTATATCATGCTATATGGGAACATGAAGCGCCTGCTTATGTAATCCGCAATGGCGTAAACGTTACTAAAAAATAAATAACAGACAAAGACTAGGCAGTTTGTTTAATCTAAATACGCCGCGAGTTGTCTGATTTATTCGCGGCGTATTGTTATATGGATAGTTTTATCTACTCGGAGGAGGAATTGCTATGATTATTGCGGACCTTTTGAAACACCGCTTATTTCCCGATTTTGAATTTATAGCCGGGAGCATGGGGTTAAATAGGGAGATCACAGCAGTATCGGTAATCGATGCTCCTGATGTAGACCGCTGGATGCGCGGAGGTGAGTTCCTTATTGGTAGCGGGTATATTTTCAGAGATGCGCCTGATCAATTTATTCCGTTTCTAAGACGTGCAAATGAAAAGGGTACTGCCGCAGTTGGAATCAAACTTGATCGTTATATGCATCAGCTTCCTCCTAACCTTGTGGAGGTTGCAGATGAGTTAGACCTGCCGCTTTTCCGTATTCCGCTGAATTATCGTTGGACGGATGTTATTGAGATAGTCCAGAACTATCTCTCTCTTGAAAAACATCGAACTCAGCAAGTGAATATTGAAAGCCTAGGTAATTTTTGGAGCGAAGGGTTTGATATTAAGGAACTTATGTCGGGATTTGCAAAAGAGCTTCAACGTCCGCTACTAATTTCATCTGACCAGCTAAACATGAATCACTGTTTTGCTCCCAACGGAGAAATCGAAGACGCTGAAATCAGTCAATTCTTCCCAAGAGTTGCAGTCTCTCAGGAGAAAACACTTCCTCTCCACGGACAAATTCTTGGACATCTTGAACTCAGAGATTCGGAGCCGCCGACATGGAATGTTGTTTATAGAATTGTATCCGATACTCTTATTACTATGAGAGTAAGACTTGCCATTGGCGAACAGATGTTCTCACAACGCCAAGAAAGACTGGCACTGCGTGCAATGACTTTACTGCGTGCAGAAGCCTTGGAAATTGCAGTCCAGACTTCTAAGCGGATGGTCAACAGAGAGCGTTTCTTTGAAGGACTCTGTCTTGATGCTTATAGTGACCCGGGTATAATACATGAGAATTTACGTGACATGGGGATCAAGTTTACAACTAAATCTCGCGTAGTAATTGTAAGTCCTCTTCTCGAAAGTGCGCCTTTAAACTGGAAAGAGCCTTATTCTATTCTTAATTATAGACTTGGTAACATATGGGTAGGATTAATACCATTAAAAAACAACAAAGATGCTCCTTTCTCCTTAGACGACACCCAGACAAGAGAAGATGACTATTTCATTACTCTTGGCGGCCCTATTAAATCACCTCTTGAAGTGAGCAGATCATATAGAGAAGC
>LFRM01174302.1_pt1 | contig 16101 bp, 16 predicted proteins | sample 618341 | NCBI WGS metagenome assembly LFRM01 (sample SAMN03654438, study PRJNA283298) | anaerobic digester metagenome | isolation source: pool of bioreactors CSTR01a, CSTR02a, and CSTR03a thermophilic anaerobic... | place: Denmark: Kgs. Lyngby | collected 2014-05-21 | reverse complement strand
AATTCAAATTAGAATGTTAGGTTAAAAGTTAAAGAATCTCTGGTAATAACCAAATAAGTTTAGGGCCATAAGTAGTCCAACTACTACTAAAAAGATTCCCGATACTTTAGTGATCAAGGTATAATGCTTTTTCACAAAATTAAAGGCTTCTTCTAACTTAGAGAATAAGATCCCTGTAATGAGAAATGGTAGACCAAGTCCCATGGAGAAGACAAACAAATAGAACATGCCTAAACCTAAAGTGCTAGCATCTGCGGCTAGAATGAGCGCGGAACCTAGGAATGTACCTAAACAAGGAGACCAACCAAAGGAAAATACAATACCAAAGACCAGTGAGCTAAAAAAGCCTCCGGTGTGTTTTTTCATTTGTAGCCCTTTTTGAAAATTCAAGAACTTTATATTAATAAATCCTGCCATATTAAGACCAAACACGATTATAATCATTCCACCAATTCTCTGCAGTAAAACACGGTTTTGACTTAATGTTGAACCAATGGCCGTAGCTGTAGCTCCTAAGGTAACAAAAACAATGGTGAAGCCAAGGATAAAACCTAAGATATTGATTACTAAGTCTTTTCCCTTTTTCTGACTCTCATTACTAAGATACATTAAAAATACAGGAAACATAGGTAAGATACAAGGAGAAATAAAAGTTAAGACTCCTTCAAAAAATAAGAGAGATAGTTTTAGAAAATCCATTATTTCATCCTTTCTAACATGGCGTTAAGGACGACTTCGTCAGTCATACCCATTAGTCCAAATTGAACAAATCCTTCCTTATCAATTACATAGGTTTGAGGAATAACTGAGATTCCAAATTCTGTGGCTCCATTAAGTTCTTCGTCATAGAGAACGTTAAGATCAATATTTTCAGTTTCTAAAAATTTATTTGCTGTCTTTTTTGTTTCTCTTTGACCATCTGTAACGTTAAGAGCAAGTATGACGGTCTCTTCAGGATCTAATTTTTTATGGAGAGCTTCAAACTCAGGCATTTCATCAATACATGGGGGACACCAAGATGCCCAGAAGTTTAAAATGACGGTTTTTCCTTGATAATCTGAAATGGATACTTCTTCACCTGCATCATTAAAAACAATAAAATCTGTTTGGAAAGGCTCTTCAATCTTAAGTGAAGAAATATAATCATCTTCTTCATCTACAGTAGGAGTCTGGGGAGAGGATTCCGTTGGAGTTTCCAAAGGGGTATCCACCGGTGCTTCTTCATTGGTGTTTTCAGGGGGCTCATTATTTGTGGCGATGGGACTATCAGCTTCCTTTTCACCTAAAACATTGACAATATAATAACCACCGCCAATCAGTAAAGCTAGGGCTAAGATCCATATGACAAAACTATATTTTTTCATTTCTATTTTCTTTCAAAGATACTCTATCTTAAAGCTCTTTTAAAAGATCCTCCTTTATATTTCTAACGCATTAGAATTCTTGTTCACTATTTTAACATACTTTTCTTTAAAATACCTGATGGGGGTACATTTTTTATAAAATATTTTCAGAAACCATATTTGTGGAATTCACAGATAGTTTATAAATGTTGAGTATAATACTCTTTATGAATAAAATCTCGCATAAAAAAAGCAGATCATATGAAGATAAATTTTTGAGCAACTACAACTTAATGTGATATTTTCAGAGGAGATTTAATTTAGTAAATATGTTTAAGTCATAAACTTAGACATTACAATAGTTGGAGGAAAGAGAATGAAAACGAACAAAATTGAAAAGAGTATATTCCAAAAAAAAGGATGGGTGATTATTATTGCCGTATTTTGCTCATTTCTATGGGGGAGTGCTTTTCCAGCACTTAAGATAACTTATCAGGAAATGAATATGGCTGGAGATGATTATTTCTCTAAAATTCTTATTGCAGGAATTCGCTTTACCATAGCGGGAATATTAATTTGGATCTATGCTTTTATAACCATGAAAGATAAAATTAAAATAAAGCGAAAATCTGATTACAAGAAATTAATTTTGCTTGGACTTATACAAACGACTCTTAACTATTTTTTCTTTTATACGGGACTATCCAACACCACCGCAGCTAAAGGATCGATTATTAATTCCTTATCTAACTTTTTAATTATCATTTTAGCGCATTTTCTAATTAAGAATGATCAGTTAACCATGAAGAAAATCTATGGTATTGTTTTTGGAATCATAGGAGTTGTGGTGGTGAATTTCGATTCGAATCTCAATAGCCAATTTCTTCTTACTGGTGAAGGGTTTATGTTTTTCTCTGTGTTTACAACAGTTACAGCAAGTTTTATGGTGAAAAGCTATAGTAGAACCATTCACCCCGTCATTCTGTCTTCTTATCAATTAATGATTGGTGGTGTGGTTATGCTTCTAATCTCTTTTGGCGGTAGCTACGACACTTTAAAGGTCACTCCCCTAGCTATGGGGCTACTGTTTTACACGGCTATATTGTCAGCCTTAGCTTTTACCCTATGGTACTCATTACTCAAATATAACAAGCCAGGCGAAATCACCATGTTTAGATTCCTGATTCCTGTAACGGGATCTCTATTGTCAGCAGCATTTTTAGGTGAAAAAATCACCTTGAACGTGACTATTTCTTTAGTAGCCATTGTTATTGGAATTATTCTAGTGAATTATGAACCAAGATCAGGCCAAGAAAAAAAGATGATAGACTCTCAACCTTAGAAATATTGATATCGTTAAAAAAATAGAAAAAGACTTGTCTTTCCTAAAGGTAGGAGGGACAAGTCTTTTTAGATAAGAAATTGGATAAGACCAATAATTAGAGGAATTAGGATAGAAGGAAGCATATTGGAAATTTTGAGATTTTGAGAAAATACCATATTAATTCCTAGACCTAAAATCATTAAACTTCCTACCCCTGAAATTAGAGAGATGGTGGCTACCGTCATGAAGGGCTTTAGGAAGCCAGCTAAAACAGCTATACTACCTTGATAGACAAAAACAGATACACTAGAGAGCAGCACTCCAATCCCAAGAGTAGAGGCAAAGATTATAGACATAATACCATCTAGCATACTCTTGGCATAAAGGGTATCATGAATTCCTGTTAAAGCACTTTCGATGGGACCAATGATGGCCATGGATCCGATACAAAATAAGAGAGACGCTGTTAGAAAACCTTCTTTGATTTTCCCTGTGTAAACTTTTGAAACTATGGTTTCTAAGTCCTCACTAAATCTCTCTAACTTCTTATCAATGTGAATGGTCTCACCAATGAAAGTCCCTATGGCTAATGAGACGATAACCAGAAGCGGTTGATTAGCTTTGATTACGCCAGCCATGCCAAGATAAATGACACATAAGCCTAATACTTTTGTTAAGGCTTGGGCTAAATCTTCTTTAATTAGTTTCTTAAAAATCATACCAAGGATACTTCCGATGATAATTGTTCCGACGTTGACCAGAGTTCCAAACATAAAACACCTCTTATATTATTGCAAAATAAGTAAATAATACACCACATATACCCAACTCAAAAGTCCATGAATGATTGCCCAAAGCACAGATTGATTAAGGGTGAAACTAATCACCATGGCTAGTGCGGACCCCATTGTGATTCCGCTTTTGATCACATCACTGCGTCGCATAAAAACACCTTCCTTTTTTATATTTATAGATTTAATCTTTATACTATTGTATCGCAATTTTAGAATTGTTGGGAATTCATTTAGAAATAATATGAAAATTAAATAAAGTTCACGTAAAGTAACTGGATAATCCCATCATGTTAATATATTATCAAATAAGGAGGTGTTATATTTGGAAATGATGATTCGAGAAGTTAAAACAGATACAGTGCGAAACAATTTAAATTTAATTGTACAGCTCATGAGTTATATAGCTGAAGATTTTAAAGACATCTCCTGTATGGACTCTATTGTAGTATTTGATTACGAGTTAAGGCCTGTGTTTTACGAAGATAAGAATAATTTAGTGAACACCAAAGAGAGTAGAACGCTGTTTGTATCATACATGAATAAACACAGAGAAATCAAAAGAGCCTTTAGAGAGGTATTAAAAACTGGGGAACATTTAAAAATTAAAAATGAGGGTAACAAGATGTTTTTAGTTCTTCCCATTGAAGGGGTTAATAAGCCTATTGGTATTGTGGGGATAACCTACGAATCCGATGGATGTCATCATGAAGATTGCACTACAGATCAGATTTTCAAAGAAATGATGAGTCTTTTCATAACAAAATATAGGGAACTAAAAGAAAAAGAAGTCATGGCGTCTATGGCAAGCTTAACTTGTGGTTTAAAATCCTTGGAAGACTATGAACGGTTCGCTATATTGAAAACGGGAAATCGATGTAATTGGAACATAACGGTGATGGCTAAAGAATTAGAAATTGGCCGAAATACACTCTACAATAAAATGAAACGAATGGGAATTCACTAAGAAGAGTAAATAAGCTGCCATTGTGTATCAAAATTGGGCAAGTTTACTAAATATAACTCTTTTAGTAAACTTTTGATTAAAACTATGCTAAAATAATAACAAAGACAGAATTTGCTCCCATATTAAGGATTTGGCTTGACTGAGTCCTTTGTTAAATAAACTGTTTCCCTAAAGGAACCTGGCTATTTTAGCCAGGTTCCTTCCCTTTTATTGAATAAAAGTTTTCATTTTACTAAATTCTTGAATTTTATGGCGACAACTATGTTTTATTGTTTGTAAGAATAACCTTATGGTAAGATATTAAGTACTAAAGAAAATAATAGTTCAATTTTAATAAAGCATTGGAGGGGAAATGGTGGAAAGTAATTTTAAAAATGACTGGAAAGAAGCCTTATCATTAGAATTTGAAAAGCCATATTTCAAAGAACTTGCAGAATTTTTAATTCAAGAATATAACTCTAGACAGATTTTCCCACCTAAAGAAGATATTTTTAATGCCTTTAACTATACTTCCCTTAAAGAAGTCAGGGTTCTCATTATAGGGCAAGATCCGTATCATGATCTAAATCAGGCTCACGGATTGGCTTTTTCCGTAGGGATAAATGAAAAGATTCCACCATCTCTTAGAAATATTTTTAAAGAGCTTAAGGATGATTTGGGGTATACAATTCCAAATCATGGGTATTTGAAGAAATGGGCAGACCAAGGAGTTATGCTGCTAAATACAGTATTAACTGTACGAGCCCATGAAGCAAATTCTCATAAAGACCGCGGGTGGGAAAACTTAACAGATGCTGTGATTATGGAAATTAACAAGCAAAATCGTCCTATGGTGATTATTTTGTGGGGAAAACCAGCTCAGAGTAAGAGCTCTATGTTAAACAATCCTTGTCATTTAATTTTAAAAGCCCCTCATCCCAGTCCATTGTCAGCTTACCGAGGGTTTTTTGGAAGCAAACCCTTTAGTCAGTGCAATGAATTTTTATCAGCTCATGGACTTGAACCCATCCATTGGGAGCTTCCAAGCCTTTAAACTTATGAATTATGTAAAGCGGACGTAAAAAACGTCTATGAAGCTATTTCAAGCTAATAAGAGGAGATAATAAATGAAAGTTTTAGGAATTGTGGGAAGCAAACGTAAAAATGGAAATACAGCCCATTTGGTTAACAAAGCTATGGAATCTGTAGTGGGAAAAGAAATAACAACTGAAACAATTTATCTGGGAGATTACGATATTAAAGGATGTACTGGTTGTGAGGGATGCAAGAAAACATACACTTGTGTTATTAAAGACGATATGATGAATCTATATCCGAAAATCTTAGAGGCAGATGCCGTGATTATAGGATCTCCCACCTATTTTTATAACATTTCATCCGACATGAAATCTTTTATAGATCGGCTATATGCCCACCAAATATTTGATGATAATGATAGATCTGTCTGGACCAGCATAAATGAAGTGTTGGGAGGGAAGTATGCTGTGGTTATCGCTATTTGTGAGCAAAACAATTCTAAAGACATGGGATTTACGGCAGAAGCTATGAGCATGCCCTTAGAGGCCTTAGGATACCGAGTGGTGGAGACAGTGAAAGTTCTTCATGCCTTTAAAAAAGATGACACTAAAAATAATGAGCGTATTGAAGACGATGCAATTAAAGCAGGAATCAAATTAAAAAAGACGTTATTGTTAAAGGAAAAGACAAAAAAGAATTTAAGAAAAGTTTAAAAAGAATATAAAGCCAAGCAAAAAGACAAACCGTAATGGTTTGTCTTTTGCGTAATAAATTTATTTGTGTTTGATGTGGTTTAAGAAAGAACTTTCATTTTCTTTCTGGTCTTTCGCTCTAAAAGCACGTGCATGACCAGAACTAGAATGGAAAGAATCAGAAATGAAGTCATGAAGCTAATAAAGAAGGAAGGGTCAAAGTATATGGCTAAGATGATACAGACGGCAATGAGGGCAAACCCTGTAAAAATATGAATAACAGAGTTCAGATTTTGTTTTACCGCTTTTTGTTCTGTATCCCAATTCAATTTAGGACGGGACAAATCAATATAGATGCCCACTTGATATATAAACATGGAGGCCAATAATACGACGATTAGAGAGAGTATTATAAACCAAAAATCCACTCTGAAAATGTAGTATAAGATACCATACAAAATAAGTAGTCCAGCACTTTCTACATAGAAAGCACTAAGGATTTTACTATAGATCTGGGTCGTGTAGGGTACTGGAATATACTTCATAAAATATAGATTTTTACCTTCTCTTGAAATGGCAGTGGAAGAAATACTATTCACCGATCCAAGTAAGAACCCTGCACCTACCATGCCCAGGAGTATAAGCCCTGGATTAATCTTTCTTAGGGCAAAAAAGACTTGATCTAAGGAGACCCCATCTGTGGCCGCCCCTCCTGCGATAAAGGGAAGGAGGAAGAAGAGGGGATAAATTAGACTAATTAAAACACAGTTTAAAAAATAAACTGGAGTGCGTAGCAATAATTTCAGTTCTTTTAAGGAATAAGCCAATAAGATACTCCTCTTTTTAGTTCCTTTAACTAACTGTTCCTTCGTAAGGACTCGTCTGTTAGCAGAAGACTCAGATATTCCGGTTACGCCTTTAAAATAAATGGCATTGCCCACCATATAAAAGACGATGAGGGATAATAGGGTAATACCGATCATGATTAATAGATTAATGAGACCAGAAAATTCTCTAAAGCTTATTAAAGCCTCCGTGGCAAATCCACTGGTGGGAAAAACCCAAGAAGTTATTTTAAATATGGCTAAGTCTTTAATGTCTCCAATGGAGGCGGCTTGGTCTCCACTAACTCGATTAGAAATAAATTGAATTCCAAAGTTAAACCCTAGGGCTACGGCTAAGCTCAAGACTCCCGCCACCATATTGAATCGATCTTTATTTTTAAACTTATCACTAAAACGCATAATCACCATGGCAATAATAGAAGCCACTACTAAAGGGAATATGGGAACGATTAAAAGAGTTAAAATCATATAGATGTAATACACCACAGATGCTCCAGCTTTATAACCATAGACTACCAGCATAGGAAGAAAAAACAACAAAATAATAAAATACTCATAAATTAAAGAAACGAGAAACTTTGCATTAAGGATTTCACCTGCCTTAACGGGTAAATAGAGATAGTTCTCAATATCTTTTGAAAAATAGAACACATTCATGACATAAAAGATTCCAAAAACAAACACCATAAATCCGGCAGCAGGAATTAAAAGTCTAAGGATAATAGTTTCCATCTGTACCATGGCTAAAGAGTCAAAAAGTTCGGAGAGTATACTACCAAAACTAATTGAAAGAATACCCAGCAGAAAAATAAACGAGAGAACCTTTACCCACCGAGATTGAAAAAAAGATTTCTTTTTGGCCCTGCCTGTCATGCTACTTAGGGTTTCGTCATTATTAAACATGGCCTTGGTGAGAATTAGTGTATTATTTTTAATCATTTGTCATCTCCAAGAAGATGTTTTCTAGTCCTTCATTATCACTAACCGTTTCCCTAAGTTCGGTCATAGTTCCACAAAACATGAGTTTTCCTTTATTGATAATACCTACCCGGTCACAAATCTTTTCGGCTACTTCTAACACGTGAGTGGAGAAGAACACCACATTTCCTTGATCGGCATGCTCTCTCATCATTTCCTTGAGATAAAATGAAGATTTTGGGTCTAATCCAGTCATGGGCTCATCAAGAATCCAAAGGCTAGGATTATGAATTAGGGCTCCAATAAGGACAATTTTTTGTCGCATACCGTGAGAATAACTAGAAATATGATCGCCCAGTGCATTAGTCATATCAAATCTCTTCGCTAAATCCACTATACGTTCTTCCCTAAGTTTTGACTCAACTTCGTAGATGTCTCCCATGAAGTTAAGGTATTCAATTCCTTTAAGTCTTAAAAAGGTATCTGGATTATCAGGAACAAATCCAAACTGTTTTTTATACGCCATGGCATCTTTTTCTAGAGTATAGCCATTGATGGTAATTTCACCTTCATCGGCACTAACAATTCCGGTAAGCATTTTAATGGTGGTGGTTTTCCCAGCACCATTGGGTCCTAGAAAACCAAAGATTTCGCCTGGATTTAAGTCTAAGCTTAGTTGATCCACAGCTTTAATTTTCCCGCCGTAAACTTTAGTAACATTATTGATTTCAATCATATTTTTTGTTTGGCAGAGATGTACACCTCTGCCTCCTCCTTTTAGGTATTGATGAGTGAGTTCAGAATAAGTTTTGATAAATCGGTTAACAAAATTCTATTTCATATTTCAATTAAATGATTATTGCATTTGAGAGAAGTTGAAGAAAGGTTTGAACTACATCTTTTCTTTTAACAAATCTCGGATTTCTTCTAACAAAACTTCTTCACTGGTGGGTAGAGGTGAAGGGGTTTTAACCTCATCTTCTTTCTTCTTAAGATTAGAGAGGAATTTCACCATGAAAAAGATAGATAAGGATACGATGAGAAAATTAACCACCGTTTGAATAAATAGTCCTATCATAATGTCAGACCCATTGATGGCAAAAGACATAGTAGAAAAATCAGGCACAGCAAATAGGGCTCCCACAAAAGGAAGAATGAGGTCATTGACAAAAGATTTTACGATGGCTCCAAAGGCTCCACCAATGATTACAGCCACTGCTAAGTCAATCACATTTCCTTTTATGGCAAAAGCTTTGAATTCTGAAATAAATGATTTCATAAAGAATACCTCCATAAATAATATAATGAATTCATTTTACCATAGAATGGATAGGGCTTCACAGGGGTACAGCCTATAATTATAGCAAATTCTACGCATAGAAAACGCCCATTCATGCTATACTATTTAATAGGCTAAAAATAGAAAATAGCTGCTTAAAGGAAATTTTAGGTTCAAAGTGCATAATAGGTGTTAAGAAATAAAAAGGTAGGATTATAAATGGAACGAAAAGAAAGCAGTAGCTTAAATTATTTTGTTAAAGAATGGCTAGTACCCATTATAGCGGCACTGACCCTGGCTTGGATCATCAATACATTTGTTGTGTTTCGAATCGAAGTTCCCACAGGATCCATGATTCCCACCATAAATGTGGATGATAAAATCTTCATCGCTAAGTCTTATGATAAGGACAATTTTGAGCGAGGAGATATTTTAGTGTTTAAATCCATTGAAGAAAATGGAGATTTGCTCATTAAAAGATTGATTGGATTACCAGGAGATCGAATTGAACTGGTGGAGGGGGACCTCTACATTAATGGAAATTACATGGAAGAATCCTATGTGAAAAATAATCTTGATTATACAGGAACCTATGATGTTCCTCTAGATCATCTATTTTTCCTAGGAGACAACAGAGCCACATCTAAAGATGCTCGCTACTGGGACAATCCTTATATCCATAAAGACCAAGTTATGGGGAAGGGTGGACTTCGAATCTATCCGTTTAATAATATGGGCTTCTTAGAGTAAAGTGAAAAAAATACTGGCCATAGAATACAATTTATTTATGAAGGAGAACTAAGAGAAGATGAATTTAAATGAAATCATTTTAGGAAATAAAGAGGTGTTAATTCAAGATGTTTTAGATACAGTAAAGTATGAATCTGTTAAAGCTAAAGCTGAGCCAGGCATGCCTGAAGGACGAAAAGTCCATGAAGTCCTTGAGGCGGTGCTGGCATTAGGAAAAGAAAGAGGTTTTGAGACTAAAAATCTTGGAGGCCATTCTGGATACATTGAATATGGCGAAGGCGATGACTATGTGGCTGTACTGGGTCACTTAGACGTGGTCCCAGTAGGAGAAGGTTGGACAAAAAACCCTCATGGTGAAGTGGTGGGCGAGAGAATTTATGGTCGAGGAACCATGGATGATAAGGGGCCAATGATGGCAGCTTTTCATGGTCTAATGGCCATTAAGGAAGAAAAACCCAAGTTAACCCATAGGATTAGACTAATCTTTGGAACTTCTGAAGAAACCGGTGGAGATGATATTAAGCATTACCTTGAAACGGAAGCTCAGCCTGTATCGGGCTTTACTCCAGATGCAGAATTTCCAGCCATCCATGCGGAGATGGGTATCTTAGTGCAAAAGATTTCCATCCCCGTAGATGCCCCTTTGTTATCCTTAGAGGGTGGACAAGCGGTGAATATGGTACCGGACTTTGCTTATGCTAAGTTCTTAGACCAAGGTGAGGAGAAAACCCTTCGTATAGAAGGAGTATCTGCCCATGGTTCTACCCCAGAGAAAGGTAAAAATGCCATATCTATGCTACTACAACAATTAGCAGGCGAGAAAGCCATGGAGCCTCTTAAGAAGCCTTTAAGTGTGCTAGTCTATAATCTTACAAGAGATTTAGATGGTAAAAATATGGGGGTAGATTTTAAAGATGACCCATCAGGAAAGCTAATTCTTAATCTTGGAAAAATCACATTAGAGCAAGGAATGTTGGAAACTTACATCAACATTCGTTATCCTGTAACCATTAAAAAAGAGCAAGTCACAAAGCGAATTGAAGACCTATTTGAGGCTGAAGGATTTAAGGTGGAAACCTTAGGTCATGATGGACCTCTCTACTATGAGAAAAACAACCCCATGATCAAAAAACTCATGGCGGTTTATGCAAAAGAAACAGGAGACCAAAGTGAACCTCTGGCCATTGGTGGAGGTACTTATGCTAAGATGATGAAAAACATTGTGGCTTTTGGCCCCTATTTGCCAGGTAGACCAGATACTATTCATCAATTAGATGAATATGCTGAAATAGAGGATCTTCTTACCTGTGCGAAAATATACGCCCATGCCATGGTCGAATTGGCAAAATAGGAGGTGGAGTCATGAATAACAACAATAAGAACAAACCGGGGTCAGGGCCGGTAAAAGGGAAAAATGCAAAGTTTTATATTATATACTTTATTAGTATTTTAATCATGGTCAGTGTTTTCAATTACTTCTCCAATGATATTCGGAATCAAAAACAAACCCTTAATGAATTTTATGCGGCCATTGAAGATGGACGCGTAAAAGAAGTTAAGCTTGACGAGTCTCAAAGGAAATTTGAATACACCATGAAAGAGGGAGATGAGCTGGCAGGCTTTACCCTATATACTGGTCAGCTAACACGAGACGTAGATTTCAAAGAACTACTCTTAGAGAAGAATATTCCTTTTGAAGTAGCAACGGTTCAAGTGGCTAACCCCATCTTAACCATATTACTATCTTGGGTGCTACCTCTAGGTTTACTCCTACTTCTTGGGAATTATATTCTTAAGAGTATGGATAAGCGAGGCGGAGGCGGAATGATGTCCTTTGGGAAAAGCACCGCCAAACTTTATGAAAGCGACACGGGGATAAACTTCACCGATGTGGCGGGTCAAGAAGAGGCTAAAGAATCTCTCATTGAGATTGTAGATTTTCTTCATAACCCCAAAAAATATGTGGCCATTGGAGCCCGACTTCCTAAAGGAGCTTTATTAGTAGGACCTCCTGGAACAGGTAAGACCTTGCTGGCGAAAGCTGTAGCAGGGGAAGCTAAAGTACCGTTCTTCTCTCTTTCAGGTTCTGCGTTTGTAGAAATGTTTGTGGGAATGGGAGCGGCTAGAGTTAGGGACTTATTTAAAGAAGCCATGGCTAAAGCCCCTTGTATTATTTTTATTGATGAAATTGATGCCATTGGTAAATCCAGAGAAACTGGAGGCTATGGTGGAAATGATGAAAGAGAACAAACTTTAAATCAGCTTCTTGCTGAGATGGATGGATTTGATTCCTCTAAAGGTATTGTTTTATTAGCCGCCACCAATAGACCAGAAGTGCTGGATAAGGCTCTACTTAGACCAGGTCGATTCGATCGAAGAATTATAGTGGATTCTCCTGACCTTAAGGGAAGAGAAGCCATCTTGAGAGTACATTCTAAAGGCGTTAAAATGGGAGACGATGTAGATCTTCTTGAAATTGCCAGAGGAACACCTGGAGCAGCAGGAGCAGACTTGGCTAACATGATTAATGAAGCTGCTCTTAGAGCTGTTAAACATGGTCGAGCATATGTCATGCAAGAAGATTTGCAAGAAGCCATTGAAGTGGTTATTGCAGGACAACAAAAGAAAGACCGGATTATGTCGGTTAATGAGAAGAGAATTGTGGCCTTCCATGAAATTGGTCATGCTGTAGTGGCAGCCATGCAAAAAAACACAGATCCAGTAATGAAAATTACCATCGTCCCTCGAACCATGGGATCTTTAGGATACACCATGCAAGTTCCTGAGGATGATAAGTATCTGATGAGTAAAGATGAGATGCTAACTGAAATTGCCGTACTCTTTGGAGGACGAGCAGCAGAGGAGGTGGAGTTTAATTCCATCACCACAGGAGCATCTAACGATATTGAACGAGCCACTCAGATGGCTAGACGAATGGTGACCATGTATGGCATGAGTGAAACCTTTGATATGATGGCAGCAGAATCTAACCAGAGTCAGTATTTAAGTGGTCGTACCGTCCTTAATGTTAGTGACAAGACTGCAGCGAAGATTGATGATGAAACCTTAGCCATTATTAAAGCATGTCATCAAAAAGCCATCGAGATTCTAGAAGAAAATCGAGAACTTATGACGGAATTAGCAGAAATACTCCTAGACAAAGAAACCATTACAGGCAGAGAGTTTATGGAAGTAGTTCGTCGTTATATGGGACCTGACTTTGGTCTTACTCAAGCAGAAATTGCTGAGATGGAAGAGAAAATTAATAAAGACAAATCATCAAAAGAGCCTACCAAGGTATCGGATCTTAATGAAGAAGACCTCGATGATATTTATCATAAATCCATACCAGATGCTGAGTATAGAGCACCAAACACAAAAAATCCTAGAGATGAATCAGAAACCGTGGATCTCACGGATAAACCAGAAGAAGAGACTGTGAAATCAGAGGAAGAACCCAAAGAATAGTTACTAGTTTGACAGATAAACCCCATAGCCGCGATTCCTATTAAAGGGTTGCGGCTATGCCTTTGGAGGATAAATGAAAGATTTTAATGTAGATCTGGCCCCAGATCAGCTTATAAAAGAAGAGAAATATTTAGATCGTGTTAAGAATTTGCTGATGGACGAGGTCATTAAAAATACAGATAAAAAGAAGACTGTTTATGATGATATTATTGAGTATCGAAAAACTCTAATTGATGAGTATCGATCAGATGAAGATAAGCAAATTGACTTTTTTGACCATAACCGTTTCGTGCAAGAAGAAAGCTTTAAGGCCATTGAAAAAAGACTTAGGGAGCTTACAGAGCTTCATGATACGCCATATTTTGGTAAAGTGGTTTTCCGGGAAGGTAATGAAGAAAAAGAAGAAATTTATATTGGTAAATATGGATTAGTGGATGAAGCTCATTATGAGCCATTAGTCATTGATTGGAGAGCGCCCATTGCTTCCTTGTTTTACAAGGGATCTGTGGGGCCTGATTCATATAAAGCGCCCATGGGAGAAATCCAGGTGCTGATTGAACTTCGACGACAATTTCTAATCCGAGAAGGACAACTTAGAGGAGTCTTTGATACGGAAACTGACGTTAGGGATGAAATTCTTTTAGAGGTTCTATCTTCTAACGCTTCAAAAAAATTAAAAGATATTATTATGACCATTCAGCAGGAACAAGATACCATTATTCGTGAAGATAAAAAAGGTGTTGTGGTGGTCAACGGTGTGGCTGGTAGTGGTAAGACTACTATTGCTTTGCACAGAACCGCTTACCTAATTTATCACCATCGAAAAAACTTAGAAAATAAAGTGTTAATTCTTGGACCTAATAATATGTTTATGGACTATATCTCTGAAGTGCTTCCATCTCTTGGAGAAAGTGGAGTTCGTCAAAATACCTTTAAGGACCTCACCTTAGAGCTCTTAGACTTCAATGAACCGATCTTAATGGGAGAAGACTATACTGAAGCCATTATAAGTGGAGATGAAGAATTGGTTAAGGATGCTCATTTAAAGAGAAGTGATGCATTCTTAAAAATCTTAGATGATAAGATTTTAGAAACAGAGAAGACCTATTTCACATTTGAAGATTACACGTTTTTAGATGAGATTTTAATTAGTAAAGATGAGATGGAAAGATTGCTCCTAAAAGACTTTACCCATATGCCTTTCTTTAGAAGAGCTTATCGGTTAAAGAGAATTCTATCAAAACGACTAAATACCGTAAGAGATCTTAAACGATACGAAATTGATCAAAAGTACAATAAGATGAAAAAAGAAATGAGTTCAGACGGTAGTGAAGAAAACATGATTATGGATATGCGTAAAGAAGATATCCGAGGATTGATTTATCATGTGGCGAAAAAGCGAGATGAGTTTGGTGTATTTGCCCAAAGTAATTACCTCAAGAGCTATGATGCACTTAAAGGATTTGCTTTTTATACAGAAGCTGACTTAGCGCCTTTGCTCTATATGAAACATAAACTCCATGGACTTAAACTGGGCTATGAGGTTAATCATATGGTTTTAGATGAAGCACAGGAATACTCATTCATTCATTTTAAAGCTTTAAGCTTGATTACAGGATGCACTTCATTTACTGTGGTGGGAGATTCCAACCAAATGATGTTAAAATCCAGTAGCGCCATGCTTAAGCTATCTGAAGTTTTTGACGAGGTAAGAACTTACGACTTAAAGAAGAGTTATCGTTCTACTTTTGAGATTATGGACTATGCCAATCAATTCCTTGAAGAAGGAAGAATTGTTCCTTTAGTTCGCCATGGGCACAAGGTAGAAGAAAAGCTAGATCTTACTGTGGAAGACGCTATTGAAGCTATGGCTCAAACCGTTTTACGCTATAAAAAAGAAAATATAGACACCATTGGGATTTTAACAAAAGATATGGATACCACAAAAGAGTTGCATCGATTACTTAAACAAAAGATTAACGTGAAACTCATTGATTCTGAGGACGCTCTTCTGCGAGGAGGCCTCTATATCATGCCATCTTACTTCGCTAAGGGCTTAGAATTCGATGGGGTAATTATGGCGGAGAAAACAGGAGATGAAGGGCCATCTCTAATTCGCTATATCATGGCTACCAGAGCTCTTCACCATCTTACTCGAGTCACTTATAATGAATCGATGATTTACTAAATAGCTGATAAAAAGACTCCTTTTCCTTAGAAATAAGAAAAAGGAGTCTTTTTGATAGGGGGTATAGGGTGATTTTGGGTGTTTATCTTCTAAAACAGTAGTTTTGTGTGAATAGAATGAGTATAAAAGAGATTTTATTGTAATAAAATGATAATAATTCAAAATTAACGATAAACAGATGACCATATACCCCCAGAATAAAGGGAAATTGAAACAATCGGGGGTATATCCATTAGGATGTCATAAAGTTTGGTTATCTTCTTTATTAATGTTAAACTTATGTCATAAAGTGGTATACTTCTTAATGTCGACAAAATAAAATTATTAAGAGGGAGCTGTGGGAAATACAATGAAAAATAGTGAAAAAATACTTGGTTTTATAGGAATCATATTAATTTTGGTTTTAGGAAAGACACAACTTACGACAGATATATTATTCTTTAGATTAATCGTGGGTGCTGGTCTGGGATATAGTTTATCAAGAGCATATACTGGTTTTGCTGGAAGTGTTAATAGAGC
>LFRM01047051.1_pt1 | contig 16101 bp, 15 predicted proteins | sample 618341 | NCBI WGS metagenome assembly LFRM01 (sample SAMN03654438, study PRJNA283298) | anaerobic digester metagenome | isolation source: pool of bioreactors CSTR01a, CSTR02a, and CSTR03a thermophilic anaerobic... | place: Denmark: Kgs. Lyngby | collected 2014-05-21 | reverse complement strand
GCTAAGTGAAAGCTGCCTCTTCCAATTCGAAGCATTATAGTTTTCAACTTATGTATAATGTAGGAGATGAAAAAGATATTAATTGTCAACCGAAAATCAACAGACAATTTGGGCGATATAGCCATCGGCACCGCCCTTGCTCAGCTTTTTTTAAAAAAAGACTGCCAGGTCTATCAGCTTGAGTTTTCCCGCTTTGGAAAAGATATCGCCTCCTTCGGGCAAAGTAAGGCTTCCCCTGCTTGCGGGACAGAGACGAAGACAAATAAATTTCAAAATATTTTGAAAAAATGTAAATATTTCCTTGCCCGAAGCCTTCCTAAAACCATCTGGTTTGTCCGTTTCGGTCAGGGCGTCTTGCGCCAGATCCGCAGCATCCCCAAAGATGAAATAGACTTAATTGTTATTGGCGGCGGTCAGTTAATTCAATCTGAAAAATGGAACGATCAATTCGCCTATGCTTTCAGACTCTGGGACTGGATGAACCGCCACTTGTTCAAAACTAAGCTGGCCGTATTAAGTGTAGGAGCCAAAGAAGCTTTTAGCCCCTATGCCGCCAGATCCTTTAAAAGCGGCTTGTCGCATGCTGATTTTATTTACGTACGTGACCATCATTCAAAACAGGTCCTTGACCGGCTTAGCTCCGATTTAGATGTGAAGATTATGCCTGATGTAGCCTTTTCTCTATGCCCCGGCAAAGAGAGGCAAAAAGCGGGAAGCAGGGCAGATAAGCTGGCCTTAGTTGGGATTTATAATTATGACAGCTACTGCAAAATCCACTCGCTCGAATTAGACAGGTCTGCCTATTATCAAGGCTGGAAAGACAAAATAGAGGACCTGAGCACAGCAGGCTTCAAAGTAAAGTTGTTTTACTCCACTGGTACTGACAAGCTGGAAACTCAGCGTTTTTCTGAATATCTGGGAGGAAAATATGAAATCGCCGCAGCTGATTCATTAAGCGATTTAATAGAGCTGCTGAATTCTGCTGACTACGTTTACTCCGGCAGGATGCACGCCCTGATTCTGGCCCTGGTATCCGGCTGCCAGGCCCAGGCATTTATTACCAACACAAAACTAAAAGTCTTTAATGAAACATATCTCGAGCAAAGTCCTGACCTGGAAGCCCTTCGTCAGGAAATTGAACAAGCGATCGATACTGTTTTAACCTCACTGTCTGACAGCTAAAGGGCCCTCACTGGCTAAGCCTCGTATATGGCCATTAACTTTCTGGCCAGCTGGTCGCCGTTGAACTGCTCAAATATCCCGGATCTTACTTGTTGGTGCTCGAAATTGTCAATATTTTCGTACATGTAGTTCATTTTCCGGGAGAGGTCCTCCCTGTTTCCATCCTCGAAAATTACACCTTTACTGTCATCCAGGTAAATCACAATCGGCATATTGGATGAGGCAATGACCGGAATTCCCATGGCCAGTGCTTCAATAAAAGGAACACCAAAACTTTCATAATGGCTGGCAGAAACATAAACATCGGTCCCGGTCAAAACTTCAAAAACCTGGTCTTTGGGCAGACTGCCCCGGAACTTGACCTGATCTTTACAATCTCTGCTGACCAGCCCTTCCAGTGTCTTTCTTTCGGGACCATCACCAACTATATTTAATTTTACTGCCTGCTTGTTTTGAAACAGATCCTGAAATGACCGGATCAACAAGTCCACCCGCTTGAGCTCCTTCAAACTGCCTATATAGGTAAAAACAAAGTCATCATCCTGCTTTTTTTCCCGCTCATAAGGCTGAAAGAACTCATCCGAGATCATATTAGCTATGACCCTAAGCTTTTCACCGCCCTCCTTTCCCGTAAGTTCCTGAATGCTATGCTTCAGATCCTCGCTGACACAAATTGTCGTTTTCGCTGCGGATACAGCATGTTTTAAAACAGCTGCCTGTTCTTCGGAAATCTTTTTCTCCTTAATCCATGACCAGTGCTCAGTCAGGACCAGCTCGATACCTTGCTCTCTGATAAAATCAATTATTTCATCAGTCAGGATCATGGTTGGAAAATGAACATGGATCAGGTCGGGCTTGCCATACGCAGCCCGGTATTCCCGAAAAAGCTTTTTAAACAGCTTAAACCTGACCTGACTGTAAAGGCTGCCGAGAGATCTTCCCAGAGGAAAATAATAGCCGACGGTGTCAATGCCCCGGTAGTTTTCATTAATTTTCCTGATCTTTCGGGTAGTAAGGATGGAGTCTGTCTCCAGAAAGATATATCCGACCTTAGCATATGCAGCCAGAACTCCTGCCTGTTCAAACTCAAACAAACCCAGAGAGCCTGTTTTTTTAGTTGGAAGCGTTCTGCCAAAAACTAATACATGCATAATAAGCTCCAGTCTGCTTAGCTATATTCTCTCAGTAAAAGATCAGGAGAAAATCTGTCCAGTATCATATCTTCCCCATTCTGATCAAAAACATGAAAGCGCTCATAGATCTCTTCCAGAACTTTAATCGCTTCTGCTAGCGAGTCAGTTGTGAAAAATATTCTGGCGATTATTTGCCCCAAAGTTCCGATCATGGACTCTGTTATGGTCTCAGCCGGCTGCATCTTGAAAGCACAGTCGATCAGCTGAGGAATGGCCAGGATCTCAGCCAGGCCTTCTATCGCGGAGATTGTGCCTGCTTTGCCTAATATAGTGGCATTAAAACCGTATCTTTTATTTTTTTTGATGTTTTCATTGATGAAAGCATAATCCCCGGGAGGATTTTTCCCGGTCAGGCTATGATGCACCATAAGCTTCAGGGGATTAAAGCCATAGAGACTTTCCTGCAGTTTGTATTCCAGCGTACCGGTAGGGCGATAGCCGATATCATAGACCAGGGGGATCTCATCCTGCACGATACACTGGGCAAACAAAATCCCATTCTGCAGTTCAAGGTCCTTAAACATTTCCATCAGAGGCGGACCAGTATTTTTACGGAAAGCTGCATCATAAGAAGACGGCATGCTATAAAGAAGAGGCAGGGCTATCTTGTCACCCTGAGTTTTGGACAAAAACCTGTTAGCTGTTCCGCTGAGATAAATCTCACCGTCAAGAAAGAGAAAGAAGGCCGTCATCTCTTGCCGCTTTTCAATATAAGGTTCTATTAAGTAATCCACCGGATCCTGACCTGCATTGCTGTTAATCAGCTGCTGATAATCTGCGAAATTATCCAGCTGTACTAAGCCTTTGCCTCCGGAACCTTTGACAGGTTTCAGAAGCACGGGATAATTGGCAAAGTTTTCATCCAGCTGGTCAATTTTATACTCGGGCAGAGTCGGTACAGCATAGTGGCGAAACAATTCCTTGTAACGTTTCTTGTCTGTCAGAATTTCAAACTGTTCGATCGTACCATAGCAGGGCAAGTCAGCTCTCCGGCAGATTCTTGCCAGAGGCAGCAAGTATGAGTCGGTATAACCGCTAAGCACACCATCATAGGACTGATTCTCAATAATTTCCATCAGTCCGTCGTAATCTTCGATGCTGACGTCGAAATACTCATCTGCCATCACTTTGACCGGTGATCGCAGGCTATCGTACCAATCCGTTACCCCAACCCACACACCCATGTCATGAGCGATGTCATATATTTCCTTCATATTGCGGGAGCCACCCAAAAGCAACAGCTTCTTATTTTTTAAGCTCACTTTTAATCTCCGTCGTATCCAAATACCCCGGTCGCTGTACTTGCCTGATTTCGTCCAGGTTGCCGACACCGCCGGGAGAACCCGAGACTAAAACATCTTCTCGGCTGAAGACCTTTTTTATAGTTCGCAAGATAATCAAGGCATCCTTCTTAAAGCTGATATTATCAACATATTCAATATCCAGAGCCAGCCGCTTATCCCATTCCAGTGCGTTGCGCCCGCTGATCTGGGCCAGTCCGGTCAGGCCGGGGCGCACCTCGTGCCTGCGCGCCTCTGTTTCAGTATAAAAGGGCAGGTACATTCGGGACAAGGGTCTGGGACCGACAAAAGACATGTCCCCTTTAAAGATATTCCAAAGCTCGGGAAGCTCATCCAGGGAAGATGAGCGCATAAATTTTCCAAAGGATGTCAGGCGTTCTGCATCAGCCAGCAATTTTCCTGACTCATCTTTCCGGTCAGTCATGCTGCGGTACTTAACCAGGCAAAACAGCTTTTCATCCTTGCCCGGTCTTAGCTGCCGGAAAAAGACCGGAGTGCCCAGCTTAAAGAAAACAATCAGGCTAAGAAGCAAATACAAAGGCGAAAACAATATGAGGAAGAATCCTGAAAAAAGCAAATCCAATAATCTTTTAATAACGGATTTATACAAGCTGCTTGTCTCGCTTTCTGAGCTCTTCATAAAACTCTTCTTCAACAATATCATACAAACTGTATTCGGCAATCCACCCGCTGGCCTCGCGAAAGAGACTTGCATCGACGGAACTGTTAAGCTGATTGGCTTCTGCGGGGATACGGTTAATCTTCAGGCTCAAGGCATTTTGCCGAAAAAGCTCTTCGATACTCTGCGCTATGTCCTCAATCGTATACTGTTCATCACTGCCGATATTGTAGACTTTATTCCACTGCTCTTCCCTGTCCAGTCCGGCAGCTGACAGGAGAGCTCTGGCAGTATCTTTAACATGTGTATAGGAAAAAATCTGACCGTTGAGATTGATCGATATCTCATGGTCATCCAGAGCCTTTTTGACCAGGCGTGATGTGATCCGCTGCGGGAAATTCGGTCCGACCAGACTGGAAGGGCGCAGGTTAAGGTAGAGGACGCCATATTTTTCAGAAAACTCTCTGATCCAATTCTCAAGATAGTATTTGCCCAGGTCATATAATTCGCTGACATGGGGCAGGTCACTTTCTTTGGCGGGGAATTTGCGCTGCGGGTCGTAGACACTCTGTGAAGATATATTCACGTATTTTTTGCAGCCACTTGCCTGCAGCTTTTTAAAAAGGGCGAAGGTCCATTGGCAGCTGCTTTTGATCGGCTCAAAGTCCTGACTGCGGGCATAGGCCAGATTGATCAGGGTATAGGCTGACAGGTCCTGCTTGCTGAGCAGAAAGTCTTCATTTGTGAACAGAGCTATTTTTGAACTCCCGGCATAATCTTTGAGCTGATCAGTTCTCAAATCTAAAGCAATAACTGAAGAGACAGTATCTTTTTCTTTAAGCAGGTCCAGTAATTCTCTGCCCAGAAAACCTCCGGCCCCGGAAATAAGTAATTTCATATTTTCACCTCTAAACAGATCAGTCTTAAAGAGTGCTGATGTAGCCCTCCAGTGCCTCTTTTATTCTGCTCATATCTTCCGCCTTGTAGCGCTGATCAATTGGCAAAACCAGGATCTGCTCGTAGATATACCTGGTCTGACGACTAAGTGTATGCAGATTATGAAGGGCAGGCACAGGCCAGATCACGGGAGCATAGATTTTTTCCCTGATCAGATATGACTGCAGTTCATCCCGTTTGCCTGCCTGCACATAGAAAGGAAAGTACAAAGGAGTATTATTTTCCGGCAAGTCAGGAAAAATAACTTGGCCAATTTTCGGCCAGGCCGGAAATGACAACAAGTTCAGATAATTTTCCCTGCGTTGTTGCTTCATCGAATCAAAATCATAGGAAAAATAAAGTTTTTGTGCCAGGTCAGACATCTCGTGGACCTGCATTTCGCTCTCCAGCAGGAAGTATGCCTGTTTGTAGAGCTGGCTGAACTCGTCCTTGCTGCCTTGGCCCAGGTCAATATATTCAGCTTTCAGCTGATAGGCTTTCTGCATGAGATCCAGCATTTTCTTGTCCTGGGGCAAGATCTCCTGCGGGAAAAATTTACCTTTCAGCTTAAGGCAGATGGCGCCATCCGGGAAAGGCCCCCATTTACGGATGCTGGCCATCAGGTAATCGACCTGAGGGTATTCTATCTTTGAGCAAAAAGATTGTGTGTCGTCAAAAATATATTTGACATCACTGCGCAATGCTTCATCCATCTGCAAGGTTTCAAAACCGAAATAGGGATGTAACATGACTACACTGGCCTTGTGGGCTTGGCTGAGCAGGTTGATCTCACTGCAAGACGTTTGCAGGTTTTTTTTCAGGGGATAAAAATGAATCTGGTAATTCTCCAGCAAGAAAGCGTGGATTACACTATTGCAGGTGAATTCCGGCAGTAGAGCAACCCTGTGCTCCTGGTCTATATCCGGATCCTGCTGCATATCTATCAGGCAAAAACGGATGGCCTGCCTGCCACTGGAAAGATAATGTATATCCCCTATATCCCTTTTCAGGCCCGGGCTCTTGACATGATAATCTGACAGAGATTCCATCTCCGCTGAAGACAGATAAAACTTGCTTCCGATCTCTCGCATTTTCCACCATAATGCCCCCTTAAATCTTTCGGGGCAAAGCCTCTGAACTTCCTATTCTATAGTTCTATGACAGTATACACTTTCAGCGCTGAAGGCAATTCAAACTTGTGATTAATCGCTCTTAAGCATTGAAAAAAAGTAGATCAGCCAGATAATACCGTTGGAAACTGCGATAGCAACAGTAAAGCCCAACAGTCCTCCCCAGTATGCGCCAAGCGGTGCCAGTCCGGTAAAGAAAATAATCTTTAATAAATTAATATATTTAATCGCACTGATCTTATAGTATCTCAGGAAAATTACCTTTAGTACCGTCGTGCCGGTAGCAAAAGCTGCACTTATCGCCAATGGAATAATGATTGAAAGCACAATCTCTAAAAATTGCCTGTATAAGAGATAAGTTGCAAGATAGATCAGCGGATAGCTGATCAGGGCCAGAGCGATGACAATAATAAGGTTGGCCCTTAGCATACGTCTGGTCAGCCTGCGCTTGTCATCTCCTGCATCAGTGGACAGCCAGGACAGTAAAACTCCATTAACAGGATTAACCAGGAGCATGAGCCCCTTTGACAGAGAATTCCCTGCATAATAAGACGACATATTGAAACTGCCCAAGAGCGGCAAGACCAAAATCTTGTCACCGTAGCCCGGAATATTTCCCAGAACAGCAGCTCCGACCAGGTCCAGGCCCTCTCTTCGGATGTCTTTATATTCAGAACTCCTGGCTTTTATTTTTTTAAGAAAGTCCTTATCTTTGAAGATGGTAATAAAGGTTGATATAAACTCTCCGAACAGAAGCGGCAGCCAATAGATATCGACACCTTTTGCCAGCAGGACGATTGCCGCTGCTATTCCCAGCAGATAGCCAAGATTGCAGACAAAGATTGACTTGAATTGCTTCCTGTGTCTGAGAACAGAATGATAAAACATTCTAATATTCCACAGCAAGGTTACCAGGGTCAGGGCCAGGCTTTCCACTACTGAAAAGTGTAAAATCAATAACATCGGAACAAAAATTACTATTAGCAGCAGATTTGAACAATGTAAGAGGCGGTAGACATCGCTAAAGGCTGTTTCGCTGGGATTTCTGCCCATGCGAACCTGATAAAGAACTCCAAATTCATTGCCAAAAGATGCGGTGAAGATACTGGCCAGCATCAAATAAAGAAGGAGCTGGGAATTAACTTCCACCGGCAGTATTTTGGCCAGATACGGCAGCATAATGATATGGTGGGCCAGCATATAGACGCCAAAGGCTACCGTGTTAACTACAATGTCTTTTAAAAATAGTTTTCTTTTGCTCATTCAAACTCTTAAGGTCCAGCTGCAACCTTCTCCTGCCCTAACCGATAATTTTTCTAACCAGCTGGGCAAGATATGTATTCTCTAAATAATTCCTCATATCTAAACTTTCACCGCTCTGATAGCCCAGTTCGTAAAGCTCCTGATAAGTAATACTTTCAAATCCCATATTTTTCACAGTTTTAGCAAAGTGAGTCAAACTGCCAATATCCCAATTCGCTGAACCTAAAACCACTACAGCCAGTGAATTGTTATTCTTGGCTTTTTCCAGATATTTAATAAAATCAGCCCTGGTCTCCACATCATAGGATCGGAAATTAACCGCCCTCAATTCCATAGCTTCAGGATAGGTGATCGTCTTATAGGGCCTGGTCTGGCCTACAAAGCTGCGGCTTTGAATAAAACCGTAATCATCCATGGACCGGTATCTGATCACCGAGTTGTTTTTATTGTAAGGCGGGCTGTAAGCGACAGCTTGAGGCAGGGAGAGCTGGGCAAACTTTGCTATCGTGCTTTGCCGGAATTCCTCCTGAACTTCAGGCATTCTGATATGAGGATTCAGATACTGGTAGCCTCCGTCTTCGAAAGACCAGCCGGCAGCCTTCATCTGCAGTACATCTTCTTCATCGAGATAGCTTAGCTCGTTTTTGCTGTCTGTCTGACCCACAGCCGGTTTAGCTGTTTCTTCCGGCTCGTCCAGAACACTGGCATTTAAGAAGGTGACACCACTGAAGCCGTGTTCATTCATAATCTTCTGAACCAACACTGTGCTGTCGACGCTGCGCTCTGTGGTAAAAAGCAACTTGGGCGAGGAAAACTCAATTGTTTTGTATTCCTGTCTTCGGGAATCCTGATAAACAAAAACTCCGATGGAAATAATTGAGATGATCAGCAAGGACAATACTAAGCCAAGTCTTAGTTTTTTATTGATTTTTGAGTAAAAATCCGTTCCGATTAACAACAAACCCAGAAAAATCCAGAAATGATTGTAAATCAGGTAAGAGTCGGATATCAGCAGCTTGATGCACATGCTGCCAAAGATGATCAAAACCAGATTTTGTACTGAGCCATGATTTTTGCTCAATAGCTTCATCGCAAAGTACAAAATAGCGGCAAAAATAAGAATGCCGAAAATGCCAAACTGGCACATTAATTCTAAGAGGATGTTATGGCTGTAACCCCAGTTAAATCTGACACCGACAAAGGGGCGGTCACCATAGAAACCCTGGCCGATAATGGGACTGTCCAAAAAGCCCTCAAGTGAGAGTGACCAGATTTTTTTCCGGCCGACATCCTGCAGGAATTCACCGTCAATAATTGATTCGATTGTCCTCGATTCAAAATCTTCTACCGGTATAGGCTCACCAAACTCGTCCAGCAGTTCTGTATGCTCAACAAAAGGCTCGAGCAGCTTTATCAGTGACTGGGACACAGGAATAATCAGGACAATAACTACAAGCACAATTAAGAGATAAACACCGATAATTTTTAAAGACTTGAGTTTAAGTTTAAAATTTTCCCGATTGATTCTCCAACTGTCGCCGCTCCAGTAGAGCAGCATGAGTCCCGCATATGCCAACAGCAGAATTACTACACCGCGGGCGCCATAATAAACAGATATTCCCGTCGCGAAAGCCGCCAGCAGCATGCTGACCAGTGATTTCCTGGCAATAGCCATCGTCAGCAAGATGATGGCTACAAAGATCAGCTCATAGCCAAGCGACATGTTATAGCGGGAGGCCCCTTCTTCTAAACTGAAATAATGCGCCCAGTTACCGAACAACTCAAATAAAAAGACCTGATAGATCATATAAATGAACATCAAAACTGCCGAATAGTAGCTGTTGCGTAAGATTCTGTCATGGTCTTTGACCAAAAGAATTACCAGTAAACCGAAAACCGCCTTACGGGAATCGGCCGCCTGCAGTACAAAATTCCAGTCCGATCCGAAGATCCAGAATTTTAAGTCCGGATTTCGCAGCATGGAGATAAAGATCAGGGCAACTAAGAGCAGGACAGATAATATGAAGAAGAAAATGGCTCTGCTATCCCCCTCCTTATGGCGCTGAATGATAGCAATCAGGTATAAAACTATCAGGCCCACCATGAAGAAAAGAATCCCTTTTAAAGCAAATAGTGTTGAAAAAATGTAGGTGAACAATCTCTGGCAGAGAAATAAGATCATTGCCAGGTCAGCTAAATCAAATTTTTTTGATATTTCGATACTTGGTGTATCAGCAAAAATAAAGTTTTTAACTTTTTGCATAATTCTTAGTTCTGCTCCCATAGATAAAATTTATTTTGTAGATGAGTATATGTAGTAGCCGACTTTTTCGATAATACTGGTGACTGTTTTAATCTTTTCACCTTCCTGATAGTACCAATAATTGTAGCTTGCATCCGGCTCAACATAATAATTCTTATAGTCCACAATTTTACCCGGTAGATCAGAGTTGAATTTCAGGAAATACCGCTTATCCTGCAATGCTTTGGCTGTATACTTGTCCAAGGTCTCCGTGGAAGCGTCAAGAAGCTTTTCCAAAGTGACCTGAAGCAGGTCCAGACCGGTCGCGGTCTTGATCAGCCGCCACATATGGCAGCCATCAAAACGGGGCGTAAACTCAATCAAAGCTACTTTTCCCTGATAGATTTTTAATTGAAAATAGATATGGCCGTTACGAAAACCCATTGTTCGATTCACATCTTCTACTACCTGGTGGACTTTAGCAGCCATGTCCGCGTTGTCATAAATCGAGGGGATATGGTGCTCTTTGATGATTCCTCCAGGAACGTCCTGATATGAAATTCGGTCTGACATGATGGAAAACCTCAGCTTGCCGTCACTCATAAATGAATTTACTGAGATTTCGTCCCCACCGGCAAACTCCTCCAGAATATTTAATCCTGAACTTGAATATTTCAAGGCAGCTGCGAAATTCGACTCGACTTCTGCGAAATTATTTACCTTGATAACCCCTCTTTGGCCGGAGCCGTCAGCAGGTTTCAAGATGGCAGGATAAAGGTCCCAGTCTTTCAGATCGGAAGCTTTGCTGGCAGGCATGAATTCGAGCTTTCCGGAAGCGTTTTTCAAGGCTTGCCGCCAGCTTACCTTGTTGTCAAGCTTGCTCAAGGTCTCGCTGCTGTAAAAGGTATAGAGGCCCAGCTGTTCAGATGCCCGGGCTATCGGCTCCAGAGCAATTTCCAGGCCCACGGAAAAAATCGCATCCGCCTTGATCTCTTTGGCATAATTAACTATTCCATCAATATCGAGAATGTCAACCTGACGGCAGCCATCGACATAGTCTCTGGCCGGACCGTTGACGTGCCGCGCACAAGCATAGACTTTCGCGCCATATTCATGAGCTGCCTGCGCCAGATCAATTTGTGAATGCCCCATGCCGAGCATCAATAAAGTTTTATTTTTCATTGTCTTACCTATCTTTGTTTGGCATCTTTTCTATAAACGTCAAAGTCCACCAGGCTGTCAGGACGGATTGTTGAAGTGCCTTCCCTTTTCACCAGGGATCTGAATGTTTTCAGAAGTATATGCACATCCATGCAAAAAGAAATATTGTCAACGTATTCCAGATCGAATGCGAAGCGATCCTCCCACTGCAAATAAGCCCTGCCATTAACTTGCGCTAAACCGGTTATTCCCGGCCGCACATCATGACGTTTTAGCTCTTCGTCAGTATAGTATGGCAGATAGCGCAGGACAAGCGGACGCGGACCGATGAAGCTCATATCGCCTTTTAAAATATTAAGAAACTGAGGAAATTCGTCAATACTGAGTTTGCGGATTACCCGGCCCACTCTAGTTACCCTGTTGCGGTCCCGGATTTTCTTGCCCTGGGCATCAAATTCTCTGGTGTCCATTGTTCTTAGCTTGTATAGTTTAAACTTCCTGCATTTGTAGCCAATTCTTTCCTGAATAAAAAACACCGGTCCCGGAGTATCTATTTTTATAAAAATTCCGGCCACTAAGATAAAGGGAAAGGCGAAGAGCAGACCCAGAAGCGCAAAAATTATATCCAGGGGTCTTTTGGCGAATCGGGCATAAAACGATCTCCGCCTTCCAGTACTTGTCATCGCGGCTTATTCCTTTGCTCGATACTGGGGGAAAAAGGTCTCATCTGCGGTCTGTGTCAGTTTAACCAGCTGCCGATAGACTTCCTCATTCCAAATTTTGCGCCCGATATGAAAGTCAAGTTCCGTGTTCTGTCCGAACTTCTTTTTGAAAAGGTAGAGACTGTCTTCGGGATCGCCGCTGGTGCCGCCACCATTATGAATCAGCTTATAGCCTTTCTCCTTACCCCACTGCACCAGACCGTAACGCAGGACATAGGCAGGTGATAAGTTCAGATAATCACTCAAAGTGCCTGAAAGGTGCGTATGCAGGGTATCGGCAGATCGCAGATAAAATCCCATGGCTATGGTTTTATTCTGATAGAGGACCCTGCATTTGAGGACTGATTCCGGCATTGTCTCGATGAAGGCGGCAAAATATTCCTCATCAAAATAGTATCTGTTATCAGCTTCATTCCGATCCATGGTTTGATAGTAGATTGCTGCAAAATCTTCGAGAGTATCGGGGTATTCTTCAACCTCGTAGGTCAGTCCGTTGCGCAGACAGCGGCGGACTTGCTTGCGAGCTGATTTAGAGAATTCCTGCTCGAAAGGATCGTCATAGTCTCCGAGATTAATGCCTACAGTGTGATTATAGAAAAGGGCATTGTAAATCGTTGCAAAGTCGGCGGCATTGTTGGCAATGGGGTGAAAACGCACGAACTCACTTACGACACCTTCTTCATGGCAAAAGTCGGCAAATTGCTCGGCAAAACCGGCCAGAAGTTCCTCTTTGCGTCCCGCTTTCACGTCCAGAATCATGGGGCCGCCATAGCCATATGGTGTGCTGAGGTCGTAATAGCCTTCCAGTTCATGATCGAGCAAAGCGGCAGAATTGTCTGCTCCGCCTGGGCTGACCAGGTCCGACAAGACGATCGGACGAATTATAAACTGATGACGTATTCTGCCTGCAGGACTCTCATAGTTGAATTCCTTAAACTGACCGCCTGCAAGTTTAGCATAAATCCGGCCCAGACGCTGATCGAAATAGATATCATTTTTAAAATCAATAATCATAATGGTTTATCATTATAAACGAAATCTAAGACCTTGTCAGAATAATCGCCGAATAAGGGTCCGTTGTTAAACTGATGCGATTCTATCTGTCCTGTGGGGAAATTGGCCTCAATCAGGACAGGATCGCCCGCCGGGTCAACTACGTAATCCCAAAAAACCAGGCGGAAACCGGGGACACGCCAGCACTGAGTACGCACATCTTCCAATATCCGGTCAAAGTGGGGAATCTTCTGTTCTTTGAAAACAAAACCGTCGGGATGTTGTGAGAGGATTTTCTGATTGATTTGTATTGCCCCTTCCCGCAGGCTGCCGTCCTGTTCCACAACTGCAAGGATGCCCCCGGCTGAAGTATTGTCAACCCGGTTAGCTCCTGAGCCCATGCGCAAAATGCTGGACAATAAAACAACTTCCCTATCTATTATCAGGGTGACCAGACGCAGGGTATTGAGTGAGTCCGGATGAATATCGGAAAAGAAGTGGTGGGGCTTAAGTATTGCCTGAATGATCAGGGAGCCGTCGGATTGCAGTATATCTCTCAGTGTTTTTTCATCGTCATCATGCGACCAAAACACTATGCCTTTACTGCCATAGCTTCCGCCTGATGGTTTGATAATCACCTGGCCTTCTGCTTTACAGGCAGCGACCGCCTCCTCAAGATCAAGAGGCCGGTGCTGTGCGTCTGTCAGCAAGGCTTTGCTTTTATGAAGAATTGTTTTGGGCTGTTTAGAGCTAAAAACCTGGTCTTGCACGTTCTTGTAGTTAAGCGCAGTGAGCGGAATGTCACCCAGTCTTTGGACTATTTCGCTGTAATAGAGGCTTTCGGGGATATAGCGGGGGTCGAAGTTCCCGCTGACGGCGGAATAATAGGCAGCCCAGGCGGGACTTACTTTGCGTCCAAAGCGGCGCCAATAGCTGCGCACTTCACGTTTTTCCTCAAGTGTTAGTTTTTTGAATTTTTTGCCTTTGAGTTTTCTTTGCAATAAACGAAAATTCCATCCGTTTTTGATAACGAACTTCTCCAGTGGTTTATTGAAATTTCTGACAAAAGCTAATAAATTGCTAGCCATCTCGGTCCTTACTTAAAACTATAAAAGGCAATTCCTGCTTGAAGCTGCCACAGGCCAAAAGGCGGCTCCTGCTTTAAGTCAGCACAGGCGCCTGATGATTGAACAGACCCGCTCCAGATCCTGATCCGTCATTTTGGTGTCACTGGGCAGGCAGACCCCATTCTCGAAGAGTTGCTGGCCGACATCGCCGCCCAGGTAATCACAATCGGCGAAAACCGGCTGCAGGTGCATGGGTTTCCAGACATGGCGGGATTCGATATTTTCGGCCTCGAGGGCAGCGATCAGCTGAGCGGGGCGGACTTTGCCTGTAAGCTGGATGACGCTGAGCCAGACATTGGGAAGGTTCCAGTCGTTAATCGGCATCAGGGTCAGGCCGTCAATTCCCACCAATTCGCGACGGTAAAAGTCGAAGATGTAGCGTTTTTTTGCTACGCGCTGGTCGAGCACTTTCAGCTGGCCGCGGCCGATACCGGCGGAAATATTGCTCAGGCGGTAGTTGTAGCCGATTTTGCTGTGCTGGTAATAAGGAGCCTTGTCGCGCGCCTGGGTTGAATAGAAACGGGCAGCTTCAATCTTTTCCTTATCGTTTGAAACCAGCATACCCCCGCCGGAGGTGGTGATAATTTTGTTGCCGTTAAAGCTGAGAATGCCGTACTTGCCAATGCTTCCTGTGGGTCTGCCCTTGTAAGTGGTTCCCAGGGATTCGGCGGCATCTTCAATGACGGGTACTCCATAGTGGTCGCAGATCTCCATGATCGGATCCATATCGGCGGACAAACCGTAGAGGTGGACAGGAATAACAGCCTTAATGCGGTCACCATATTTTTGGAAAGCCGCTTCCAGGAGTTTGGGGTCCATATTCCAGGTTTCAAGGTCGCTGTCAATGAAGACGGGAGTTGCATTTACGTAAATTACCGGATTGGCAGAAGCCGCGAAAGTCAGATCCTGGCATAGGACGATGTCACCCTCGCCGACGCCGGCGGTTATTAAGGCCAGGTGTAAAGCGGCCGTTCCGGAGACGAGTGCGGCGGCATATTTGCTCTCTACACGTGCTGCCACTTCCTGCTCAAAAGCTGTCACGTTAGCTCCGAGGGGGGCGATCCAGTTTGTGTCAAAAGCCTCCTGTATGTATTCTTTCTCAAAACCTTCATCGCTCATGTGCGGCGAGCTCAGCCAAATTCTGTCAGTCATAAACGCATCCTTACTTAGGAAGTAGTAGTCAAAATGCCTTAACAAGGCTTTAACTTAGAATAGTATACATCAACAGTGAAGGGAAATTTGAAGGAATATTGACACGAGTCTAAACATAGACAAGCCCTTTTTGGGTGTTTTTACGATAAACTAGGAGGGTGCATGGATTGGTGCACTGCATGGATTGGTGCCAGGCACGATTTGATGCACTGTAATGGTGCCGGTGCATGGATTGGTGCCAGGCACGATTTGATGCAGGGGGATGGGAGATGCCGCTGACAGTTTCATCTGAAGTTAAAAAGATCAGTTCTTTCCGGTCGCATAAGGTCTGGATTCTCAGCATCTGGGGACTTGCTATTGCTTTTGGCATAGCCTTGCGTCTGGGCTGGATGCCGGCTATTGATCTGCCGGTTCTTACCTGGATCCGGAACCATCAGCTGGCCGGACTGCAGCGCATCATGTACGTCATTACTGTCGCCGGCACCTGGCCGGTCTACATTGGTCTGCTTTTTCTGCTGGCCCTGATTCTCATCCCGAAAAAACAGCTGCGGGTCTGGTTGATTTTGGCTCTTGATGCCGGTCTTACTTTTGCTGTGAATAACTTGCTGAAAGTGATCTTTAAGCGGGGGCGCCCGCTGGATTTTTTCCAGATCAGCCAGGGTGGTTCCTCTTATCCCAGTGGTCACGCCATGGTTGCCGTTGCCTTTTATTTGCTGGCGGCTTTAATCCTGGCCAAGTCTTTTCCTCGTCTTAGATGGCTGGCCGCCATAATCGGCGTCGCAAGTTTTCTGCCCGGTTTCAGCCGCCTCTTCATGGGTGTCCACTATCCGTCAGACGTGATTATGGGCTGGCTGCTCGGCGTGAGTGCCGCTTTTTTCTGGTACCAGCTTTTCCTGCAGCCGGAAAAAGAGAAGCACATCCTCCGGCTGGCGAAAAAATCCCTGTTTCACAACTGATAGCGTCGTTTTTTTACTTAAAAACTTTAACGCGCTCGCGAATGTCCAGTTTGTCTTTCGGCTCGGGTTCTTCCAGGATGTTACCGAAGGGCATTTGGGCCAGCAGCACCCAGTCCTCGGGGAT
>LFRM01194795.1_pt1 | contig 16102 bp, 20 predicted proteins | sample 618341 | NCBI WGS metagenome assembly LFRM01 (sample SAMN03654438, study PRJNA283298) | anaerobic digester metagenome | isolation source: pool of bioreactors CSTR01a, CSTR02a, and CSTR03a thermophilic anaerobic... | place: Denmark: Kgs. Lyngby | collected 2014-05-21 | reverse complement strand
GAAAAGCTAGTCGTTTCTATTGAAGAAGGGGGTGAGCAATAATGGAGTGGATTACTTTAATTGAGCGAATGATGCCTCAAATGCTTATGATTGCTGCACCAATAATGATTGCTGGTCTTGGCGGTATAATGTCTGAGCGAGTAGGAATCGTTAATATTGCACTTGAAGGTATCATGTTATTTGGAGCGTTTGCTGCTGCATCAATTATTATATTATTTGAAAGCTTTGGCTGGTTTACACAAGGGCCATGGTTATCATTAATTATTGCTGCAATTGCAGGCGGTATCTTTTCATTAATATTAGCTCTATCGACAATAACCTTTAGTGCTGACCACACAATTGCCGGAACTGCAGTAAACTTACTAGCAGCTGGTATTACAGTTTACTTTACACAAATTATTTTTAATCAACAAAGATCAATTGCTTACAAGCGTGGATTTAGAAAAATGAGTGTTCCTTTTTTAGAAGATATTCCGCTTCTTGGAGGATTATTTACAAATATCTATCCAACAATTTTTCTAGCTTTGTTTTTAGTTATCGTTATTTGGTTTGTTTTATTTAAAACACCGTTTGGTTTAAGACTAAGATCATGTGGAGAAAACCCACATGCTTCAGCCTCAATGGGTATTAACGTTATAAAAACAAGATACATGGGAGTCTTTATTTCAGGACTACTTGCTGGTCTTGCTGGTGGTATTATAGTTTTAACAGTAGATACACAATTTACGGCAGTGTCAATTCATGGACTTGGATTTATCGCTGTAGCTGCTGTTATCTTTGGTAAATGGAATCCATTTGGATTACTTGGAGCTTCTTTATTCTTTGGACTTTCTCAAACAATAGGGGTTTATGCAAGTGATATTCCAATCATTCAAAACTTACCAACAGAACTATTTTCTGCACTACCATATATTTTAACAGTAGCTGCCTTAGTTGTCTTTAGAGGTAAGGGTGTTGCACCTAAAGCCGCTGGAGAAATCTATGATGTCAGTAAGCGTTAATAATTAAGTCAAATATATAATATAATAAAGCCCACTCTAAATATGAGTGGGCTTTGCTTTATGTAAAAACAATAAAAAAAGGATGGCTCATTAATGGCCATCCTTTTTGAATATTTACTTTATATCACCAATTAGATGTATCTAGTTTAACTTCTTTAACTCCAGCTACTTCTTCTAATAAAAGTGATTCAATACCATAGAAGACAGTTTGATCTACTGCATGACAGCCAACACATGCTCCAAGCATCTTAACTGTTACTACTCCACTAGCTTCATCAAAGTCAACAAATTCTACATCTCCACCGTCACGGTTGATGTAAGGGCGAATTTTTTGAATTGATTGCTTAATTTCATTTATCTTTTCCATAATGTTATTCCTCCTATCAATATTTAAACACAAAATACGACAAACCGGCAATTAATAAGCCCAAGATTGCTCCTGTAAAAACTTCAAACCATTTGTGACCTAAAATTTCTTTAATTCTAACGTCATAAATTGGATCATCTAAGTTTTGCTTATATATTACTGAGGACTTTAAATCGTCAATTAATTTCCTTGTTAACTGAATGTTTTGACCAGCATAATATCTGACATTTGCAGCATCATACATAGTTATAAAAGCAAACACAACAGTTACTGCAAAAATTGTTGAAGAAAAATCTTCTAAAAGTCCAACTGATAAAACCAGTGACGAAACCATACTACTATGCGAACTAGGAAGTCCGCCACTATCAAACAAAAGTTCTAATTTCCACTCTTTGCGAATCAGATAGTAAAGAATTGGTTTTAATATTTGGGTAATAGCCATTGCGGCCATTGCCACATATAAAGGATATAATTGTCTCATTTTTCACCTCGTGTTAATATTATAACATATTTAAAAATAGGTAGAGTAAATCTTGAGATTACCTCTTAAGTTTATTGGATTATAGTGGTATAATATTTCTTAAAGGAGCTGGTTTTTTGAAATATAAAATAAATGATATCGTCAGTGCGACAATAACAGGAATCCAGCCCTATGGTGTCTTTATCAAACTTGATGAAAGTGTATCTGGACTGTTACACATATCAGAAATATCTAGTGGTTTTGTTGCCGATATAAATGATTATGTTAATCTTAATTCAGTCATTAAAGTGAAAATCATTGATATCATTGATGAGCACAAAATTAGAGTATCACTTAAATCTCTTGAAGGTGAAAGTAGCCGAAAAAGAAGAAGAATGCCAATGCGAACTTTACCAAAGTTTGAAATTGGTTTTAAAACATTAGAAGAAAATCTAGAAGTTTGGATAAAACAATTGGAGGAAGATTATGCACATAAAATTTGATCACAGTAAAGGATACTTGAGTTCAACAATATCACAGTATCAAGAAGTAGTTGACGTTGCTCATGAAGCTTTACATGCAAAAACAGGAAAAGGTAATGATTATTTAGGTTGGCTAGATTGGCCAGTTAATTATGATAAAGGTGAGTTTAATAATATTTTGAATTTTGCTCAACAAGTTAGAGAAAATGCAGAGGTATTAGTGGTCTGTGGAATTGGTGGCTCATATTTAGGTGCCAGAGCTGCAATTGAAATGATAAATGGTTTGTATCCTAAAAACCAAGTAGAAATCATGTATTTAGGCAACACTTTATCATCAACATATATTGTTCAAGCTTTGGACTATTTAAGAAATAAAAAGTTTTTTGTTAACGTTATTTCTAAAAGTGGTCAAACCACAGAAACTGCTATGGCTTTTAGACTTTTAAAACAACTTTTAAAAGAAAAGCACAATGAAGATTATAAAGATTATATTATTGCGACAACAGATGCAATTGATGGAACACTAAGAGCAGAAGTTAAAGATGTTGGCTATCGCTCATTTAGTATTCCAAAAGATATTGGTGGACGTTTTTCAGTAACAACAGCAGTTGGTTTATTTCCAATGGCAGTTGCAGGTATTAACATTACTAATGTAATGAGTGGAGCACTTTTGGCAATGGAAGAGTTAGATAATCCTGACTTAAGTGTTAATCCAGCTTATCAGTATGCGGTTGCGCGTCGTATTATGGAAAAACAAGGTAAGTCAGTTGAAATGTTAGTTAGCTATGAATTTCAAATGACAATGATTGCTGAATGGTGGAAACAACTATTTGGTGAATCAGAAGGTAAAGATGGAAAAGGTATCTTACCGGCTAGTGTTAATTTTTCAACTGATTTACACTCAATGGGCCAATTTGTTCAAGAAGGAACAAAGAATCTTTTTGAAACTTTAATGATAATTGAGGAGCCAGCCGAAGATTTGATTTTCCCACACACTGAAGATGATTTAGATAATATGAACTATTTAAGTGGCAAGTCATTAGATTATGTAAATACACAAGCAAGACTTGGAACACTAGCTGCTCACTATGAAGAAGGCGGAGTACCAGTTTTACAAGTTAGTATTCCTGACACTAGCGCATATACATTTGGCTATTTAACATACTTTTTCTTTAAGGCAATCGCAATGACGTCTTATTTAATTGATGTTAATCCATTTAACCAACCAGGAGTTGAAGTTTATAAACGCAACATGTTTAAATTATTAGGAAAAGAATAAAAAATATAACAAACAAAAAAGCAGACTAATCAAAATTTATTGACTAGTCTGCTTTTTCTATTTCTTTTTATAAATATTTTCTTTAATAATGTCATTGTAATAAACAAATTTACCATCAACTTCAATGAGGTTAAAATCTTCATTTTCTTGTTTACTATCAAATATCCAAACAAGGCCTAAATCATCGATAGCTAATTTGTCACTAAAGGCTTTTGCCTCTTGTAAAGAAGTCATAGAATAAGCAGTTGATAAGATATCAGCTAAGGTTGAGTTTTTTGTTGTAATTGTAATTGATCTAGATATTCTTGCAGGTTGTAGCGTTTTTGAATCTATTAAGTGATGTTGATGGTTACCATCTTCATCAATAAAGTATCTTTCATAATCACCACTAGTAACAATAGACATTGAATCATTAAAACCTAAAGATATAACTGAAGCATTATTTATGTTGTCAGGATTTGTAACACCAACAACCCATGGGACATTGTCTAATTTTGTTCCAATTGTTTTGACATTACCACCACCATTAACGACGCCATACTTTACACCTTTATCTTGCATAGATTGGGCAACTTTTTCAACTGCATAGCCTTTAGCAATCGCCCCTAAATCCAAGGCAGCTTCTTTATGGTTTAAATAGACAGTAGAATTAACTTCATCAATTTCTACATATTGCCATCCCACATACTCATTAGCAGCTTCTAGTTCTGCTTGTGATGGTGAGATACCTGGTTTATTTTCTTGGTTAGCCGCAATACCGGCTTCTCTTGCTTTGTGCCATATTTTTAAAACTGGACCCATAGTTGGATTAAACTTACCATCAGTTTTATCTGTGTAAATTTTTGATTGTAAAAGAATATCAATTATTTGCTGATCTACTTTAACTGGAGAGATTCCAGCATTATCATTAATCGTTTTTATATTATTTACGCCATCATAAGTTGCATAAATATCAAAGAGACTATTCATGATTCTTACATCACTTTTCATCTCTTGGAACAATTCATCAAATTTTTCTTGAGAATCGGTATACGCAATCAGGGTAAAAGGCGTGTTAAAACCTACATCAAAGGTAGTTTCTTTATATTGTTCAAGCTTTTCGCTGCTACATCCACTCAAACTTATAAGCAGTAGCAAAATCAAGCTAATTATTGTCGTTTTTTTCATATTATCACCTCGGACATTATACCATAAATTGATTTGGCAAATATGTTAATAATAAAACTTTTGTAAGTGTCCTTATATGCTACAATAAGGCTATATAAAACACTAAATTAAACTTTTATAAAACACTTACAACTTACTTCTATTGAAAATAATTATAAGGAGGTCAAAATGGAAATTATCGCTAGTTTTTTAGAATTTGTTTATATGATTGTAGAAATTTTTAATGAACCAAATAAAACTTTTAAGCAAAAAGTTAAAGTTATGGTTTTTATGATTTTGTTTATAGGAATACTTGTAGGAGCTGTTTTTATAATAATTTTGATATTAAATAGTTCACCTTAATAAGGTCTGGAGGTAGCAGATGAAAAAAATGCTTTTAAGTGTTTTTGTCTTACTTTTTGTGATGGTTGGCTGTTTAGATAAGCCAATAGAAAATGTCGAAGCGATAAAATTTGGAGTTGTTGAAACAACTGGCAGTAAATATTTAAGTCATATCCACTACTATGATGAAGATTTAAATGTCATGCATAAAGAAAAACTAAAATATGCAAGTTTAGGTAATGGGTTTAATCGACCTGTATATTTTGAAGATGAAATTTATTTGATTCCTCAAGGTATATTTAATAAAAAAGATAGTGAAAAAGTAATTAGTATCAGTAAAAAAGATTTAAGTATAACACAATATAAGGTCCCAAATATTGCCTTGATGGATGTAGGGGTCACAAATGATTATCTTTTTACAAATAGTAATCTTAACTATGTAACTCACTTAAGCAAAGTTGATCGCAAGACTGGCGCTTTTAGTGAAAAAGCGATTGACTCAGCTCTTTTTAGCTCAATGATTAGTGTAGATGAAAAATTGTTTTTATTTGGTAATTTAAATAGAGAAGCAAAGAAAACTTATTTATATGTTATGGACAGTCAATTTAATATTTTAAAAACAATTGATATAAGTGATGTGGGGGTTGGTGCATATAAATATGTAGTAATAAAAAAAGATTTATATGTAAGTATTCCTTGGGATATTGATGATAATGAAGTGAATCGCTTATTGAAAATTAATATTGATAATTATGAAATAGAAGTTATAAATTTAGATATTAACTATCCAGATAGTCTAATAAATTACAAAGATAAACTTTTAGTTGTATCTAATGACATTATAATGGGAATAGGTAGCAAAGTGTTAGCAATTGATTTAAACTCTGGGAAAAATGAAGTTTTTTATTTAAATATGGACTTACCTTATGTTGATTTATACAAGGGCTACCTTGTGGCAAGTGATGGGGATAAAATTGCCTTATTTGATATTGAAGACAGGTTTAAATTGATTAAAGAAGTTTTAATTGATAAAAAAGATGATACTTACATTGGTTATATTATGGTTATAGATTAAGTTTTTCCTATCCACTTTTAATGCGACATCAAAGTCAAAAATTAGTTTAATTGGCTTTTGTGAAAAACGCACTATCTAGTTGATTTAATTGATTAAAAATTAAGGGTTTAGTATAATGGTTAGAGATAGAGGTGGATTAAATGGAAAAGAAGATATTAGTAGAAATATCAGCTAGACACTGTCATTTGTCTGATGCTGACTTAGAAGTATTATTTGGAGAAGGTCACAAATTACACAACATTAAAGAATTATCACAACCAGGGCAATATGCAACAGAGGAAAGAGTTTCAATCAAAGGGCCAAAAGGTCAAATGGATCGCGTTATTGTTTTAGGTCCAACAAGAAATTCTACGCAAGTTGAAGTTTCAGCAACTGATGCAAGATCACTTGGTATAAAAGCTCCAATTAGAATGTCTGGAGATATAGAAGGAAGTGCTGGTTGTACTTTAATTGGTCCAGCTGGAGAGATACAATTGAAACAAGGGGTTATTGTTGCAAAAAGACATATTCATGCAACACCTGATGAGGCAAAAGAGTTTGGCATTAAAGATGGTGACATTGTTTCAGTTAGAATTGATACAGAAGAGCGATCACTAACTTTTGGAGATGTAGCTGTTAGAGTTAATCCAAATTTTTCAGCAGCAATGCACATTGATACAGATGAAGGAAATGCCGCAAACGTTTTAGGATCAACAATGGGAACAATTATTATTTAACATAATTAAAAGGGCTTGGTGTATTTACTATACTAAAAAGCCTTTTTTTGATATTATAGGTTGAGTATATTAACAATTTAACTATAACATTCAACTTAAAGGAGAAATCAATGCGACATATATTTATAATTAACCCAACTTCGGGAATAAAGGATTCAAAAAAGGTAATACCGTGGATTCAAGCTTATTTTGATGATGAATCTCAATATGAAATTTTTGTAACTGAATATCCAGGTCATGCAACAGAAATAGCAAACAGATATAGTGTTAGAGATCATGTTTGTCTTTATTCTATTGGTGGTGATGGAACAGCTTATGAAGTTTTAAATGGTATTAATGATAATGTACCGATGGCAGTTATTCCAAATGGAACAGGCAATGACTTTCATCGAACTATTTACAAAGAAAAGTTTAAATTAGAAGACATGCTTGTACAAACAATTGAAGGTGATATCCACATGATTGACTTTGGTGTAGCCAATGAGCATCGTTTTTTAAACATGTTTACAGTTGGCTTAGATGCAATGATTGCCGATTTAGCGACAAAGGCTAATACGATGAAATTTATTCCAAATTCAATGTCTTATGTTATTGGGGCTGTTAAGTCACTTAAAAAATTTCCAAAGATAAAATTTAAATTTAAATATAATGGCGATACAATTGAACAAGACTCCCTGCTTTTAGCTGTAATGAATGGTCAATATTATGGAGGTGGCTTTAATCCAACTCCAGAAGCTAGTCTTAGTGATGGATTTTTCAATGTGCTTTTAATTGAAGATGTAACTAGAAGAACATTTTTACGTTTAATTTTAAAATATGCTCAAGGCAAGCATAAAGAGTTGAAGCAAATTCAAGATTTTAAATTACAAAGTTTTGAGTTGACGGCCGATAAAAAAATGACATATACGTGTGATGGAGAAATATTTGAAGATGATTATTTTGTAATAACAATGTTAGAAAAAAGATTACCATTTAGAATGCCAAAAGGAAGTGTTTATGATGATAGCGATAGAAAATAAAAATTATATTGTAGAGCTTAGTTTAAGTGGAGCCCAAATTGTCAGTTTTAAAGACAAGATGTTAGATTTAGAATATATGTGGAGTGGTGACAAGGATTATTGGGGATATACAAGTCCAACCTTGTTTCCAATTGTTGGCTCATCTTATGATAAAAATTATCATTTCAATGGTCAAACAGTGCAAATGCCAAATCATGGTATTTTAAGAACGGCAGAATTTTTTCTTTTAAAAAATACAAAAGAACAAGTAGTAATGGAACTTGTCGCAAATAATGAGACATTAAAACAATATCCATTTTACTTTCGATTACAAATAACTTATACATTAGACTACAATAAGCTTTTAGTTACTTATGAACTATTTAATGAGGGTGTAATTGATATGCCATTTAACTTTGGCTTACATCCAGCTTTTAATTGTCCAATTGAAAAGGATAAAAAGTTTTCTGATTATAAATTAGAGTTTTCTAGTCCAAACAAGCTGTTTGGAATTGGGCCAAAAGTAAATGATGGCTTGGTTAGCAGTATTGATCTTGACTATAAAGATTTCGCTAAAAATCCAACTTTTATATATCACAATGTTACTAGTCCGTATGTCACTATGACTGATGGAAAACATGGAGTAGAAATTTCTACAGTTGGTTTTCCACTTTTTGCAGTTTGGACACCTCAAGGTAAAGAGGCACCATTTGTTTGTTTAGAGCCATGGCTTGGTGTTGGTAAAAAAGTTGAAAAAGATATCGCATTTGAAAAAAGAGATGCGACAATGCTTTTATCACCTGATAAAAAGCGTTTGTTTAACTACAGTATTAAAGTTTTTTAGATTGAAAAGGGCCTACTATTAGCCTATAATAGATTGTATGTGGAGGGATTAAGATGAAAATAATTAAGGTTAAAAATTATGAAGAAATGAGTAAAAAGGCTGCTAAGATAATAATTGAAGCGGTTAAAAATAATCCAGAAATTAATTTAGGTTTAGCAACAGGTGGAAGTCCAGTTGGTTTATATGAAAATTTAGTAAAAGATTATAAAGAAAATGCAACATCTTATAAAAATGCTAAAAGTTTCAACTTAGATGAATATATGGGACTACCTCAAGATCACGCACAAACTTATTATACGTTTATGCATGAAAACTTATTTAATCATATCGATATTAAAGAAGAAAACATTTATATTCCAAAAGGTGATAGTGCAAATGCAAGTGAAACTGCAAATGAATATGAAGAGTTATTAAAAGAAAATCAAATTGATTTACAATTGTTAGGAATTGGTACAAATGGCCACATTGGCTTTAATGAGCCAGGATCAAAGTTTGATGGCAAAACTGACATTGTAGCCTTAACACCAGAGACAATACAAGCTAATGCACGCTACTTTGAAGGAAACCATGACTTAGTTCCAACAAAAGCGATATCAATGGGTGTGGGTACAATTATGCAAGCTAAAACGATTCTTTTAATCGCTTCAGGTAAAAACAAAGCTGAAGCAATCAAAGGCTTAGTAGAAGGTCAAGTAAGTGAAAATTTACCAGCTAGTGTCTTACAAAACCATGCTGATGTGATTTTAGTTATTGATGAAGAGGCCGCAAGCCTTTTATCCTAAGTGAGCATAAAAAATGACTTTATTGTTTTAAATGTTACAATATACATAGTGAAAAAATAGGAGGAATTAGAAAATGGTAAAAATATTAGATTCAAGTAATTTTGATGAAGCAATTAAAGAAGGCGTAGTTTTAGTAGACTTTTATGCAGATTGGTGTGGACCTTGTAAAATGCTAGCTCCAGTTTTAGATGAATTAGCACAAGACTTAGCAGGTAAAGCAACAGTTGTTAAAGTAAACGTTGATACTGAAAATGCACTTGCTGCAAAATACCAAGTTTCAAGCATTCCATCATTAAAAGTATTTAAAGATGGTAAAGTTGTTCAAGAAACTATGGGCTTTCAACCAAAACAAAAACTAGCTGAATTAGTAGAAAAAGCTCTTTAATATAATCAAATATTAAAATAAAACAACTTTCTTAGAGAAGGTTGTTTTTTAATTTGTAATTATGCCTAAAATGCATTAAAATACACAGAGGTGGTCGTGTGAAAAAGTATGTAAATAGAAAAGCTTTAATTATCATGTTAGGGGCAATTATCCTGTTTTTATTTCTCGTTAATAACTACTCATTGCTTTTTGTGAGAAACATTGATGAAAAAATGATTGATTGGCTTTTAAACAATACAAATTATTTTATGATCTATGTATTTAAAGTTATTACTATCTTGGCTAATTGGCAAATGATATTTTTATTGTCATTTGTAATCTTAGGTTTTGCTACAGATAAAGTTTTAGCTGTTTTAACTGCGGTTATAACTGGATTTGGATACTTGATCAATGAAACTTTAAAACAAACCTTTGTCAGACCACGACCAATTGTTATGCATTTAACGCATGCCGGTGGCTATAGTATGCCAAGTGGCCATGCAATGGCGGCAATGGTATTTTATGGACTGATTTTAATATTTTTTGCAACAAGTGTTAAGGATAAAAAATATCGTTACTTGAGTTATGTACTTTTAATCTTGTTGATTGGTTTAATTGGCTTTAGCCGTGTTTATTTAAGAGTGCACTATGTAAGTGATGTACTTGCTGGTTTTGCTTTGGGCTTGGTCATTTTAACGATAGTATATAATTTGAAAATCGGTATTTTCGATAATATAAAAACATACATAGAGGGTGAATAAATTGAATAAAAATTTTAAATTAGAAGTAAAACATGTTTGTAAACAATCAGGAGCAAGATATGGAGTGCTACATACACCACATGGTGATGTAGAAACACCTATTTTTATGCCTGTTGGAACACAAGCTTCAGTTAAGTTTGTTAGTCCAGAAGAATTATATGAAATGGAAGCACAAATCATCTTAGCAAATACATATCACTTATGGTTAAGGCCAGGTCCAGACTTAATAGAAAAGGCTGGTGGAATTCATAAGTTTATGAACTATAATCGTCCTATGTTAACTGACAGTGGTGGTTTTCAAGTATTTTCTTTAAGTGACAACCGCACAATTAGTGAAGAGGGTGTTGAGTTTAAAAACCACATTAGTGGTGCCAAAGAATTTATGAGTCCAGAAATTTCAATCCAAGCACAAAATAAAATTGGGGCAGACATGATTATGAGTTTTGATGAGTGTCCACCATATCCTGTAACTCATGAGTATATGAAGGACAGTGTAGAAAGAACTTTACGCTGGGCTAAAAGAGGGCAAATGGCGCACAATAACCCAAACCAAGCACTTTTTGGGATTGTCCAAGGTGGAGAGTTTGAGGATTTAAGAGAAATGTCAGCTAAAAAGACAGTTGAGATGGATTTTTTAGGTTATTCAATTGGTGGAACAAGTGTTGGTGAAAGCAAAGAGGTCATGTATAAAATGGTTGACTATGCAATTAAACACTTACCACACGACAAACCACGCTACTTAATGGGTGTTGGTTCAGCTGATGCAATTTTAGAGAGTGTTTTACGTGGTGTTGATATGTTTGATTGTGTCTTACCTACAAGAATAGCAAGACATGGAACTTTAATGACAAGTGAGGGTCGTGTCAACATTAAAAATAAAAAGTATGAAGAAGACTTTGGTCCATTAGATCCAGCATGTGATTGCTATGCATGTAAAAACTATACACGGGCTTATATTCGTCACTTAATTAGAGTTAATGAGGGATTGGGTTTGAGATTGGCATCAATTCATAACTTGAGATTTTTAATTGATTTAATGGATGACGTTAGATTAGCAATTAGAGAAGATCGCTTTTTAGACTTTAAAAATGAATACTTTGAAAAATTTGGCTATAACAGTATAGATTCAGTGGGGTTTTAAATGTTAAAGAAAGAGTTTTACTTTGACTTGCCTGAAAACTTAATTGCGCAAATACCAATAGAAAACCGCACAGCTTCAAAGTTAATGATTTTAAATCGAGAAAAACAGACAATTGCATCTACGCATTTTGAAAGTGTTTATGACTTAGTCAATGCTGGTGATGTTATTGTTTTAAATGATACTAAAGTTATTTTAGCTAGACTTTTTGGCGTGAAAATTCCAACCGGGGCTAAAATTGAAATATTACTATTAAAAGAAGAAGCAAAAGATACTTGGAAGACTCTCGTTGGAAATGCTCGGGCAATTAAGTTAGACACACAAGTTAAAATCTCAGAGCGTTTAAGTGTTAAATGTGTTGAAGTTAGACCTGCGGGCATTAGAGTATTTAAAATGCTTTATACAGGCAATTTTTATGAAATCTTAGATGAAGTTGGAAACATTCCACTTCCTCCATATATTCATGCCAAACTCCAAGATAATGATCGCTATCAAACTGTTTACGCTAAAAATTTAGGAAGTGCTGCAGCTCCAACAGCGGGCTTGCACTTTACCACAGAATTTTTAGAAAAATTAAAAACTAAGGGTGTTATTATTAAATATATTACTCTCCATGTTGGTTTGGGAACGTTTATGCCAGTTAAAGAAGATGACATCTTAAATCACAATATGCACTCTGAAGAGTATGAAATTAGCCAAGATGTAGCTGATGTTTTAAATTTAGCAAAAAGTAATGGCAATAAAATTATTGCGGTTGGTAGTACTTCAGTTAGAACTTTAGAGAGCAATTTTGTTAAAAACAATAGTTTTACGGCTGAGCGAAGTGCAACTAATATTTTTATTTATCCAGGTAAAAAACTTTTAGCTATTGATGCAATGATTACTAATTTTCACTTGCCAGAATCAACACTAATAATGTTAGTAAGTGCTTTTGCTGGTTATGACTTAACGATGCAAGCTTATAAACAAGCTGTGCTGGAAGAGTATCGATTCTTTTCCTTTGGAGATGCGATGTGGATATCATGACAAAGAAAAATCACTATTACAATTTATCTCAAGAAAAAATTTTAGAGATAAAAAAATCAAAAAAACGTCCAACACTTTTACTGCACTCTTGCTGTGCACCATGTAACAGTTATGTTATGGTGGAGCTAAGTAAGACCTTTGATTTGACACTTCTTTACAACAACTCAAATATTTATCCCAAAGCAGAATATGAAGTGCGGGTAAATGAGCTGATTGGATATACAAAACATGTAAACGAAAAATATAATTTAAATGTTGAAGTGTTAGAATTTGAATATGACCATGCAGCTTTTGCAAAAGAGTTAAGTCTTGTTAATGACCACCGCGAAGGTGGACAACGCTGTAAAAAATGTTATCAAATGCGAATGGATGAAGCATATCACTATGCTAAAGAGCACAATTTTGACTATTTTACGACAGTAATGACAATTTCAAGACACAAAAATTCAATTGTTTTAAATGAGATTGGCCAATCATTAAATGAAAAATATAAATCAGATATGTACTTTTTTAGCGATTTTAAAAAAAAGGATGGCTTACTGTTGAGTAAAGAGATAATAGATGATTATGGTATGTATCAACAGCTATACTGTGGTTGTGTATTTTCATATAAAGACTACTTAAAAAAGGAGAAAAACAATGACAAATAAAAGATCTGAAAAAATCGTCAAATTTTTATCAAATTCCCTAGTCAAAGGTTTGCTAGCGGCAATTTTATTTCATATGGTTTACTCCTTTATCTTTGGGATGTTGATTGGTGATAAAAACCCACTACTATTTTTATATAAAGATGGTTTAAAAATATACTACATGATTTTAATGCCTATCTTAGCTGCAATACCATATGTGTTATCTGGATATTTAATTACTCTAGGTAGAAATAGATATACTGGCCTAAAAAGTAAAAATGTAGAACTATTTGTTGCATCAACTGGATTTATATTATTTATATATATTGTTAGTTTTATCTTTCAATACTTTTTCCCATATCGTAATATGTATGGAGTTTATATATTTTTGAATTATCCAGCCAGTTCCTATTTAATCGCAATGGCTCAAGCTGATTTTGCTCAAAACATGCTTGTCATACTTAGTGCAATTACACCTGGGTTTTTTGTTTATGTTGGCGGTTTAATAAGAATTAGATTTATTAGCAAGGAAGATAAAAATGGATAAAATTGTTAGAAGATATGTTTTTCCAATTGGAATACTTTTGGTTGGAAGTTTTATTATTACGTTTTTAGCAAATAATTTTTCTAATGTTGTTAGTGGTAATGTTTACTACTTTTTAATTGCAGCAATGTTGTTTGCTTTTGGACTTTCTTTAAACAATCAAAAAAGTCGCTTTAAAAGTTTTTATTGGCGTCACATAATTATTATATTAATTTTAGTTTTAATGTTTTTGTATGATTTAAACGTTATTGAAATCAAGGCCTTTGATTTTTTTAGAAAATATATTGTTGCCGATAATACGGTTATAAAAGTATTCTATGTTTATTTAGGTTGGCTTTTTGCTGAAAAATAAAATGGATAAATCAATTACAACATCAAAGCTAACATTAGCAATAGACATCTTAACTTATCTTTATTCTAAAAACACTTATGTTAAAGCAAGTGAGTTAAGTGAAGAATTTTCACTAACAACACGTAGTATTAGACGATTAATTAGTGAGTTAAGAGAAGCTGGCTATGATATTGTTTCAGTAAGTGGCCGATATGGTGGCTATAAGTTATTTCGTAGCAATATTATTTTACCAGTAATAATTAGTGATTCGTACAAAAGAGCTTTTTTAACAATTGAAAACACAATAAAAGGTGCAGATATTCCTAACAAGGAAAAAGTATTGCAACTTTTAGATATAATTGGGATTCAATCACAGCTAGGAAGTTTTTTAAATACGGAAGTATATTCTACAAAAAAACTTTTAGAGTCAAGTCGTAATAAAATTGAAACGGTTTATAAAACACTTTTATTGGCAATTGAAAAAAAACAAAGAGTTGAGATCAAATACCTTAGTCTCAATACTGAATCAAATGATTTAGTATGGCGTGAATTTCGTCCTCAAAGTTTTCAAATATTTAATGGGACAATTTATGTTAAAGGTTACTATGATAGTAATAGTTCTTCCTTTAGAACTTTAAGGTTGAGTCGTTTTGAAGCGATAAGACTAATTGAAAAAAAATACAGTTTTAATGAAAACTTTAACCGTGATAATGATCAAAGTGCTTTTTCCCAATCAGTTTATAAACTTTATAAAGTCCAACTTAAAATATTTGCAGGTAATCATGATCTTTTAGATTATAAGTATGGAGAAAATCAAACAATAGAAAAATTTGACGACGATTATATTTTAAAGTTTAATCTTGCAGGGGATATTGTAATAAAAGACTTGGTTTTTTCAATGGGGGCTTTTTGTGAACTAATTAAACCTGACTCGATAAGACAAGAAATTATTGCGGATTTAAAATTGATGCAAAGTAAGTATCAAGATTAAAATGGAGGGGTATTATGAGAATTTTTCATTTAGCGGATTTGCACATTGGCAAAATCGTAAATGGTTTTTCAATGATAAAACAACAACAATACATTTTAGACCAAATCATAGACCATGTCAGTGATAAAAAACCTGATGTAATAATGATTGCGGGCGATGTCTATGATAAAGCAAATCCAAGTAATGAAGCGGTTAGTTTGTTTAGTGAATTTATCACAAAACTTTCCAGCTTTGACTTGGATATTTTAATAGTTGCGGGTAACCATGACTCAGGTGATAAATTAGAGTTTTTAGCTAAAATACTCAATCGCCAAAGAATTTATATCACTGGCAAGTTTGATGAAACAATTAAAAAAGTCTCGATTTCAGATGAATTTGGAATGGTAAATTTCTATTTAATGCCCTTTGTCAGGCCAAGTGATGTAAGAGTTTTTTATCCTAAAACACAAGGTTACCACAGTGCAATTGAAACAGCGCTTAATAATACTGAGATTGATTATTCTTTGCGTAATATTTTTATTGGTCACCAGTTTTTTATGGGAAGTGATATAAATTTGGAAAGAAGTGATAGTGAGCTAATTTCAGTTGGTGGAATTGATAGTGTTGGCTATAATTTACTCACTCAATTTGATTATGCTGCATTTGGCCACTTACACAAAGCACAAAAGGTCAAGATGGAATATATTCGCTACAGTGGCTCACCCTTGAAGTATTCTGACTCTGAAGTATCTCACAATAAATCCTTTGTTTTAATTGATATTTTTAATAAAGGTGAGCTATCATTTGAATTAATAAAACTAATACCTGAAATAGAAATGCGCAGTGT
>LFRM01159762.1_pt1 | contig 16117 bp, 20 predicted proteins | sample 618341 | NCBI WGS metagenome assembly LFRM01 (sample SAMN03654438, study PRJNA283298) | anaerobic digester metagenome | isolation source: pool of bioreactors CSTR01a, CSTR02a, and CSTR03a thermophilic anaerobic... | place: Denmark: Kgs. Lyngby | collected 2014-05-21 | reverse complement strand
AGATGTGTATAAGAGACAGGATCTATATGGCGGTTGGCGTAGGTCTATACGCGTTGCTATCAGGTCAGCAATTGCCCTTCACTGCCTACCTAAGCGATATCGCTATGGGCGTTGCAGGCGGCGGCATTGCAGGTGCGATGTTTCAGAATCGTCGACGCTCATAGAGCGTCATCAAGCCTTGAATAACAAGGACTTTCGGTTATGAGCATCCTATCTAACATCATCGTATTTCATCGCCGTTACTGTCACGGTTACTGTCAAAATTCACACATAAAAATGACCCTCAAACAAATGGGGGTCATTTCATTTATTGTCCAAAAGATCATAGTAGTATTTAAGCGATGATGATGTCGCATGTATGTATGGCTATATCGTACACATTCACATGCCATAATATAGTAAAAATAATTAAATAATGATTGTTAAATTAACCTATAGAATACCCTATAAACCCTAGAAAGGTCTGAAACCCAAGCCACACAACAAATAGCACACCCTAACAATGCCCCTATAAACCCCCTAGAAACCCCTAGAAAGTCCTCCCTTGTAGGGGCGTCGTGTTTTGTGACCGCCATGCGCTTAATGCAGGGTGTTATTCATGCTGGCATTTGTCTACAATCTCGTTCCTTTTTTACGACCTCCGAAATATCCGATTACTATGCTTTCCTTTAGGCTGCCGAAAGTGCCGATTAAAGTCGTGTGTAGGGAATTCAAGCCCTCAATTGAAATTAGGGTACAAATTGAGCTTGTACCCTTTATCAGACATTTCAGACGCCTTAAAAAAGAGCCTGGCGGAGGCTAGAGCGTCTATTGGGTTGGATGCCCTGATTCCTTTTTATAGACTGTAATAATTATCCTCATCAGGGGGGTTGATAGGACTCAACCGCTTCCTCAAGCGCCTCTTTCATTATTTGTTCGATTGCTTTACTTATGAGACAGTTGACACCAAATAGGATGTATTCCTCGTACTCTTTGATCGAAACCTCACGATATGTACTTTGGTCAACATCCTCGTGATATTTTCCATCCTCACCCAATATGTTGACTGTTTCGACTGGTAGCTTTGGCAAGGTTTCACCTCCTATTCCATCATCATAATAGCGATAAGCCCGATAAATGAGATCATCATCGCTATGCCAAACCCATGCAAGGGGGAATCGTACGCGAACGCCAAACCAACGATAACGATGATTCCCAGCATTATTCCGCATAGGGCAATCGCTTGCCGCTTCTTGGGGTTGTCCGCTCGCTCGTGCCGTTGCAGGTTTGCCGCCTTTAGAAACCTGTCCTTCTTGTTTTCTACGCTTTCCATGTACTTGCAAATATCCTCAAACGCTTTCCGCTGATCGCTGATTTCAGTCCTCACTATTTTCCACATGGTTGAACCTCCTTGCTCGCTTTTTCCGTTGTCTTGATTGCCATAAGCTTTGTTAGCAGCTCATCAACCGCCTTGTGCGTTTGAAATGTATAATCTTCTACGATAAAAGCCAGCGTGCTATACTTGTCAAAGTTAGTCGTTAGTTCGCCAGAGCTAAGAGCCGACAACCCAAAATAATCTTGTATGATTACGTCTATCATAGCATCAGCCTTTTCCGCCATTTCCTTGGCATTTTCAGCCATATCGACCAGTTCAAACCTTTGTTCGTTCGTCATATTATTTTCCCCTTTCAATTAACGAGAGGGCATGATATAATAAACGTGTGTGAATGCTCATGCCCTCCGTGGTATGGTTGTCCTTGTATGTTCCAGCATACGAGGGCTTTTCTTATGCGATCGTGAACCGCCGTGTTGTCCTAGCCTTGCTGCATAGCTCTGCGAGCTCGGGGGCGAACTCTTTCAGCCTCTTGCTGTCAATGCTGCGACTGGTAACGCTCTTGTAGGTTGCCTTATAAGTCCCTGCGACCAGCGTTTCAAGCCCCTGCTGCGTCATGTGGTCTTTGATCTCCTGCTGGGCACTGCTGATCATCTGCGCCAGTTCCTCCGCCATGCGCTGCATGTCCTTGATCTCCGCTAATTTCTTTTCAAACATGTTGCCTACCTCCTGTTTATTCGGGGGAAACAAGCGCGTGGTGGCTTTGTCGGTTGCTCAATGCGGTCGACATCCGATCCACGTCTTGCCTTGCATTCTTGATGGGCGGCTCTGTTACCTGCCGCTTGCCGTCTGCCTTGGCTCGCTTCCCTTACCGTGTCTTTAGTATACTACAATGTTTAAGTGTATGCAATTGACATAATATACAATGTTTAAGTGTGTTTCTTGGTCATAATTACACTTGTTAATTGTATGCGGATGTGGTACTATTATGATGACGATATAAGAATCAATAAAGTAGGAGCATGAAAGGACATTGCACGATGGAAAATAAGAACAGTGCCGCAAGAATCCGAGCGAACAACAAGTATAATGCAAAGGCGTACGATAGAATTAACATTGCCGTCCCAAAGGGGCAAAAGACGGCCATACAAGCCGCTGCTAGCGAGGTCGGGGAAAGTATCAACCAATATACAAACAAGGCTATACTGGCGCGTATGGGGCTTGACGAATGGAAAGATACGGCGGAGGAATAATAGATCGTGTAAGAAAGAGGGAGTGAATCAATGGATTTCACAAAGATAGATCAGCTTCAAGCAAAACTAAAGGGTATGCGCCCGCTCAATGACACGGAGCTAAAGCGGCTTCGTGATGAGTTCATGGTGGAGAATACCTATAACTCTAACGCTATTGAGGGCAGCACGCTAACCCTACGAGAAACAGCCCTCATCCTACAAGACGGCATTACCATAGCAGAAAAGCCCCTTAGAGAGCATTTGGAGGCTATCGGGCATAAGGATGCATTCGAGTACATCATCGAGCTTGCAAGCAAGGATACGCCCCTCACAGAGCGTGTAATCAAGGATATACACTCCCTTGTCTTAATGAACGATGCAGCAAATAGGGGAAGGTATCGAAGCGTGTCTGTGGCCATTCTTGGTGCAGCAACTACCCCTCCGCCGCCCTATTTAGTCGTGCAGCAGCTTGAACAACTGTTAGCCGATTATGATAGCATGAAAGCAGGGCAGCACATGATACAGTTTTTGGCTGAATTTCACTTGCGTTTTGAAGGAATCCACCCCTTCATTGATGGCAATGGCAGAACAGGGCGACTCATTCTCAACTTGGAACTAGTCAAGGCTGGTATGCTCCCCATAAACATTAAATTCGCTGATAGACGAAAATACTATGATTGCTTTGACAACTCACCTGATATGCTGGCTCAGCTTATTGCTGATTACGAAGTATGGGAACTCGAAAGGCATATTTGTATTATAGGGGAGTAGCTAATATACAAAGCTCCGTTGCAGGCAGCACGGAGTTTTTCTTATCCACTATACTTTCAAAAAGAGTAAGCTGATACAACACAATACCTTTGACTGTTCTATTTGTGCCAGCAACTGCAAGCAATTATACATATTCACCATTTTTTTCTTGTATTTCTATATTCCTTATGATAATATCAACCTACCGATTAATCTAAATTACTATTTTCCATGAAATGAGTTGTAGAAATGGCACGTAAAATCATTCGACGGCGCAAGCCCTCAATGAAAACCGCCCTTGGTATTACGAAAGCAAAGCGCAGCTTTGCCAAGGCAACAGGTATACCAACGACCAAATCAGGCAGAAAAAGGAAAGCACTGAATTCCATGACAGGAGGCGCTTACGGGAAATATCAACGTACACGCGCCAAAGTCAATCGCCCCTTCAAGACTATGAAGAGGGTATCGAAAGGAACTGGATGCCTTGTGCCAATTCTATGCCTTACAGTATTGTTGTCCTTAGCAGTAATCATCTTATAGATCACGATATCAACCGCACACAAAGGACCAGTAAAGCAAAATAGAGCCAACAGATGCATTAAACGTCTGCTGGCTCTATTCATTTCTATGAGTGTGGCGGAGGGCTAGTCAAACCCCTTGAAATATTGTGCAATTATCGCCTTTGCTTCATCTTCGCTATACCCTCCATGGTTTACCATAGCAACCAGCGACCACCCATAACCGAACACATACCGTAATCTTAGCAATTCTACTATATTGCTATCCGTAATGGTGTTTAAGTGATTCGCTACAGCTGTACGCCTACTAGATAGCACTTTAAGCCTTTTTTCTAGGTTCGTGTTATCATTTAGTACGAGGACTGGAACCGTATCACGTATGGTATACTTGCGCATTAAGTATGGAAACTCCGTCATAGATCCTGTTACTACGTCCGTGACTGGCATGTATTGATACGTTTCACGATCTAGCCGTTCTACTTCTTTTTTTATCCGCATATAGCTATTGAACATTCTTTCCACTGCATTTGCCATTATGCTTCCACTCCTGCCTATGATATAATTACATAAAGCAGTTGCTTAGTCCCCTTTGGTGCTTGGTAGGCGCGGAGGGGGCTTTTCTTATGCCGTCCATGAAATCCTACGCCTTATACTAGGGAGGGCTTAATGGACTTGTTTTACCCCTTGCGTTGCGTTCCAACTTCATGAAGTCATCAAGTTTCATGACGATCAACCATGGCTTACGGTTACGCCTGTGGGCTACGATCGGAACATTCAGGCCGTTTGCATCACGCTCGGCTTGCGAGATGGCTTCATATGCATTGAACCGCTCTGCTCGCTTGCATTCCACATGGTACCCATTGAGGGCTATATCAGGGTTTTCCATGCCGCCTACATACCGTTGATCATTCCTGTGGGCTTCCATGAACCCTGCTTCTTTTAGGATGCTGCAAAGCTCACGTTCCCCTGCACTGCCCTTTCGCTTGCTATTCATTTCTTAGTACCTCCGCCAGCATTGCATAACGAGTACACATTTTATCATATTCCTCCGCTGTCAATTCCCAATAGGCGGAGGCGTCCATACGCTGCATTTCCTCATGGGTTTCCGCTTTCACTTGCTCCACCCATGGCGCAATATCACACCCTGCCCATGTGATGAATATTTTTCCCTGATACAGGCGCACACGGTCGACCAGTTGCCCTTTCCCAGCCTTCAACGCCTTACCTATGGCTAATGCTATACGCACGCTCTACAGCGCACACAAACGCACCCGCACTCCGTTGCGTTACATAATCCGCCGCACTCTTGCGATCCATCCGAACAATAGCCAACAAGGAGGAGGCTTCTGCTGGTTTCATTCCGCCCAGTAGCTTAGCGAGTATCTTCCCTTCTGCATTCACCTCAAAGGTATATCCTAACTGTTCTAGCCTGTGCATGGCTTGCCATGTAGTCATAGCACCATCACATCCCCGCCGTCCAGTTGTGGATGAATATCAATTTGAACAGAAGGGCGCCCATTGCCTGTGGTTTTACGGCGGTAGATATAACCTTTCTTTTCAAGCTCACTCAATGCAACTTCCATAGCGTTACCATCGGGGAAAGCACGCTTGCGGTCTTTAAGTTTCTGTTTGATAATGCTTTCCTTGATAGGCTTTTCTTTCTGCTGCAATATGAGTTCCAGCACAGATTTACCATTGCGGGATATAGGGCTTTCCTGCTGCATCATAGCTAATAGATTGCCTGCGAAGTATTCAGCTAGACCAATAGCAGAACGCAAATGATTGATCGTTATCGGAGTGCTTACATCAGGGTTATCCCATAGCTTCACAAGCCCTGCAAGCCTTGCGGTATTCCCTGCCAGCTTCCCGATATATCCCCATTTGCATAGTGGGCTATACTCTCCATACTTCCTATGCTTCACCTCTTTACGCCACTCAAAGAAGGCAGCAGAAGCTTCCGTTGTCATGGTAAGCGTGGCGGAGGGTACATCCATAAGCTGTAGTACCCTGCTATTATAGTCCTCAAGCACGGCGGAGGGTATGTCAAGCTCTTCTTGATACTCTTGCAGGGGGATCGGTGCTGACATCAGGAAACGACCCAATAAGCCCTTACCAGTCATGCGTTCATCCTCAAATAGCCCCTTTAAGATGCAAGGCTGTGCAAGTATCAATACAGATAAGTTTGGATTGTCTACAATCGTGCTGCCGCTCTTTCTTTCGCTGGTAAGGGGTGTATCTCCGCTATATCCCTTCAACCATGGATCAAGGTTAGGGCGATCTTGATAGCGACCAGCCAACAGCTCAAACAGCTCCCCTTCATCATCGAGAATAGAGGTAGCACCATTGTTTTCATTCATGATGTCAGGTAAACGTTCGGGCGTAACATTGCCACCGATGAAGCGGCGCATAAGATAGGTTTTTGGATAACTCAATATCTCATCATCCAATGACTGTGCTTCTATAAGATTACCCTTTTCAACCGCCTTGTGTTTTTTCTTTTCTAATATGCGTAATGCGGTTTCATCCTTGCATGTTTGAGGAACACGGTACTTATTTTCCTTTGCCTGTTCATCCATCAATAAGCCTGTCATTGCCTTAAATGCAGGTGTTTTGCCCTCTCCGCTCTCCATGATGCAGAGTTGATATAATTGTGCAGCCTCCGACCACCCAGTGCGTAGCGCTACACGGACACGCCCAGCAGCACAGGCAGATGCAACACCAAGGCCGATAATTGCTGGCAAATCGAAAGGTGCACTCTGATTAGCCGCTACAGCCTCCGCCATATTGCGAAGTACAGGCGGCAGTAAGGATGGGTCAAGCATAGGCGCAATTGGTGCTTCGGGAAGCGACTTCCAGCCCTCGCCTAGCACTTCACGCCCTGCGTCCGTTTCAGCTAGAAGATCATATTCTGCTCTTTCCTCTTGATAGTTCATTCAATACCTCGCATCATTTGTAGTAATTGACTGGGTGTGGCTGATTCTAGTAAGTTCAACATATCCTGTGCTTTGGCATGAGAAGCTACAGCATCCCAAAAGACTTCATTTGCCTGTGGCGCACTGCCCATGATAGCATTAGCCACATGCAAGCACATGATGGCTTCTTGCCAACGCATTGATTTCCATTCATCGACCTTTTGCTTCAAATGGATCCCTTTCGCTGGCTGTGAGGGCAATTCATGCTTCACTCTTCGCAGTGCTTCGCCTAGTGACACATTATGCAACGCTGCATACATGTCGGCGGCATCCCCTCCAGCTTGGCAACCAAAGCAATGCCAGCGGCCATCAGGAAAGAAACATAACGATGGTGTCTTTTCGCTATGAATAGGGCAGCAAGTCCATGCTCGTACACCTTTATGCTTGATGACAAGCCCAGCGGCTTGTGCTACGTCAAGCGATGTGGTCTGCATTGGCTCTTGCTTCCATCCAGCGGTTTAGCATCTCATTGGGAATGATGATTCTACGAGGCGAGATACGTATGCTGGGGATTTCACCCTCATTAACAAGTTTGCGAACTGTTGCTTCTGCAACGCCTAGAAGCTTTGATACTTCCTTAATGGTTGATGTGTTTTTCATGTGATGAACCCTCCTGTTGTATGAAAATTGTAGTTGACGTTAGATACAATTACATGATAGAATAGAACGAGACCGAAATCAATGTTTATCAGTTTCGGTATCGATTTCAAAGGAGTGATTACAAATGATCAAGGTTAGTGAACATTTTTATTCTAGAATTTCTGAAATTGAGTACTTCAAGCTTGAATTTACTAACTATTACATTGAGACGATTGACAAGACAACGTATCTTGCAGCATCAAGGCAGGACATAAGCGGCGAATTTGCTAATCGCAAAAAATTCGATAAAGAAGCGGAGCTTTATATCAAATGGAATACTGGGTTTTCATATGTCCGATTACGTTCTTTTGATGCTTTGGTCGATCTACTTAAACTTGCCGAGGATATCTTCCTTCTCAACAAATCATGGGAACCAGTTTATTCGCTTTCTATATTGGGTGGGTACGCGATTGACGGAATGGTATGCCATGATGATTCAAAAAATAAGGACATCCTTAGCTTTGCAAAAAAATATGGATATATATCACTTACGTCCGTGAGATTTCGGGATCTCTTACTTGAAAAAGATGGTTCGGAGCGTTTGCGTCTCAAAGGACAAAAATTAGAAGATTATGTGAAGAATATATACGACATATATCGTTTATATCTCATTTGGTGCTATTTACAATGGGAGGAGAGAGGCGATTTTGAAAAGTATATATATACATGCGCTTATGATATCGACGAACGTAATTATTCGCTAGAAAAGTTATCGAGATCGACCATTGCACGCAAAGCAGACGGTTTGGAGACTTCTACAAAATTTAGGTATCGTGATAATATTTTAATCAAATCAGCGTATAGCGAAGACCTCTATGCTGCACTCTTCACTCAGCTATTTGAACTAATATCCCTTGGCGATATGGCAATGGACGGCAACATCGTTGCCAACTGCTCACGGTGCGGCACTTCTTACTTGAAAAAGCACGGCAATTCCTCACTATGTGAGATGTGTAAAACACCGAAAGCCAAATCAAAAGCTTTTCGTGATAAAGAACGTCTGCAGAAAAAGGAGGCATCACGCAATGGCAAAGAAACGAGGGAATAACGAAGGGTCGGTATATCAACGGAAAGATGGTCGCTGGGCTGGTGCTTACTCCATCGGCGGCAAGCAAAAGTACATCTATGGTAAAACACAAGATGAAACCATCAAGAAGCTACGAGAGAAGCTAGCTAGCGTTGACAAAGGAGAGTTTGTAGAACCCTCCGCCATGAAGGTATCGCAGTGGCTCAATACATGGCTGCAAGAGTATGCAAAACCCCATTTGAGGGCATCCACCTTCGCTTCCCATGAATCAACTGTACAGCGACACCTTACCCCTTTTCTGGGCAATCATAAACTGCAAGCATTACGTGCAGAGCACATTCAGGCATTTATCAATCATCAAAGCCACTTAGCACCCGCAACCGTTACAAGGCAAATGGCAGTCCTTAAAACCGCCTTGAAGCAAGCACAGGAAAATCAACTTATCAATCGAAATCCAGCCACCTTTGCAAAGCTTCCAAAACAGAACCCCAAAGAGATTGTGTTCTTAACGGCGGAGGAACAAATCAAAGTGCTGCATCTTCTCCCCATGACAACACATGGTAGGGCTATACGCTTCACGCTGGGAACTGGGCTCAGAGTTTCGGAACTTGCTGGACTTCGTTGGCGCGATATTGAGCACGGCTGCATTCAAATTCGCCAAACATGCGTATTAGTAAAAAATAAAATTTTCGTAGGGCAACCGAAGACTAAGGCAGGACGAAGAACCATTCCACTCAACGCAAAGCTTAATGCTATTTTAGACCAACAAAAACAAACCCAGCGCATCGAACGCATGAAAGCTGGCTCTGCATGGGTAAATAATGATTATGTTTTTTCATCGGCTGTGGGTACACCCATGGACAGGCATAACCTCGGTCGTTCCTATTCTCGGATTCTAAAAGAAGCCAGCCTTGAATCTCGTGGATTGCACACCCTCCGCCATACCTTCGCAACAAACTGGGTACAGGGAGGAAATGACCTCCGCACCTTATCCGAATTACTCGGTCACTCAAAAGTAGCTTTCACAATGCAGATATATGTTCATAGTGATATGGACACGAAAAAGCGCGGTATGGACTACATGGAGGGGCTACTATAAAGCAGGCTTAGGCCTGTTTTTTCATCATTGGACTTTCTAGGGTTTCTAGGGGCTTTCTAGGGGGACTGTTAGGGTCTTATTTTCGTTATGTGATAAGGCTTTGATGACTTTCTAGGGTTTTTAGAGGGTCTATAGGTATTTATTTTAGTTTTTTGATATTTAAGCTGGTTACTGTCAAAGTTACTGTCAAACACAGTATTTTCACAACTTGACAGTAATATACAAACGTCATCAATCACTTATAGATCAACGCTTCCAGCACATATGCATTACGGATATTTAAGAGCATTGATACAACATTGCAGGTGCGGTCGTCAGCGGAATGAAAAAGCGCTGAGCTGGCGCAGGTACAAATTTCAATTCAAAAACAACCGACAGCTAGTGGGGATATTCCCCATTAACCATCGGTTGTTTTGATATGCATTAGGTTCCCAGATAAGCCGCCTTGACGCTCTCGTCGTTGAGCAAGTCCCTAGCATTGCCTTCCTTCACAATATGCCCTGTTTCCAGTACATACGCGCGGTTTGCGATGCTAAGCGCCATTTGAGCGTTTTGCTCAACCAACAGAATCGTTGTTCCTTCTTTATTGATCTTGGTGATAATGCTGAAAATCTCATCAACCAAAATCGGCGATAGACCCATGGAGGGCTCATCCATCATCAGAAGCGTCGGATGGCTCATGAGCGCGCGTGCGGTTGCCAGCATCTGCTGCTCACCGCCTGACAGCGTGCCTGCAATCTGCTTCACGCGCTCTTTAAGGCGCGGGAAATGATCAAAGACCATCTCTAGGTCAGTTCCGAGCTCCGACTTGTTATTTCGGGTGTGTGCGCCCATTTCAAGATTTTCAAGCACTGTCATCTGTCCAAAAATGCGGCGTCCTTCAGGCACCTGTGCAAGCCCCAGCGGGACAAGCTTATGCGCCTCAATTTTGGTGATATCCTTACCATCAAAGCCGATGGTACCGCTTTTGGTCGGAATCAGGCGTGAAATGCTATGAAGAATCGATGTCTTGCCCGCGCCATTCGCTCCGATCAGCGTAACGATTTCTCCCTGTTTGACATTAAAGCTAATATCATGAAGCGCATGAATCGCACCATAGAATACGTGTAGATCTTTCACCTCAAGCATTTGCCTCAGCCTCCTTGCTTTCGCGATTGCCCAGATATGCTGCAATAACCTCAGGGTTATTGCGAATCTCAACCGGCGAACCTTCAGCCAAAACACGTCCGTAGCTAAGTACATAAATGCGCTCGCAGATACCCATGACCAGCTTCATATCATGCTCGATGAGCAAAATAGCCACGCTGAATCGATCGCGAATGCGGCCGATGGTATCCATGAGTTCCTTGGTTTCAATCGGGTTCATGCCTGCTGCCGGTTCATCCAAAAGCAGTACCTTGGGGTTTGTGGCAAGAGCGCGACAAATTTCCAGCTTGCGCTGCTGACCATATGGAAGCGCATCTGCGCGAACATTGGCTGTATCTTCCATGTCAAACACGCGGAGCAGTTCCCGTGCTCGAATGTCAATGCCCTGTTCCTCCTGCGTATACTTTGGAAAGCGCAAAATGCCCGATACTGCACTGTAGTGCATGCGGCTATGGAAAGCCACCTTGATATTTTCAAGCACTGTCATGGACTTAAATAGGCGGATGTTTTGGAATGTGCGCGCAATACCCGCGGTAACAATCTCATTGGTTTTGCGGCCTTTGATGGAATGTCCCAAAAGCACGATATCGCCGTCCGTTGGCAGATAAACACCCGTAAGCATGTTAAAGACCGTTGTTTTGCCCGCGCCATTGGGTCCGATCAGTCCTACAATCTCGTTATCGTTCAGGCTGATGTTTACATTTTCTGCCGCCTGCAAGCCGCCAAAGCGAATGCCCAGATTCTTTGTTTCAAGAACCGGTACATCCTCGCCTACATCATAACGCGGGATATCAGGCAATTTGGGTGTACGATCGCGCTTCTTGATGTTCAGCTTCTTTATCATCTTATCCCAAAGAACTGTGAGTGAGAATTCAGCCGTGCCAAGGAGTCCCTTAGGACGGAAGAGCATCATGATGATGAGCAGCAGGCTGTAGAGCAACAGGCGATAATCCGCGAACTCACGCAGAACTTCGGGAAGCAGCGTCAGAATGCTAGCCGAAATAATGCTGCCTGTGATAGAGCCCATGCCGCCAAGCACAACCATAACCAGATATTCAATCGATCTGTTAAAGTCAAAGACCGCCGCGGAAATACGACCATATTGATGCGCGTACAGACCACCGGCGATGCCAGCGAAGAACGCAGCAATCGTGAACGCAAAGATTTTGTAGTAGGTAACAGAGATACCAGTTGATTCTGCCGCAATTGCATTTTCACGAATGGAAATAATCGCGCGGCCATGCCTTGATCTGCCGAGGGTAAACATGATAATCACAATTGCGACCATCACAAAATAAGTAATGGAGAAATTATTCACGCGAGGCACACGGCTGATGCCCGATGCACCGCCTGTGATCTCAAGGTTTTGAATGACAACACGGATGATTTCGCCAAATCCCAAGGTGATAATCGCTAGGTAGTCACCCTTGAGGCGCAGCGCTGGAATACCGATGATCAGACCCATAACAGCCGACAACAGTCCGCCCGCAATCAGCGATATGGGCAAGCAAGCCGTAGGGTCCCAGCCATAGTTTGCAACCAGCGCTTTGGTGATAATGCCGGCGGTAAAAGCACCGACGCTCATGAATCCCGCATGACCAAGCGCAAGCTCGCCAAGGAAACCCGTGGTAAGGTTGAGGCTCACCGTCATGTTGATATTAATGCCGATAGACACTAAAATACCGATATAGTATTTATTGATCATCTCAGCGCTGATGAGTGCAGCAATCACAATATAGATCAGAAAGATACCCGAAAGATTGAGTACATAGGATTTGAATTTTTTCGTCATATCCTCCACCTCAAACTTTCTCTCGTGTTGTCTTGCCAAGGATACCAGATGGCTTCACCAGCAAAACAACAATCAAAATTCCATAGACAACCGCGTCCGATAATTGCGTGGAAATATAAGCCTTTGTCAGGCTTTCTGCAATGCCCATGAAGAAACCGCCGAGCATTGCACCGGGCAAAATACCAATGCCGCCTAGTACAGCCGCGATAAACGCTTTAAGACCGGGCATTGAGCCCATTGTCGGAGCGACCGATGGATAGGCAACACAGTATAGACACGCGCCCACCCCTGCGAGTGCGCAGCCGATTGCAAATGTTGCTGAAATCGTCAAGTTCACATTGATGCCCATGAGCTGCGCCGCACCTGTATCCTCGCTGCACGCACGCATGGCCTTGCCCGTTCTGCTCTTCATGACAAAGATATGAAGAGCAATCATCAACACGACGGCTGTCGTAACGGTAAGAATGGTCGTAAAGCTGATGCTGAGTCCGCCGATCACCAGCGGCTTCACGCGGAACACGGTTGGGAAGGGGCGGGGGTATGCGCTGAAAATGAGCTGTGCACTATTTTGGAGCAAATAGCTGACACCAATTGCAGTAATCAACGAACAGATACGGGGGGACTCGCGTAATGGCTTATAAGCAATTCGTTCAATTAACACGCCAAAAACCACACATACGATCATCGATGCCATAAGTGCAATTGGAAAAGGTAGCCCTAGTCCCGTCATCACCAATACTGCTGTATAGCTGCCAACCATCAGTATATCGCCGTGAGCGAAGTTGATTAGCTTAACAATGCCGTATACCATTGTATATCCTAGTGCGATCAGTGCATAAATTGCACCCGTACCCAATCCGTTGAGTACTTGGCTTAGAAACAGCATATATGTCACCCTTTCTCCTTTGCGGTAACCCGTTTGATAACTAGGCTGTAAATGAGATCAGCCCTTTCAAAAAAAGCACTTCATTGTGCCTCTTTTGAAAGGGCTGAAGGAGACGGCAAATGCCAATCTCCTCCATTTATAAAGCTTATTACGGGTTCTGTTGCTTCACGAAAACCTGCTCGCCCTCTTCATTGAAGTTAAGAATGAATGCGCTCTTGATAGGATCGTTATGATCATCAAAGGTCAGTAGACCGGAAACGCCTTCAACATTTGTGGCCCTTAGTGCCTCAACAATTGCTTCGGGCTCTGTGGAGCCAGCTGCCTTGATCGCTTCGCACATTACGAGCGCTGCGTCATAGCCTGTTGCGGAGAAGGAAATGCTGGGCTCCTCGCCATACTTTGCTACATAGCCAGCTAAGAAGTTCTTAACCATGTCGCTGTCAGCATCGTTGGAGAAGTGATCAGAATACCACATGTTCTTCAGTAGGCTCTTGTCGCTGATCGAATCGATGGTGCTGGAGATACCGTCTGCGCCAACGAACTTCACATCAAGACCAAGCTCATTTGCCTGAGTCAGGATCAAAGCAGCTTCAGGGCCGTAGTAGGGCAGGAATACAACTTCAGGAGCTGCATCCTTGATTTTGGTTAGCTGTGCTTTAAAGTCAACATCCTTTGCAGCGGTAGCTTCAATTGCGACGATTTCCTGTCCGTTTACTTCAGCCTGTGCCATGAAGGTATCTTTTAGGCCAACGGAGTACTCATTGCCGTTTTCATAAAGCACCGCTAGCTTTGTTGCGCCGAACTCTTCTTTAACGAAGTTCGCCATGCTGTATCCCTGGAAGGGATCGATAAAGCAGGTACGGAATACCGTGGGACGATCGGTGGTTACATAGTATGCGGTTGCAGAAGCTGTGATCAGGGGCATTTCATCCTCTGCTGCGTAGTCTGCTACTGCATCGGTAGGGGTGGTTAGAACGGAACCGATGATCGCAACAACGCCATCATTTTCAACAAGCTTGGAATATGCGTTGGTTGCCTTTGCAGGGTCACCCTCTTCATCTTCCCAAACCATCTCAACCAATTTTCCGTCAATGCCGCCCGCTGCATTGATTTCATCAATGTATAGGTCAACACCGTTTTTAACACCAATGCCATACATTGCGTATGCGCCTGTTAGGCAACCGATGCCACCAATTTTAATGGTCTCCTCTGCGGCCAGCGCCGGTAGAATAAAGCTAAATACCATCGCTAACATGAGTAGTACAGAAACCAATTTTTTCATTTTTTACTTCCTCCCTCAAACTTCTTTATACACTCTGGACCATCCGTGAATGTTCCTGCTATTATATCGAGTGAAATCCGTATAATCAATAGGGTTTGAGGGTATCCTCTGTACTTGCACTGTTCTTTCACCACAGTCCGACCGTTTATTTACCTTATCAGACAAATACTTCCATTTTTGCCGTTTCTGCGATGCCTCCGCCAAGACAAATATCGCCATGATACAGCACAACGCTTTGTCCGGGCGTGACTGCACGCTGCAATTCTTGTGACTCAATGAGGAGTGTTTCGCCCTGCAAAGTCACCCGAACCGGCTGATCGGTTTGGCGGTAACGGAACTTTGCCGTGCACTCGAAGCTCTCTCCGTCCTTGCATGGCGCTTCATCCGAAATCCACGTTGCTTGATCCGCTTTGATGAACTTGCTGTATAAACGCGGACTGTCATCGCCCTGCGCTACAATCAGGATATTGTTTGCCAAGTCCTTATCCACTACAAACCAGCTTCTGCCGTCTCCGCGCCCGCCGATGCCAAGCCCGCGCCTCTGTCCGAGCGTATAGTAAGCAAGCCCGATATGCGCCCCTACCTTTTCGCCTTCTTCCGTTCTCATATCGCCCGGTTGCAGCGGCAGGAATTCACTTAGGAACTTTCTGAAATTGCGTTCACCAATGAAGCATACGCCTGTGGAATCCTTCTTTTTGAAGGTAGGCAGGTTGTTTTCTTCTGCAAACGCACGAATTTCCGCCTTAGTCATATGCCCAACAGGGAAAAGTGCACGCTTAACCTGCCATTCCTTTAGCATATACAGAAAATAGCTTTGATCCTTTTGACCGTCATCCCCGCGGAGCAATCGCATTTCTCCGTCCACCATTCCGTTTTTCACGAAATGACCTGTAGCAATCCGATCCGCGCCAAGCTTGAGCGCATAATCAAGGAATGCCTTGAACTTAATTTCGCGATTGCAAAGCACATCGGGGTTAGGCGTGCGACCCTTGCGGTATTCATCCAAAAAATACGTGAACACACGCTCCTGATATTCCTTCTCAAAGTTCACGGAATAGCAGGGAATGCCGATGATGTCGCACACGTCCTGCACGTCATTCCAGTCCTGCGTAGATGTGCATGCGCCATTTTCATCCTTCTGGTCCCAGTTTTTCATAAACACGCCAATGACGTCAAAGCCCTGCTGCTTTAGCATGAGTGCCGCAACCGAGCTATCCACGCCGCCTGACATTCCTACAACAATTCTCTCCACCTTGTTTATGCCTCCCGCTTTATCTCAGGTATCAAACGCTTTAGCACCATATCCAGCGCATCTTTTGCAATGCTCTGGATATCCCGATGTGCATCCACAACCAAGAAACGCTTCTTATTGTCGCGAATCAAACGCTCATATACCTTTTGCGTACGCTCATAAAAATCATAGTTCTCCACCTCTAAGCGATCGGGCGTTGAGGCGCTGAGC
>LFRM01401901.1_pt1 | contig 16127 bp, 16 predicted proteins | sample 618341 | NCBI WGS metagenome assembly LFRM01 (sample SAMN03654438, study PRJNA283298) | anaerobic digester metagenome | isolation source: pool of bioreactors CSTR01a, CSTR02a, and CSTR03a thermophilic anaerobic... | place: Denmark: Kgs. Lyngby | collected 2014-05-21 | reverse complement strand
AGCGCCGATGGTACTAGGGCACAAGCCCTGGGAGAGTAGGTCGCCGCCAGGAATTAATTTTTAAAGGCTTAGGGTGAGTCATATTTGACAAACCCCACGAAAATAATTATAATATAATATGAAATGAGTAGCGTTCCTCGGTAGCTCAATGGCAGAGCGCTCGGCTGTTAACCGAGTCGTTGCAGGTTCGAGTCCTGCCCGAGGAGCCATTTTTATTTTCTAATAGATGGAGTGGAGAGATGGCCCTGACAAAGGAGACCTACCAGAAACTATATGACATGCTCTGTGATGTAACTCCCCTGGAGTATGACTGTGGTATTTTATGCGATCAGGTTTGCTGTCAGGGGAGTAAAGACCTGGGTATGTACCTTTTTCCCGGGGAGGAAGAGCTCTTTAGCATGAAGGAGGACTGGCTGAAATGGGAAGCCCAGAAGGTGAAATACTACGACTTTCCTCCCAGCTGGGAAGGTACGGTGTATTTCGTTACCTGTACCAAACCCTGTCCCCGTAAGATGCGGCCCCTCCAGTGCCGCTTCTATCCCCTTGCTCCCCACCTCCTTGCCGACGGCTCCCTCCTCCTCATCTACGATCCAGCCCAGGTCCCCTACCAGTGTCCCTTAATTACAGAGAAGATGAAGCTCAGGCCCGAGTTTGTCCAGCGGGTCTACGAGGCTTGGCGGATCTTGCTGGAGGATGGTAAAATTCGGGACCTGGTGAAGTGGGATTCCAGGGAACGGGAAGGCCGGCCCGATTTTATCCCGGAAATAGTCCTGGCGGAAGATAAAGATCCCGCTGATCCCGCTGGCTGAATTGTTTCCCCGGCTTTGCCTTGACGTCGGCAGCCGGGCGGTTTAAAATTAGAATAAGAAATGTGGGCCTGTAGCTCAGAGGGAGAGCGCCTGACTCGCATTCAGGAGGCCAAGGGTTCGAATCCCTTCAGGTCCACCAGCAAAAACACAGTAACCACGGGGTTTTCAGGCCCTGTGGTTTTTTCATGCACCGCCAGGATAGCAATTTTTGTGGCTATTCTGTTCACAACCTGGCTATGGTGTAATAATCAGGGTGTAATATTTAGTTTCATAGGAATCGGGTTGTTCCGGTAAGGGCAAGGCGGTGGAAAAGCTCAGGAGCAGTCTTTGACCAGCGGGAGACCAGAAGGGTCCCTGCAGGTGGTCGCCGAAGAGAAGGGTCGCTGCTTTTCGGCTGCTGTCTCCAATCCTAACAAATAAGGCCGCCCTTTGGTTCATCCCCTCTTCTTCTCCGTCCACAATCCAGGCAGCGTGGCCCTGCGGGTTGATTGCCCCACTCAGAATCCTGCCTGTTGCTTCTTCCCAATGGACCCCACCTTCTGAATCCATTACGCCGATTCCACAGGGAATTGCATTATCGGCAAAATAACGCTGAAAAAGGATTCCGGAACTCCCGATGGACAGTCCTTCCAGATACTCCCCGTCATCGGCATTGGTGATGAGGGTGGTTTCACTGGTTTCCCGGTTGTAAACAGCCAGATCGGAACGGTAACCGGAGGAGTATTCCTGGGTGCCGTCCTTTTTGCGGCTGGCCCTGGCGGTGAATATCAGATGCTGGTCATCGAGCCAGCCCGTAGGAGAGGTAAGAAAATAGCCGGGCAGGTCCATGGCCAGGGTTTCCGTATTCCCAGTATCCAGGTCATAGATAAAATACTCGTTATCCCATTCATATTCGTAGTACAGGAGGAGGTTATTCCCAGCGGGGGACCAGAGGCCTCCTTGCAGTGTTGTCCCTTCCCTTTGTTCTGACCAGAGGAGCTTCTTTCCGGTTCCCTCCCCGTTAATGAGCTGGATCCCGTCTCCATTCCGGAAAAGAAACTGTTCCCGGTCGGGGGAAAGGCGGATATCCCAGGCGGTGACACCCAGGGAGGTGTAGGAGCTATTCTGCACCTTGACCCGGAGGGGGTTGGTCCCGCTTAACCCCAGTATCTCTTCTTCGCTGAGCCAACCTGCGGCCAAGAAATACTCCGGCAGTTGGGGAAGGGATTGGATCGCAGCAGCGGTTGCGCTGTAGAGCTTGCCCTCATCATTCCCTTCCCCTTGGAGGGCGGCGGCAGCGTACGGTCCTTGTTCCACAGGGCTTTCCCCATGCTCATCCCCAGGCTGCTTTTGCAGGCAGCCGGAGAGTAGGAACACCATGGTTAGCAATAGGGCCAGAAAAAGCCCCGATTTTTTTCTCATTATTAACACTCCTTTCCCCCGTCCAAATATTGTTGTATTTATAGACGTCCAGGAGCAGTATAAAGTTTCCTAGGTAGCCCCATGCCTTCGGCTCTGGACAGGCCTTCTGCGAGGAGAACTGGAAGGGAGCCAGAAAGGGACATTGGGTCAGGATGAAGAGTGTTTTTTAAAAAGGCAGGAAAAGGTTGGCGGCATGTAGAATTAAAGGCCCAGAAAAAGTATGGCGTGTTTTGTCAGATCATTTTAGCTTTAGTTTGCAGGCTGCCCTGTGATCTGATCGGATTTAGTCGCTGCTAGCGGGAGACTGGTGCTGGCCGCAGCCTATTCGAGGTGAAGGATGATGGCCTACATAAGAAAAAAGGCTCTGCCGGTGGCCCTTATTCTTCTTGCCTGTTTCTTCCTCGCCCTGCCCCTGGGGCAGGGGAAGGGACAGGAACAGGGTGACACACTGCCTCCCCTGGGGGAACTCCACCACCAGCTTGAAACCCTGGATCGGGCCGAGAAGGAAACCCTGGCCGAGCTTTTTTTAGTTACGGAAAGTATCAAGGAGCAGGAGAGGGAGCTGGCTGCCCTCCAGGAAAGGCAGGAACAGGTGCTGGTTGCCCTGGACCGGGCCGAGATTGACTATGAGGAAGCCGCTGCCAATTATGAAGAAGCCAGGGGCACGGCAACGGAAGCCCTGCGCTGGCTGCAGAAGTTGGGCCCTGTCTCCTACATCGATCTCATTGTGGGCGCAGCTTCCTTCAGCGACTTTTGGCAGCGCCTCGATACAATTTTTCTGGCTGTCCGGGGTGTGGAGAGGGCCCTGCAGCATTTGACTGTAACCCGGGAGAAGGCTATTGCCCAGAAGGAAGGCCTCACTGCCACCCGGGATGAACTGGAGCGGGTGGTGGCCGCGGCCAGGGAAAAACTGCAGCAGTTGGAGGAGACCAGGGGGCAAATGGAGGCCAGCCTGGCCGGCCTAGGCGATCGGAGGCAGGAATACGAAAGATACCTGGCCGAGCTGGAGGACCTGTGGCTCCAGGAGCTCATCCCCTACTTAAAGGCAGCGGCGACGGAGCTGCTAAAACTGATGTCTTCCGGTGGGCAGGATGCCCTGGAGATCGATTGGCAGCTGACCAGGGACGGGTTGAAGGGGCGGCTTCCCTTTACGGCCCTCAATGCCAGCCTTGCCGCATCGCCCATCTTGCAGGGGGCCCAGTTTTCCGGCGCAGATGGTCAGCTTGTTTTCACCGTTCCCGAGCGGGGCCTCACCCTGCAGGGGAAATTGTCCCTGGACGAAGGGGGCAGGGAGGGTAGTTTCGATGTGGAGGAAATATGGCTCTGGGGGATGCCCATCAGCCCCACGGTTCTGGCCGATTACCGGGAGGAAACCCGCTTTACCCTCACCGTGCCATCCCTGGCTCCCGGCATTCGCCTGCGGGAAATCAGGGTGACCGCCGATGCTCTGGAAATGACACTAGGTTTTTAAGGGGGAAAACAAAGGCTGCTTGGGAAACCAAGGGGCTTTACAGGGAGGGGTAGGATTGATTCACGCCCGGGGGGTAGCCAAGGTTTACGAGAATGGAACCCAGGCTTTGCAGGAAGTAAATTTAGAGGTAGCAGAGGGAGAACTTGTTTATGTCCTCGGTGCCAGCGGGGCGGGGAAAACCACCCTCTTGAAATTGCTGCTGGGGATGGAAAGGCTGACGGCCGGTGAGCTTGAAGTGGCCGGGATTTCCCTGGCCAAGGCCCAGGCACCGGATATCCGCCGCCTGCGCCGCATCACGGGGTCAGTGTTCCAGGATTTTAAGCTGATACCCGGGCGCACGGCCCTGGAAAATGTAGCCCTTTCCCTGCGGGTCCTCGGGGTGCCCTGGTCGGAAAACCGGCAGCGGTCCCTGGCTGTCCTGGAGGAAGTGGGCCTGACCGACAGGGTAGGGAGCCTGGTACAGACCCTTTCCTGGGGGGAACGGCAGCGGGTTGCCCTGGCCCGGGCGGTGGTCCGGGAGCCCCGGCTCCTCTTGGCCGATGAACCGACGGGGAACTTAGATGCTGTCAGTGTGGGTTATGTCGCCGCGGTTCTGGCCCGGGCCGGGGAGAAGGGGATCACCCGGGTGGTGGCTACCCACGATACCCGCCTCCTGGACAGGCTGCCGGGGCGGGTGCTGCAGCTTGAGCAGGGCCGCCTGCGGGAAGTTGCCGGCAAGGAATGGGAAAACAGGCCATAGGGAGGGAGAAGGAGTGTTTAACAATCTTGGCTATTTCTTTGCTGAAGCCTGGCGGGATGCCAAAAATCGCCCGGTGGCGGTAATATTCTCCCTGGTCAGCATTACCCTCCTCCTCCTCTTTGCCGCCTTTGTCTTTGCCGGCGGAGAAGAGGCCCAGTGGCTGGTGGGACAATTGCGGGAAGAGGCGGCTGTGACGGTCTTTCTCAATGAAGATATAGCCGGGGACCAGGTGGAAGAACTGGAGGAAAAACTTGGGGGCTTAGATGGGGTTACTGCCCTCCGCTTTGTCTCCCAGGAGGAGGCTTTGGAAGAGATGAATAAGGTCCTGGGGTCTTACAGCGCGGAGCTGGCAGCCCTGGCCGGCTTCAACCCCTTTCTCAGCTACTTTGAAGTGGGAGTCAGGCCGGAGCAGGGGCCCGCTGTGGCCCGCCAGGCGGAAGATTTGCCGGGTGTGGACGGGGTGCGGGACAGCCGCCAGACCATGGAACGTTTGAGCCGCCTTTCCACTGTCCTTCGCCTGGGAGCCCTCCTTACCCTGATCTTTGTTGGAGTAGTGATGATGATCACCATCTCCCACATCGTCCACCTGGGTTTGATGGCCCGGGAGGAGGAGATGGAAATATATCGCCTGCTGGGAGCAGGGCCCTGGTTTGCCCTTATGCCCTTTCTCTTGCAGGGCTCCCTGCTGGGTTTGGCAGGGGGGGTGCTGGCCTTTTTGCTGGCCCTCCTCTTTTTCCCCTTACTCTTTTCCCGCCTGCTGGCGGCCCTGCCCTTTTTGCCCCTCCGGCCGGGGGTAGAGGTCGCCCTGGCCGTCGGGCCTGTACTGGTAGTAACGGGCTTGTTATTTGGCCTGTGTGGGAGCCTCCTGGCCCAGTCCCATGCCAGGGGATGATGGTGGGAAGCGATAAACCAAAAAGCAATAACCTCCTGCTGCTTCGGCGGGAGGTTTTTATGTTTTTTCCCCAGTGTTAATTGTGCCTATCTGGGTTAATTTCTTTAGGAGCGAGGTCGAAGGTCGGGTTCGCCGTTTCTTGCTAAAAATTGTTTACCAATATAATTCACCGTCGGCAGGATTTTCGCCAAGAAGGTCTAATATAATAAGATCATTGATGTCTATACTCCATAAACAAATGTATACACAGGGTGAAATATCACCCTGTTGTAGCCGCAAAGGGGGGGTTATGGAAAGGTATTAGATTTCTTGTTACCGGGGGTTCAAATTCAGTTATTTTTTGTAGGGAGGGAAAGACGTGAAAAAGAAAGGACTAATCCTTGCTCTGGTTGTAATGTTGGTGGCCTCATTGTCTCTGGCCGGCTGCGGCGGAGCAGAAACCGACGGCGGTGAAGGGGCAGGGGACGATGTGATCCGGATCGGTGTTTATGAGCCCATGACCGGGGATTCTGCCGCCGGGGGCCAGATGACCTGGGAAGGTATAGAACTGGCCAACGAGCTTTATCCTGAGGTCTTGGGCAAGAAGGTCCAGCTCTTCCTGGAAGACAACAAGACGGATAAATCGGAAGCGGCCAATGCCGTCCATCGTTTAATCGAACACCACAATGTGGTTGCCATTATCGGCAGCTATGGCAGCAGTATGTCCATGGCCGGCGGTCCCGTGGCCCAGGAAAAGGGCATCCCCGTCGTGGGCTGCTCCCCCACCAACCCCCTGGTCACCCTGGGCAATGACTACTACTTCCGGGTCTGCTTTATCGATCCCTTCCAGGGCCGGGTCATGGCCCAGTATGCCTTTGAGGATCTGGGGGCGGATACGGCTGTGATCATCCGCAATGTGGCCGACGACTATGCCGTGGGCCTGGGCAATTATTTCCAGGAAGCCTTCGTTTCCTTCACTGGCAGTGAAGACAGCATCCTGGCCGTCCTGGACTACCAGAAGGGGGACCAGGATTTCACCGCCCAGCTGACCACGGTGAAAAACCTTAACCCCGATGTCATCTTCGCCCCCGGTACCTACGGGGACAGTGCCCTTATGATCCGGCAGGCCCGGGAACTGGGGATAAACCAGCCCTTCCTCGGCGGCGACACCTGGGAGGCGCCGGAATTTATCGAAGTGGGCGGTGAGGCAGTGGAAGGGGTTGCCCTCAGCACCCACTACAGCCCTGAAGCTACTGTAACCGACGCAGCCAAGGAATTTGTCCAGGTTTACACCGATAAGTTCGGCAAGGAGCCCAACGCCTTTGCCGCCCTCGGCTTTGACGCCTACATGGTGATCCTCGATGCCATTGAGCGGGCAGGCAGCGCTGAACCCCAGGCCATCCGGGATGCCCTGGCGGCAACGGAGAACTTCGAGGGTGTAACAGGGGTTATCACCCTGGATGAGAATGGCGATGCCACCAAGAGTGCGGTTATCCTCAAGGTTGATAACGGGGAATTCCGGTACTTGACCACAGTGAATCCTAACTAACTGATAAACTGCCTCCCCCCCACCCAAAGGGGTGGGGGGAAGGCTGGTAAAAGCAGGGGAGTGGAATAATGAGTCAAGACTTGTTTTTTCAGCACCTGGCCAATGGCATTTCCCTGGGCAGCCTTTATGCCCTGATCGCCATTGGCTATACCATGGTCTATGGGATTTTGCGCCTGATCAACTTTGCCCACGGCGACCTGTTGATGATGGCGGCTTATATGGTTTTTTACGGCATGCTTATTTTCTCCCTGCCCTGGTGGTTGAGTGTGATCCTGGCTGTGATCCTCACCGCTGCCCTGGGAGCTGGCATTGAGAGGGTCGCCTACCGGCCCCTGCGGGATTCCCCCCGCATTTCGGTGTTGATCTCTGCCATTGGGGTTTCCTTCTTCCTCGAGAACCTGGGAACAGTCCTTTTCGGAGGTCGGGCCAAGGCCGTCTACCGGCCCGACTGGCTGGCAGCCACCCATGAGATCGGCGGGGTTTCCATAATGACCCTGGCCCTGGTGATTCCGGCGGTGACCATCCTTCTCCTCCTGGTCCTTTCCTACCTTGTCTACAAGACCAAGACGGGGATGGCCATGCGGGCCGTCTCCAGGGACTATGATACGGCCAGATTGATGGGCATCGATGTGGACAGGGTAATCGGCTTTACCTTTGTCACCGGCTCTACCCTGGCCGCCGTGGGGGGAATTATGTGGGCCCTCCGTTATCCCCAGATTCACCCCTTTATCGGGGTCATGCCCGGCTTGAAGTGCTTTATTGCCGCTGTTTTTGGCGGTATCGGCAATATTCCCGGGGCCGTTCTGGGGGGCTTTCTCCTGGGAATTGGTGAAATAATGCTGGTAGCCCTTTTCCCCGATCTGGCCGGTTATCGCGATGCCTTTGCCTTTGTCATCCTCATTTTAACCCTTCTTTTCCGGCCTACCGGCCTCCTGGGGGAAAAAATAGCAGAGAAGGTGTAAGAGAATGGGAAAAATAACTTTGCCAAGATCTGGACTATACTCCCTGGTGGCGGCAGCCTACCGGAGGGAGCCTAAGCGGTGGGGCCCCATGCTGACAGGGGCAGTAATTTTGTGTTTGCTTTTATTTATCTACTGGGCCGGTAGGAACTTCAACCCCTACCAGGTGCGGATCTTAAATCTCATAGGGATCAATATTGGCCTGGGGTTGAGCCTGAATTTGATCAACGGTTTTACCGGCCAGTTTTCCCTGGGCCATGCCGGCTTTATGGCGGTGGGTGCCTATACCACCACCCTTTTGATGATGCCGCCGGCCGTCAAGCAGATGAACTTTTTTATGGTGCCCCTGATTTCGCCCCTGGATGAGATCCAGCTGCCCTTTATTGTCGCCCTTTTGCTGGGAGGTCTCGTGAGTGCCTTGATGGGCTTTTTCATTGGGGCCCCGGTGCTGCGCCTCAGGGGCGATTACCTGGCCATTGCCACCCTGGGCTTTTCTGAGATTATCCGGATTGTCATTACCAATATCCGGTCTGTGACCAATGGGGCCCTGGGCTTGAAGGCCATCCCGGCCTATACCAACCTGTGGTGGAGCTGGGGCTTTGCCCTCCTTACTATCTTTGTTATTACCCGCCTCATTCATTCCAGCTACGGGCGGGCCTTTAAAGCCATCCGGGAGGACGAGATTGCCGCCGAAGCCATGGGCATCGGCCTCTTCCGGCACAAGATGCTGGCCTTTACCCTGGGCGCCTTTCTGGCCGGCATCGGCGGGGGCTTTCAGGCCAGCCTTCTGACCACCATCGACCCCAATATGTTCCGCTTTATCCTTACCTTCGAGATCCTCCTGATCGTGGTGTTGGGCGGTATGGGGAGTATCACGGGAACGGTCATTGCTGCCACTATCGTCACCATCCTCAAGGAAGTGCTGCGGGGCGTGGAGGCCCCCATGAATTTGGGCTTTATCTCTCTGCCGGGCATACCGGGGATGCGGATGGTGATCTTCTCCCTCCTCCTGATCCTGGTGGTCCTCTTCTATCGAGAGGGGATAATGGGACAGAGGGAATTATCCTGGGAAGGTTTGTTTGGCCCAAGGAACGGCCGCCCCGAAAGGGGTGTTGAAGCATGATTCTTTTGCAGATGGAGGGTGTAGGGAAAAATTTTGGCGGACTGACGGCCCTTGCCGATTTTAATCTGTCCCTGGCCCCCGGCGAGCTGGTGGGCCTCATCGGGCCCAACGGGGCCGGGAAGACGACGGTCTTTAACCTCATCACCGGTGTCTATAGGCCCAGCGAGGGACGCATTGTTTTCGACGGCAGGGATATCACCGGCCTGCGCCCGGATCTCATCACCCGCTGCGGCATTGCCCGCACCTTCCAGAATATCCGCCTTTTCGGCAACTTGACTGTTTTGGAGAATGTCCTCGTCGCCAATCACCTCCGCCTTCGTTCCAATCCCCTGGAGGCGGTCATCAGGTGGGGGAGGTACCAAGCCGAGGAAAGGGAAATGGTAGCCTATTCCCGGGCCCTCCTGGAAGCCGTCGGCCTGGATCACCTGGCCGAAGAAGAGGCCAGCTCCCTTCCCTACGGCCAGCAGCGCCGGCTGGAGATCGTCCGGGCCCTGGCCACAAAACCGAAGGTCCTCCTCCTGGATGAACCGGCGGCAGGTATGAACCCGGCCGAGGCAGAGGAATTGATGGATTTTATCCGGCAGATAAGGAAGGACTTTAATCTCACCATCCTCCTCATCGAACACCACATGCGGGTGGTCATGGGGATTTGTGAGCGCATTCTGGTCTTAGATCACGGCCTGACCATTGCCGAGGGCAGCCCGGCTGAGATCCAGAAGGACCAGAAGGTCATTACTGCCTACCTGGGGGTGGAGACTGGTGCTTAATATTCAAAATCTGCATGTCTACTACGGCGGCATCCATGCCCTGGAGGGCATTTCCCTGGAGGTGCCGGCTAATAAAATTATCACCCTGATCGGTGCCAATGGCGCCGGCAAGAGCACCACCCTCAGGGCCATTTGCGGGCTGGTGAAAGCTGCTTCCGGCACCATTACCTTTCGGGGTGAAGATATTACCCAGGCCTCTACCACCCAGATTGTGCAGAAGGGAATTACCATGGTCCCCGAGGGAAGGCGGGTCTTTCCCGACTTAACTGTCCTGGAGAACCTGTACCTGGGGGCCTACACCCGGAAGGACGCTGACGTGAAGAGGGACCTGGACTGGGTTTTCAGCCTCTTTCCCCGCCTCAAGGAGCGGAAGGGCCAGCTGGCGGGGACCCTGTCCGGGGGCGAGCAGCAGATGCTGGCCGTCGGCCGGGCCCTCATGGCCAATCCCAGCCTCTTGATGATGGACGAGCCTTCCCTGGGCCTGGCCCCCATGCTGGTCCAGGAGATCTTCAATATCATCAAGGAGATCCACAGTGAAGGAAAAACCATTCTCCTCATTGAGCAGAATGCCCGGGCTGCCCTCCAGCTGGCCGATTACGGCTATGTCCTGGAGACGGGCCGGATAGTCCTCGCCGGCAGCGGGAAGGAACTCCTGGCCCGGGACGAGGTTAGAAAGGTGTATTTGGGTGAAGAATAAAGGGGAGCCCCAGGGCTCCCTTTTCTGCTGGACTTATTGGGATACATTGTCAATTATGTGGCAAAATCGCCCCTTTATAATATCATGGTGGCAGGAAAAAAGAAGAATATTTTCCTTTACACAGTCTCCTTTATGTGATACCATAAAAACAAAGTAATTGATAAATTTATAACAAAATTACTTTTGAAAGGGCTGCCAGCCCAGCGTCCTTGACACCGGCCAGCTAAATAGGGTAATCTTTTATATAACGGCTTATAGTACTAATAAGTATAATAGGTAATGTAAACCAGAAACCACGGAGAATGTAGGAGGTAAAGGGCATGGCGCGTAATGGACGACCTTCCTATGATCATGTGCCTATGGTTGTAATAAAGAGACTGCCCCGGTATTACCGCTATCTGGGGGAGCTGGTGGAAAAGAAGGTAGAGCGCATCTCGTCCCAGAAGCTGGCCCGGATGATGGGCATTTCCGCCTCCCAACTGCGTCAGGACCTTAACCACTTTGGCGAATTCGGCCAGCAGGGTTACGGTTACCGGGTTGAGGATCTCTACAACGAAATCGGCCGGATCATCGGCCTCGAGTACCAATACAACATGATCTTGGTCGGTGCCGGTAATCTGGGCCAGGCCCTGGCCAACTATCCCAACTTTGCCAAGCGGGGCTTTTGCCTGAAGGCCATCTTTGACATTAATCCCCGCTTAATCGGCATGAAGATCAATGATGTGGAAATAAGGGATATCGATGAGCTGCCCGATTTTGTGGCCAAGAACAATATTTCCATTGGCATTATAACTGTGCCCAAGGATGCAGCCCAGGGAGTGGCAGAAATGCTGGTGGATGCCGGAGTCAAGGCCATCTGGAATTTTGCTCCCATAGATATCCGGGTGCCGGATCACATTATCCTGGAAAATGAGCACCTGGCCGATCGGTTGATGGTGCTGGCCTTCCGCCTGCAGGACAAGCTGGCCTACGAACCGTCATAGCTCCAGGGTGTCAACTGGCAGCCTTTGGGACTTTACAAACACAGGGAAGAGAAGGGAGATGGGGTAGGTAGCCTGCTCGTCTCACTTCTCTCAAGTCCCATTTTGCGGCAGATGGGGTGGCTTTTGCTGTCGGAACTACTCTATTGGGAGTAGTTTTTTGTATTTTCCGGTGGAGTACATTGCGCGGGGTGTATTATTTTGGTAACATAGACTAAATAATAGTAGAAATTAGCCCCAGGATGCTGAAGGAGGGAGAGCAATGGAATTACATCCCCGGTTCGAAAAAGAGGGCCTGACCTTTGATGATGTTTTGCTTGTTCCTGCCTACTCCGAGGTTCTGCCCCGGGATGTGGACGTCAGCACCCGGATTACGAGGGAAATTCCCCTCAATATACCCATAGCCAGTGCGGCCATGGACACCGTCACCGAAGCCCGCCTTGCCATTGCCTTAGCCCGGGAGGGGGGCATTGGCTTCATCCATAAAAACATGAGTATTGAGCGCCAGGCCGAGGAGGTAGATAAGGTAAAACGGTCGGAGAGCGGTGTCATCGTCGACCCCATCTCCCTCTCCCCCGACGATACCATAGAGGATGCCGAAAGGATTATGGCCAGGTACCGCATTTCCGGCGTGCCCATCACCGATGGGGAGGGGAAGCTGGTTGGGATCCTGACCAACAGGGACATCCGCTTTGAAGAGGATTTTTCCAAACCCATTGGGGAAGCCATGACCAGGGAAAACCTGATTACGGCCCCGGTCGATACAACCTTGGAAAAGGCCAAGGAAATTTTGAAACGGTACAAAATTGAAAAACTGCCTCTGGTTGATGAAAACTATATTCTCAAAGGCCTCATCACCATCAAGGATATCGAAAAGGCCAAAAAATACCCCCAGGCAGCCAAGGATTCCCTGGGCCGCCTACGGGTGGGGGCAGCGGTAGGTATTGCCGCCGATACCATGGAACGGGTTGCTGCCCTGGTGGCGGCGGGTGTCGACCTTTTGGTCGTCGATACTGCCCACGGCCATTCCCGGGGAGTACTGGATATGGTCCGGAAGATTAAGGGCAAGTACCCGGAGCTCCAGCTGGTGGCCGGCAATGTGGCTACGGCGGAGGCGACCAGGGATCTGATCCAGGCCGGGGCAGACGGGATTAAGGTGGGCGTGGGTCCTGGTTCCATCTGCACTACCCGGGTCATCAGCGGGATCGGGGTGCCCCAGATTACGGCGGTTCTGGATTGTGCCCAGGAGGCCGCCAAGGCCGATGTACCTGTCATTGCCGATGGGGGGATCAAGTATTCGGGGGATATTACCAAGGCCCTGGCTGCCGGAGCCGAGGTGGTTATGATCGGCAACCTCTTTGCCGGTACCGAGGAGAGCCCGGGGGAAACCATCATCTATCAGGGGCGGAGCTTCAAGGTCTACCGGGGCATGGGTTCCCTGGGGGCCATGAAGGAAGGGAGCAAGGACCGGTATTTTCAAGAAAATGTGCAGAAGCTGGTCCCGGAAGGCATTGAAGGCCGGGTTCCCTACAAGGGCCCCCTGGCCGAGACCGTTTACCAGCTCATTGGCGGGCTCCGGGCCGGCATGGGCTACTGTGGGGCCAGGAACCTTAAGGAACTGCGGGAAAAGACCCGCTTTATCCGGGTGACCAATGCAGCCCTGCGGGAGAATCACCCCCACGATATCCATATTACCAAGGAGGCCCCCAACTACAGTGTAGATATGTAAAGAGGCCAATTAATGGCAGGCTAACTATTTTCTTTAGAGGAGGAAATTAAGCTCTGCCGGCGAATATAATACCATACGAGGACAAATTACTATAGGATACAGAGCGAGGTTGCCCCGAGTATTGAGTGCAGGCTTGGGGGGATGTAAATTGGCCTTCGAGGTCTTCTTTTGTCCAGTACGCCAATCCAGTTCCATTGTCAGCCCTTTTAGGTGTGGCCTAAAGGGGAATGGAACTAGGATTGGCGTTTTATTTTGGCCAGGAGCCCAAGAACAAGGGGAGGTGTTGTGATTGAAATTGGCGGTGGTGGAAACAGGGGGCTGTCCCACCCTGAATTGTGAGCTTTGCAGCAGGGCTTGCAGCAGGCAGTTCCACGGGTCATGGCAGCGGATCAAGGCAGAGGGCAAGGCCGATTTGGCACCCTGTGTGGTAGGCTACTACCTGAAACCAGTAGGGGTGAATTTAGGACGGGCTCCTGTGACTGCACCGAAATAAAGGAGAGAGCATACCGCCGGGCCCGGTATTTTCCTGCATCGGTAGATTTTGTCCAAACCCTGACCTTTGGTCAGGGTTTTTCCCTTTGGGTGGGGGAAAAATAAAGAAAGGTCAGGGAAGGTAAAAGTGGGCGAAAAAGGGCTTTAGGGCCGATAAAGGCTGGGAAAGTTGGGAAAAAATAAGAAATCGGGGGGTTGATTTTCCCAGGGGATAGGTATATATTGTAGGTGAAGGTCAAGGAAGGTCAAAGTCGGGAGGTGGTTCTTTGCCGAGCCTGACAGAACAAATAGAACAGTGGTTGAAGGAACAATTGCTCCGCGCCGGTGGGAACACCCTGGAGATCAGGCGGAGTGACCTGGCGGAAATTTTTGATTGTGTTCCTTCCCAGGTAAACTATGTCCTGTCGACGCGCTTTACCGTGGAACGGGGTTATTTGGTCCAGAGCCGCAGGGGCGGGGGAGGGTTTATCCGGATCATCAAATTGCGGATAGACCTGCCAGAACAGTTACAACATTTGATCAACAACGGCATTGGGGAATCTATCACCCAGGCCCAGGCCGAGGACATCGTCAAGCACCTGTGGGAAGAAGGGCTGCTGGACGACAGGGAAAGGAAAATGCTCGAGGCCGCCCTCGCCCGGGAGACCCTGGGTGTGGGACTGCCCTTCAGGGATGCCCTGCGAGCCCGCCTCCTGAAGGCAATGCTTCTGGCCCTCCTGGGTGGGTAGGGCGAAGTTTTTTGGCTGTCGGAAGCTGGTTTGTTGAAGGAGATGTGATGCCATGCTTTGTGAAGAATGCCAGATGCGGCCGGCCACGGTGCATATCCGCAGGACCATCAACAATGAGACAACGGAAAGGCATTTGTGCCAGGAATGTGCCCGGGAAACGGGTGAATTAAACATTATCGGTGGTTCCGAGTTTTCCTTGCCCAATTTGTTTGCCACCCTCCTGGATTCCGATGCCTTTGTCAAGCACCTGGGGCTGAAGCCGGACCCTGGAACCCTCAAATGCCCTGCCTGTGGTTTGACCTACGGCGAGTTTAAGGCCGGGGGCCGTTTGGGTTGTGACCGCTGCTATGGGACTTACCGGGAGCAATTAACCCCCCTCTTGAGCAGGCTGCACGGTCAGGTGCAGCATGCGGGGAAAATACCCTGGCGGGCCGGTCACGACCTCAGGGCCAGGCAGGAATTGCGGGAACTCAAACAGGCCCTGAACCGGGCAGTAGAAAGGGAAGCCTTCGAGGAAGCCGCAATGTTGCGGGATAGAATTCGGGCCCTGGAAAAGAAGTTGGGTCCGGGAGGTGAGTAAGGATGTCTTGGGAAGAAATCCTACAGAGACCTTCTTCCTCCTGGCTGGATGGGAGGGGGCCGGAACAGGAGGTAGTGATCAGCAGCCGGGTGCGCCTGGCCCGCAACCTGGCCCAACACCTTTTTCCCAACCGGGCGGGAGAAAGGGAATTGGAGACAATAATGAACGAGGTCGGGACCGCTGTGGATGGTTTTCCTGACCGGAACCATTATTACTTCCTGCCCCTGACCAAGCTGGGTCCCATAGACCGCCAGCTCCTGGTGGAGAGACACCTCACCAGCCCGGACCACATCAAGGAGCCGCGGCAGCGGGGCATCATCATCCGGGACGATGAAGGGGTTTCCATCATGGTCAATGAGGAAGATCACCTGCGGATCCAGGCCCTCTTTTCCGGCTTTCAGCTGGAGGAAGCCTGGAAGCTGGCGGGAGAAATTGACGACCGGCTGGAAAGAACCCTGACCTATGCCTATGATGAGACCTACGGCTATCTTACTGCCTGCCCGACCAATGTGGGGACCGGCCTGCGGGCTTCGGTCATGGTCCATCTGCCCGGTCTGGTGATGCTGAACCGGATTGGCAAGGTCTTTGCTCATCTTTCTCAGCTGGGTTTGGTGACCCGGGGGCTGTATGGAGAGGGAACGGAGGCCCTGGGGAATATGTTCCAGATTTCCAATCAAATTACCCTGGGGCGCTCGGAGGAAGAATTGCTTGCCCATCTGCAGGCCATTACCAGGCAGGTTATTGAACAGGAGCGGGGAGCCAGGCGGGAACTGTACCGGGAGATGGGAGACCATCTGGTGGACAGGGTGTTCAGGGCCTATGGCTTGTTGACCCACGCCCGCCTTATTTCCAGCAAAGAAGCCATCAATCTGATTTCTGACCTTCGCCTGGGACTGGATCTTAATTTGCTGCCCCAATTGAATTACCAGGTACTCAATGAACTTCTGCTCCTGTGTCAACCGGCCTATATCCAAAAAATTGCCGGGGAACAACAGAGTGCCCGGGAACGGGACGCCAAGCGGGCGGCTCTGATCCGGGACAGACTGAAAAAATATACTTAATTATTACGGAGGTGAAGACAATATGTTCGCTCGTTTTACAGAAAGGGCCCAGCGGGTAATGTTCCTGGCCCAGGAAGAAGCACGGCGGCTCCAGTATCCCTATGTGGGCACTGAGCACCTGCTGCTGGGTTTGATCAGGGAGGGAACGGGCGTTGCCCATAAGGTTTTGTC
>LFRM01073995.1_pt1 | contig 16129 bp, 17 predicted proteins | sample 618341 | NCBI WGS metagenome assembly LFRM01 (sample SAMN03654438, study PRJNA283298) | anaerobic digester metagenome | isolation source: pool of bioreactors CSTR01a, CSTR02a, and CSTR03a thermophilic anaerobic... | place: Denmark: Kgs. Lyngby | collected 2014-05-21 | reverse complement strand
GGGTGATCCCGCCGTAGAAAAGTTATTTTCAGATTTTCAGATCCTATGCCAGCGAAATGCAGTCTACAGGGCAGACTTCAACGCAAGATTCGCAATCTGTGCAAAGATCAGGATCAATTACATAGTGTTCATCGCCCATAGAGATAGCGCCTTCCGGACACTCTTCTTCGCAAGCACCGCAAAGAATACATTCATCACTAATTACATGTGCCATAGATACTCCCTCCTGATATACATAGTGTTGCTACTACCGTATCAACTCCAAAAGTGTAACATTTTCCCGGTTCTTGTTCAAGTCTCGCTGATCAGCATAAATCAGAAGCTTTGAAAGTCTTGCTTACTCTTTCATCTCCCTGATCAAAAGACACTGTCACAACTTCAGTCAGCAGATTTACACCCATAACTTGGCCGGGACCATCCGGAGTTGTAACCATATCATTTCTCTTGGGCAGCCGCTGTCTGGCTTCAACATAGGCTTCCTGCTCGTAATTGAGGCAGCAGAGCAAGCGGCCGCAGGCACCGGAAATTTTCTCCGGGTTCATGGAAAGATTCTGCTCTTTGGCCATTTTGATTGATACAGGCTGGAAGTCATGGAGGAAGGTTGAACAGCAAAATTCGCGCCCGCAGCTGCCAATGCCACCACACATGCGGGCCTCATCACGGACTCCGATCTGTCTTAGTTCTATCCTGCGGCGGAAAATTGTTGCCAGGTCCTTGACCAGATCACGGAAATCTACACGTCCGTTAGCAGTAAAGAAGAAGGTTATTTTCTTGTTGTCAAAACGGAACTCAACATCAACCAGAGACATATCCAGACCATGAGATTCGATACGCTCCATAGCAATGGAGAAAGCCCTGTCCTCCTCATCCAGATTTGCCTCATATTGTGCAAGGTCTTCTTCGGAGGCCAATCGCAAAACAGGACGCAGGGTGCGTTCTTCACCGCCTTCAAATGTTTCAATGGGAAGGTTTACAGTCGTAACTACGCCGATCTCTATGCCCTGCACAGTCTCGACAATCACGATATCTCCTTTTTTTAAGTCCAGACCATTGCTGGAAAAATCATATGCTTTGCCCCGTCCGCGCAGGCGGACCCGGACCAATTTTTCTTCGTTCATAAAAATCCTATCTAAATGCAGTTCTCACTTTCTGATCCCTGCTGAAAAAATATATCTAAGCTAGAGTATAACAAATAATTGCCCTATCCGCGGTCTTTGGTGTCACATCGGACGCCTTGACCGGGCTGCAGGACGAACAGATACCGCTGAATCTCTTAGCTGCCTGGCGGCGCTGCAGTAATTTTAGCTCTCATTTGCAGCAAAAGACGGGAAATCGTGTGGTCATAATTGGTATTTGAAGACAGGGCTCTCCTGCTCTCTGACAAAAGTTTCAGCAAGGCCTCATAGTCAATCTTCAATTTCGCCCAATCCGCCAGTTCTTTATCCGAAAAAACCTGGCTGACAGTCTGGACCCGGTCCCGCTTGTCTGCCAGAAGAGCAAGACTGAGCTCACGCAGAAAAGATTGCAGCAAGCGGATAATCATATCTGTATTTTCTTTGTTTGCTTTAAAAAACTCCAGACCGCCGATTAGAAAAGCTGTACGATTTTCTCGGGGGAAAGCCTTGAACAATTTCAGGCTCTCGTTATAGATCTGCCGGTATTTCTCATCCTGAGCCAAAGTTAAAGCCAGGCCCGGCCGCCCGTCAGAACAGTCCAAAGCAAAGCTCTTTGCTGCCGGATCTTCAATTCCGGCTTCATTCAAAATTTGCCTGATCTCCTCATCACTGCGCTGGCCCAGGCGCAGCATTTGCACACGCGAACGAATCGTTGTCAGCAATCTGTCACTGTCTTCACAAAAGATAATAAAGCGAACAAAAGCCGGGTGTTCCTCCAAAGGCTTGAGGAGAGCATTCTGACAAGTCTCGCTAAGCGTGTCCGCTTTTTCGGCCGAAATTATGAAAACCTTGTTATGGGAAATGCGGGGAGCTTCAAAGATCCGGCCTGCTACTTCCGTACGCACTTCCTCTACTTTAGACTTGCCGGAAGGACCGGGATCAAGGATCACTAAATCAAGATGTGAGCCGGAAGATAAGATCATGCGACAGGAAGGGCAAGTGCCACAGGCTGATCCATCGCTTTTAACAGAATCGCAAAGATAAGATGCAGCCAGACATTTGGCTATAGTGTGCTTGCCCGAGCCTTCGTTTCCGATGATCAGGAGCGGATAGGGTTTAGAGCTGACAATCTGTTTTAACTCCTGACGCAGCTGGTCACTTATCGCCAGAGCAGACAGCTGAAACATACCGAAATCTACAAGATCGGGGGCAGAATTATTCCGGGAACCGGGCTTTGACACCATGCTAAATCTTCTCGTAGTGGTCCACCGGCACAACAAATACAGTAGCGCCGCCAATCTTGACTTCTACCGGATAAGGCATGTAAGACGTGCCCATAGAGGGTGGTGGTATATTGGCATTGATTGAGGTCTTACGGCTGCGGGAATACTTGCGGATGATTGCCATAACCTCATCCTGCATGTCCTCCTCGACACCTGTCATCAAAGTAGTATTACCTGATTTCAAAAAGCCACCGGTTGAATGGAGTTTTGTTACGCGATGACCTGCCCGATTTAATTCAGTCATCAGCCGCGAAGAATCTTCATCACTGACAATAGCAAAAATCAGCTTCATAATAGCACTCTCCTAACTAGTTCAAGAACGAGACCGGCAGTCTCTTCCTTAGTACCTTGTGTTTCTATGCAGCTAAAACGTGCAGGCTCCCTTGCAGCCAAAGCACGAAAACCACGGTCTACTGCAGACCGGAAATCCTCAGATTCTCCATCGAGACGATCAGCAGCTTCCAGTTCATGACGTTTTTCCAGCCTTTCCGCCAGGCTGTGCGGCGGCAACTGCAGCAAAACAGTTAAATCCGGTTTGGTCTGGCCGACAGCAAAATCATTCAGCTTGTCAATCAGTTCAAGATCCAGGCCTCTGCCATAGCCCTGATAGGCTACGGTCGAATCCATAAAGCGGTCACAAATCACCCAGGTCCCCCGTTCCAGGGCCGGCCGGATAACTTCACGCACAATTTGAGCACGGGCTGCTTCAAAGAGCAGTACTTCGCTTTCTGCTGTCATATTGTTTTGTGAGGCATCAAGCAGAATATCACGTATTTTTTCACTGATTGCAGTTCCTCCCGGTTCACGGAGAATCAGGACCTCAATGCCCTCTGCTTCAAGGCTTTGACCCAAAAGTCGGCTCTGGGTGGTTTTCCCGGTCCCGTCTACGCCTTCAAATGTAACAAATTTGCCTCCTTGCATCTGTTTTCCGCCTCCCTTGTATCCAACCGCTAATTTCAATTTTATATTACCATATCGCGGACAGGTCAAAGCTTTCAGAAGCGAAACTCCTGCCGTAGATTTCGGCTATAGCTGATTTATTTATCTGTTAAAACTCCAATTTTCCCCGACTTAATGCCACGGATATCATAAGCCAGGTCCAGCAGATCCTGCCAGAGGGCGATATCGGCAGCTTTAATCTCTTCTCCAGGCCAGAGCAAGGGCATTCCCGGAGGATAAGGCGCGATGACACCGGCACTCTGCCGACCCAAAGCATTTTGAAAATCAAGCGCTTCACTTTCAGCTGAAAAACTATCCCGCAGGGTAAGAGATGTCCTGCTCTGGCGCAAAAATGCCTGCCTTTGGGCAAGGTCAATCTTAACTTGCGAGTGTTCCGACTGCCCGGATCTTGCAATCTCCGCACAGGCCTGCCCAAGAGCAATAAAAGATTCACGCGGTGTATCCAGAGGCGGAATACAGACCATACATCTGGCATCAATCAGCTCTACATCAACCCTGTGTGCATCGAGAATCTCAAATACTTTTTGCCGGGAACAGTTACTGGCCGAGTAATCCAGCACCAGGCGGCAAGGATCATCACCGCTTATATATTCACGACTCAGTTCAGAAGGAAGCTGAGCCACAAACTCTTCCAGCAAGTCCAGCAGTCTTGACACGTAGGCGGCTGCGTCATGATCAATAAAATCACGTGCATAGTCCAGACTGGCTGCAATCGGAAAAGAGGGACTGGAAGTCTGGAAGACCGGCAGCATCTTAGCCAGACGGGCAGGCGATACCCGCCCCGAATCTATAGCTGCCTGTGACAAATGCAGCATAGAAGCGGGAGTAAGTGCCGGCAGCGTCTTATGTGCGCTTTGAGCAACCAGGTCTGCTCCCTGAGATAAGGCGGTGCGGGGCCAGTTTTTTTCGCCGGGAGATTTCCCGCTGACCTTAATGGCAAAGTGGGCACCATGGGCTGAATCAACTATGACCGGAATACCCCGGGCATGAGCTGCCTGACAGATTTTTTCCAGAGGCAGGTTTTCGCCATAATAACCCGGTGTCATCAGAAGCACGCCTGCAAGGTTCTTCTCCTCTTTCAGGCTGCGCAAAACTTCAGCTTCCTTCATCTGACCATCGGCAAAACGGGGCAAAGTATCCTGCTTGATTAAAACTGCTTCCAGACCCAGAAGCGCGCAGCTGTTAGCCACGGATAAATGACTGCCTTTGCCCATAAGCACGCGGTCACCCGCTTTGAATGCCGCGGCCAGTGCAATTCTCAGAGAAGTAGTGCTGCCGCAGGTGATGAAATAAGTTTGTGCAGAAGAAAAAGTTCTGGCAGCTAATTCGAGCGCCCGGAGTACAATGCCGGCCGGCTCATTGATATCTCCGGTAGCAGCCAGCTCGGTAGTGTCCAAACATGCTAAAAGACTGCGAAATTCGGCAGAAAAAGCTTGCCCTGCCCGATTGCCGGGCATATGGAATGAGTGTCGGTTTCTGCCTGTTTTCAAAGCTGAAACGAGCGGGAGTTCCCGCTCGGCAAATACTGCTGATTCACTTTTATTCATGACAACAATCTCAGACTTTTAAAGATCCAGACTGATGGTCTGGATGCCATCAATATCAAGACGGATAGAACGCTCTATCTGTTCAATGTCACGGCGCACATCGTCAACGGTCTCAACAGCGCGAATTTGTTTCTCATCAATATTGTCAAAATGTCTCTTGCGGGGGCGCTGCTTACGAGCTTTTGGCATGTTCTGCTGTGAAACTTCCTTTTGAGCTGACTCCTGTGCCGCAATATTCTTCTGCTTTGAAGCCTGCTTTTGATTTTCCTGCTGAGCTTTAGTACGGCCGCCTTGCTGGCCGCGGGAAACATTCTGCTTCAGGCCTTGCTGGCCGCGGGCAACATTCTGCTTCTGGCCTTGCTGGCCTGCTGCTTTTTGAGCTTGTTGCTTGTTGCCCTGCTGACCGGGAGTCCGCTGGCTTGTTTTCTTTTTGCGGGCTTTATTGCGATTAATGTTTGCATTACGCGCTGGACTAACTGCCGGTCTGTCCGTTGTCTTCTCCCGGACAGGCGACTCATCCCGAGGCGCCAACTGGCGACTTTTAACTGTTCGATTACGATCCTGTTTTGTATCAGACATGGTCGTTTGCGCAAAACCTCCGTTCTTTAGCTTCTGTCATTCTATCATGACTGGGCCCTAAATATAGTTCAGCCGTTTTATCCGCTAATAAAGGCAGCGACTAGCTGGCAATCCTACTTTTTAGCGGCTGCTGTCAGCTATTGTCAAAATCTCCGGCTATACTTTCGAATCTGTGGCCTTATGCTAATTGCAATATTAGATGCAAGGAGTAGTTTATGTTAGTAGAAAGACAGACAGAAGTGAACAGTATCAGGGAAAGCAACATCAACTTATTACATGATGTATATGGGCGCTCTTATCAGGCAAAAGCGCTTTCTTCTTTTACGGACTATACTCTCCTGCCGCACCTTTATCGCTATCGCGGCCGGCATTTACTGCGCTGCCTGGGTTTAAGCAATACAGACAATGCGGATCTTGAAACAGTATCTGATCTGCGCACAGGACTCTTGCTCAATCAGATGGGTCAAATCGATCTTAAAGAGGATCCTGCTGAAATTGTCGTACTGTTTGAACACCTGTCCGGCCTGACACTACGTCAGTTTTCCATCCGGACAGTTGCAGCCATTACGGAAGAGATTTCCCTCCTCTATGAGAGTTTTTTTGATCAGATCCTGTCGGCTCTGGAAGACTTTGCAGAATTAAGCGGAGTCGGCTTGTGGCATGGAGACATAAGTCCGGACAATATCATGATCACAGCTAAAGAAAACGCTGTTTTGATAGACTTTGACAAATCGAGAGTTTTTCTGCCGGGTTATTCGAAGCTGCTCGCTGATGATTGCTGTAATAAAGCCATCTCTTTAAGTGGTACTCCCGGTTATACCAGTAAGCTGGCTTTGAAAGAGCAGGCTGAGCTCAGTACTGCTGAGCGGCAATGCCCTGCTTTTGTCCATGATGCTGACCGTGAAAGTCTGGGTCGCAGCTTTGTCGCTGCTTTAATTAAAAAGCCCGGCTCCACTTTGACCGCTGCGGATATCAAATCCGCTTTGTCTCAGGTACAGCCAGGCTTTGCTTATAAATTACTGAGCGCTCTCTGCGCTAGTGTCTAGGCTCCTTCTTCAAGGGCTTGCTGGTCTGCGTAAACCACTGTCGGCGGAGCTTGCTTGCGCACAGCTTCCGCGGTAACAATTACCTTTGTGACATCAGCACGTGACGGAATTTCATACATAATATCCAGCATTACCTCTTCAAGGACAGTACGCAGGCCACGGGCTCCCATCTTCAGTTCCTGAGCTAGACGCGCAGCTTCCCTGACAGATTCGTCCTCGAAAATCAGTTCGACATCATCGTAGGACATTAGCTTTTGATACTGTTTGATCAGTGCGTTCTTCGGCTCGGTCAGGATTTGAACCAGCGCATCCTCATCCAGCCCCTCTAGAGCTACATGAACAGGAACGCGGCCGATGAATTCAGGTATCAGACCATAACGAAGCAGATCTTCGGGCAAGAGGTGGGTAAAGATCTTTGAGTCATCTTCAGTTTTGGATTTGACATCAGCACCAAAGCCAATGGCAGAACTGCCAATACGGCTCTGAATTATTTTGTCCAAACCATCAAAGGCTCCGCCCAGAATAAACAGAATGTCGCTTGTATCAATCTGAATGAACTCCTGATGCGGATGTTTGCGCCCACCCTGAGCAGGCACATTAGCTACAGTGCTTTCCAAAATCTTCAGCAGTGCCTGCTGGACGCCTTCTCCACTGACATCTCTGGTAATCGAGGGATTATCAGAGCGGCGGGAGATTTTGTCAATCTCATCAATGTAGATGATGCCTTTTTCCGCAGCTTCGATATCAAAGTCAGCATTCTGGATCAGGCGCAGGAGAATATTCTCCACGTCTTCTCCGACATAACCGGCTTCTGTAAGCGCAGTAGCATCAACAATTGCGAAAGGTACATGCAGAATTCTGGCTAAAGTCTGCGCCAGCAAAGTTTTGCCCGAGCCTGTCGGTCCGAACAGCATAATATTGCTTTTAGAAAGTTCAACATCCTTGTCCTGACTATCGATTTCACCGGAAAACACACGCTTGTAATGATTGTAAACCGATACAGCCAAAACCTTTTTCGCATGATCCTGACCGATTACATATTCATCCAGCTTGCACTTAATCTGATCGGGAGATAAAAGGCTGTCTTTTTTCAGCTCGTATGAGCCAAAACTGATTTCTCTTTCTTCATGCAGAAGATCATTGCACAGAGCAACACATTCATTGCAAATGTAAACACCGGGACCGGCAATCAGGCGTTCAACCTGAGAATCCGGCTTACCGCAGAAAGAGCAATGAACCCGTTCAAAGTTGTTATCTTTATTTTGCTTATCTGTCATCTCTCTGTCCTTAAGCACAAGTCAGTCAGGCTCATTGATCAGGCCTGTCTGCTCATGACTTTATCAATGATTCCATATTCAATGGCTTCCTGTGCATCCATCCAGTGGTCGCGCTCTGTATCGCGTTCAATTACTTCCAGAGGCTGATTGCAGATATCTGCCAAAATCACATTGAGACGTCTGCGCATTTTCAGAATGTGCTCAGCTGCAATACTGATATCTGAAGCCTGACCCTGCGTGCCGCCTGATGGCTGATGAATCATAATTTCAGCATTAGGCAAGGCAAAACGTTTTCCCTTAGTTCCGGCGCCCACCAGGAAAGCTCCCATGCTGGCAGCCATACCCATGGCAATTGTCTGAACATCAGGCTTGATATATTGCATTGTGTCGTAAATCATCAGTCCCGAGGAGACTTCTCCGCCCGGGCTGTTAATGTAGAACTGAATATCCTTATCCGGGTCTTCTGCTTCCAGAAATAATAGCTGAGCAACAATTAAGTTAGCGCTGACATGATCGACCTGATTGCTCAGGATAACAATGCGCTCCTTAAGTAAGCGGGAAAAAATATCGTAAGAACGTTCTCCACGGCTTGTTTGCTCAACGACTACTGGTACCAGATTGTTGTAGACTGCTTCAATCATAATAATTACTCCTTTTTGGCAGCAATTTGCCAGCTACCTGATCTATTATAACTTAACACTACTAATCCTCTTCGTCTCCGGTCTATTCTTCTTCGTCTGCCTCATCATCGTGGTCGTGGTCACAGTGCTCATCATGAACATGCTCATGATCATGTGCGTGTGGATCAACATCAGTCGCTACACTCCATTCACGCAGGAGATCAAGCAATTTCTCACTCCTGACCTGGTGTTCAAGACGGTCTCTGCTGTCTTCGTTAGCTTCCAGATAGCTCTCTTTATAATCTTCCACAGAGATCTCTGACCGTTCAGCCAGTTCCACTATCATAGCTTCAACTTCTTCATCTGTAACCTCAAGAGCGAGCTTTTCATCAAGTGCATCAAGGGTATATGCTAAGTCCAGATTCTTGCGAGAATTGGGCAGCATTTGCTGACGAACACTTGCCAGAGTCTGCCCCGAATACGATAAGAAATCTTCATAACGCAAGCCATACATTTCGAACTGCTGGCTCTGGTGCTGGATTTCTCTCTCCACATCATCTTCAACCATGAAGTCTGACATGATGATCTCACTATTTTCGGCAATCTGCTCAACAATATTACGCTCATAGAGCCGATCAGCCTGTTCGGCTGCTGCTTTTTCCAATTCCTGACGGATTTCAGCCCGGTATTCTTCCACCGTGTCACTGCTTTCACTTACATCTTTTACAAAGTCGTCATCAATTTCCGGTACTTGCGTAAAGGTCGCTGCCTTTACCACTACTGAAAAGACTACCTCCTCCCCGGCCAGATCATCAGCATGATATTCTTCCGGGAAGTTAAGTGTAAGATCAAATTCATCACCGACGTTTTTGCCCACAATGCCATCTTCAAAACCCGGAATGAAGGTGTTAGAGCCTAATTTCAGATCAAAATCCTCAGCCGTACCGCCTTCAAAAGCGATATCATCTTTCTTTCCGATATAGTCGATAGTTACTGTATCGCCTTTCTCCAGGGTCCGATCAGTTACCGGCAGCTGCCTGGCTACTTTATCCTGTGCCTCTTTAATTTTGGCATCGATTTCTTCTTCAGAAACTTCAACATTTGGACGATAAGCTACAATACCTTCATATTCGCCAAGTTTTACTTCCGGTTTCAGAGCGAATCTGGCTTCTAAAACCAGTCCGTCTGCTCCGCTGATGCTGACCAGATTTAATCTCGGTTCAGAATACGGTCTCAGGTCGTGCTCTTTCAATGCATTTTCATAAGCAGCCGGAAAGGCATACTCAATGGCATCATCATACAAGATGCCTTCACCATAGTGGTTTACTACGATCTGATAAGGGGCCTTGCCCTTACGGAAACCGGGAACCTGAAAGTAACGCTTGCTTTTTTGGTAAGCTTTCTCCAGGGAGCTTTTGAATTCCTCTGCGGGAACCTCAATATTTAGATAGGCAACTCTGTTTTCTTTTTCCTCAAATTGCGACGGCATTGGTCGTCCTCCTTGTTTTATCTACTATTTATATTACTAAGTAAGCTAAAGCATTCTACCATAAAATAGCCGGGACTTCTTCCTCTGATGCCTTAGTTACTACAGATTAGCCGGCTGCAGCACTTTTTTGGCAAAGCTTCGCTAAGAGTGCAAGTCTGTGGCTCATAGACCTTAGATAAATACTCTGACATTGAAGCCAAATGCCTGACATGTTAATATTAATGTGCCTGAGATGGATGGCGCTCTCATTTTTGGACCACCGTTTCTTAAAGGGGAGTCCGAGTTGATGTGGAATGTGAATACGCCTGCTTGCAGGAAATTCTAAGACCACCACAGGTCACCCACCTGGTTATTAATAGCTGGGTATCAAAAAGGGGGTGCGCCATTTCAGGTGTTTTTTGCTGTTTAATAAATGGCTTTTATTTTTAATGTTTCGGCTTGATAAAGATGAGGGCCGATTAGATTTTTGCATGGAGGCATTATGCGTATTTATAACACTGCAAGTCGTCAAAAGGAAGAACTTATACCGCTGGAAGAAGGATGTTTCAAGATTTACGCCTGCGGTCCTACCGTTTACGATCTTATGCATTTGGGTAATGCGCGCCCCATAATAACCTTTGATGCATTACGCCGTTATCTCAAATACAAGGGTTACAAAGTAACTTATGTGCAAAACTTCACTGATATTGATGACAAGATGATCGCCCGCGCCAGGCAGATGAACATAACTGTCAGAGAGCTGGCTGACCAGATGATTGAAGAGTATTTTCATGATGCTGACAGCCTTAATGTTATGCGGGCGGATATTCATCCGCGGGCAACTGAATCCATACCGGCCATCATAAAGTTGATTTCCACACTTGTCGATAAGGGGCATGCTTATGTTGCAGATGACGGTGTTTATTTTGAAGTCGCCTCTTTTGAAGAATACGGCAAGCTGTCACACCACAGGCTGGAAGATCTGGAAGAAGGTGCCAGCGAGCGCGTTACAGATGTAGAAGGCAAGCGCAGTGCGCTGGACTTTGTTCTGTGGAAATTTAAGAAGGAAGGCGAACCCTCCTGGGACAGTCCCTGGGGCGAAGGCCGACCCGGCTGGCATATAGAATGTTCCGCCATGAGTCAGGAAGCTTTAGGGGATACTATTGATATCCACAGTGGTGGCGTGGACCTGGTTTTTCCCCATCATGAGAACGAGATCGCTCAAAGCGAAGCGGCCAGCGGCAAGCCTTTTGTCCGTTATTGGATGCACAATGGTTTCGTCAATGTAAATCAGATAAAAATGTCTAAATCTAAGGGCAATTTCTTTCTGGTGCGTAATCTGGCGGAACTTTATCCCTACGAAATAATTCGCTACTATATTTTGCAGTCGCATTATCGTATGCCGATAAACTTCACTCTCACAGATGATGACGATGAGGACAATCCTCTGGATGCAGCTGTAACCAGCTACCGCCGCATCCGTACTTCTCTGCAAACACTCGACATTGTGGCAGAAAGCGCAGCAGTATCCGGTGACGAAGAGATTGATTCGACACTGGAGCAAGCAATTGACAGCTGCAAGCGTGAGTGGACAGAAGCTATGGACGATGATCTCAACACCGCGGACGCTATCGCCGCTATCTTTGACCTGGTGCGCGCAGCTAATACAGCAGCAGCCAGTGAGCAAGCCTCCGGGGCCCTGCTAAAGAAAGCCCGGGAGACGATTATTGAACTCTGTCATACACTCGGCCTGAAACCGGATGAGCGGGAAGAGCTTATCATCCCTGCCCAGGTTAAGGAGCTGGTGGACCAGCGTGCGCAAGCTAAGCAGGAACGTAATTTTGCGGAAGCTGATCGTCTGAGAGATGAAGTCGAGAAATTTGGTTTCAGGTTGGAAGACACGGCCCAGGGCGTACAGATTCACTTGCTTGAAGACTAATTTTGGAGTTTTCTCATTGAAAAGAATTAAAAAAGCTGCAGGAAGGCTTGAAGTTAAGGATAAAAAGGCTTTAGGCAGCTGCATACCCACTATACGTATCGATGAACCAAGCTACAGTCCTTTGAACAAGCTGCAACTCTTTGATTATCCGATATCCACTCTGGCCTGGATCGGTGACGCAGTCTATGAGTTGGAAATGAGGCTGGCTTTGGCAAAACAGACTGAAGCACCTGCCGGCAGCTTGAATTTGCGGGCTATAGAAATGGTCAGCGCCAGGGGTCAATCTGACCTTTTGGAAATATTGCTGCAGGAAGATGATCCTGCCCGGCTCAATGAAGCGGAAAGAACACTTCTGCAGAGGGCGCGCAACTATCACAGCAAGAGCATATCCAAAGGTGCGGACCAGGCAGATTATCGTGCAGCAACCGCCCTGGAAGCACTCCTGGGCGCACATATGCTGGCAGGGAACACAGAACGTGTCGCTGAACTTATCCGTTCTGCCCTGGAAGCTATGAATTAAATCTTCCGGCCGGAAGATTTCCAGCAAATATGTCATTCAGAAAGGCTAAAGCAAGTGTCGCGAGAAGATGAACACAAGTTTCAAAAGAACAGGCAAAAGATAGAGCTTGCATCCGGTGAACAGATTGAAGGGCGCAATCCTCTGCAGGAAGCTTTACGGGCCGGGCGCAAGGTGCGGCAGCTCTATGTTCTGAACAGAGCCAATAAGGTTTCTCAGAGTGATCCGCTGGCTAAGCTGGCCCGGCAAAGTGAAGCCGGCGGCGCCAGTGTTTTCTACGTAGATAGGGCTACACTCGATTCACTTGCAATCTCCAACGCCCATCAGGGTGTGATCGCGATAGTGGAGGAGTACCGCTATGCTGATCTTGATGCTGTTCTCTGTGCAGAAGAAGCTGCAGGAACTTCACCTTTTATCATCTTGCTGGATAATTTGCAGGATGCTCACAATCTGGGAGCAATCCTGCGTATAGCAGATGGTGCCGGTGTCAGCGCTGTCCTGATTCCAAAGCACCGCTCAGTTTCACTCAACGCTGTGGTTGCAAAAACTTCTGCCGGAGCAATTGAATACGTGCCTGTTTGTCAGGAAACCAATCTGACGCAGGCCGTGCTCAGGTTGAAAGATGCCGGCTTCTGGATTTACGGCACAAGTGATGCTGCACAGGAAAAATATTACGATGTCGATTGGAAAGGCAAGATAGCGCTGATTATCGGGAGTGAAGGTAAAGGTATCAGTGAAAAGTTGCTGAAACACTGTGATTTTCAGATCACCATCCCCCAGAGGGGCGAGATCAACTCGCTAAATGCTTCCGTCGCCTGCGGCATCATAACTTTTGAGGCAATGCGCCAGCGAGGTCTCTAATGTCTGATTCCCAGAAAGCACCGGAGAAAGATTTGCTTCAGGAACGTGATCTTAAGCTCTGGCTTCTCAGTCAGGCCGATGATGAGGATGCTATCTCTGAATTATTGCGTCTGTATAAAGGTCTGGTGCGCAGTGTTGCACAGCCTTTTTTTCTTCAGGGAGGCGAGAAAGATGACTTGCTGCAGGAGGGTATGATCGGGCTTTTACAGGCAATTCAACAATACGATCCCGGTCAGAATACTGCCTTTCGCACTTTTGCACGCCTGGTAATTCAACGATCCATGCTGGATGCAGTGCGGTCAGCATCCCGCAAAAGTCATGATCCGCTTAACCGCTCGATTTCACTGGAAACCGAGATCAGTGATGCGGAGTCAGATTCGCAGATAGTTTTAGCTGACATGCTGGAAGATGACTCTCCGGCACCTGATCAGGAAGTGATATCTACGGAACAGCTTGAAGCCTTTCTCGCTTTCATGCAAAATAATCTTAGTGAGCTGGAGCAGGGTGTTGTAAAAGGTTTACGTCTGGGTATGAGCTATCAGGAAATAGCTGTTAACCTGGGGCGCAGCACCAAGAGTGTAGATAATGCCATTCAGCGGCTGCGCTCGAAATTAAGAGATTATGGGAAGGCAGAAGGCAATGAATTCTCGCAGTAAATCACGATATATGATCCGTAAACGCTGCCTTAGTCTGATACTGCTTCTTGCCTTGACCGGGTCGCTCTTTCTTAGCAGTGCCTGCAGTTTACTGGAGTTTGGTACTTCAGAAAGAACGGAAAAAGTAGACAAGGAATTGTTTATAGAACCGGAAAACGGTGAGTATCTTAATGAAGTTGAAACTGTCCACACCCTGATACTGGCTATGAACAACACAGATAAGATTGAATCCATCTGGCGGCACATTCCCAGTAAGCAACGCAGTGAAATCAACCTGTCTCTCTTTGTCAGTTATATACGAATCTTAAAACAGGTTTTGCAGAATACCGTTGTTTCATTTTCAGAAGCTACAGTTGAAGAAAGCGCAGCCCTGCGGCTGAATATTTCCCGCTCTGTGCCTGCTTTAACAGATGAAGCCGATAGAAGCTCATTCTGGTATATCAATACGCAGGGAAATAATAACCAGCAGGAAAGATTCGCTATCAGCATCAATAATACTGAAGACGGAATTCCTTATTTTTCTTCGGCCTGGGTAGCCAAGCAAGCTTTCCTTTATGACTATATACGTCTTTACTTCAGTGCCTTGGAAGAAGGGAGTCCGTCTGCCCTTTTCGGCTTGTTGCATCAGCAGATTAATCCCAATATAGCCGCTTATGAACAGGCTGTCGAAAGCCGTGTGACTGCTTTGCTTTCTTACTACGGAGAGTTCAGTAACCTGCAATTGCGTTCCTATCGGGTAGTTGAATTAATGCCTGGTAACGCCAGAGTTGTGCAGTCTAATCTGCCGGATGGAGTGGGAAGCCGCACTGTTTCTTTCCGCGAGAATAATGCTGTGATCAGCATCAATGAGAGGATTCCACAAGTACTGGATTTGAGTGATACTGAGATTCATCACCAGGGAAAGCTAAGCTTCAGACTGGAAAGTGCTACGCGCAGACTCATGTCATCTACTTCATTGTCTGCCCTGGGCATCCCGCTGGATATCAGGCTGCTGTCAGAGGATGATGCGGATACAGGCATAATTACCCAAGGCAACGAAGTGAATTTCCGTGTTATCTGGCCGGGAATTCAGATCGATGCCTTCGGTTCCTTTAATATAGATAAGCAATATTTTGACGGTGTCATCAAACGCATAGATATTTTTTATACTGATTATGAAACCGGCAGCGGCCTTAGGGTTGGCGATCCGATTAATCTGCTCTATATTAAATACCCCTTTGCACGGGAAAATGACTATCTGATTCGCGGTGAAAGTAATGGAGTCGACCTCACTTTGGCTGTGCAGGTGGAGTCCGACTATATCGCACGACTGACTATTCTGTCAGAAGAAGCTCCTTTGCCTTAAGGATCATCATATGCCTGAACTTCCTGAAGTAGAAACAATACGCAGGAGCCTGACTCCGCTTTTGCTCGGTAAAAGGGTAGAAGGGCTTGAAGTCTACAGTCCCGATGTCCTGATTGAATACGGTAAGGTTACTGTTTTGACCGGCATAGTTTTCGCCTTGCGCCGGCGTGGTAAATATCTCATGATCGACCTGCGCGAGGATAAAAGCAGGCCCAAACATCTCAGCACCATCATGGTGCATTTCCGCATGACAGGAAAACTGCTGTATAAAGATCATTTTGAAGAAGCAGCCAAACATACGCATGTCCGTTTTCACCTGTCAGATCCGCTGCAAGAAATGTCTTTTCTCGACTTCAACGACCTGCGCCGTTTCGGTAAGGTCTGGCTGCTCCCTCCCGGGGAAGAGAAGCTGGATCCCGGCTTTGCTCGACTAGGACCTGAGCCCCTGTCTGACGAATGGACTGCAGCTGACTTTCTCGCTCAGATAAAGCGCCGCCCCCGCAGCACAATCAAATCGCTGCTGCTGAATCAGGAGGTTGTTGCCGGCATAGGTAACATTTATTGCGACGAGGCTCTCTTCCGCGCCGGAATCCATCCCGCCCGGCGGAATCAAACGCTGTCAGAAGAAGAGGTGCTCAATTTGCAGCAGGCCGTGCGTGAGGTCATAGCTGATGGCATTGGTCATCAGGGCACCAGTTTCAGCGATTATGTGGATGGTCTGGGCAACAAGGGCCATTTCCAGCTACAGTTGAGAGTCTTCCAGCAAGAAGGCAAAAAATGCTCTGTATGCGGCTCTGAGATTGAGAAAATCCGCGTTGGCGGACGCGGTACACACTTCTGTCCCCACTGTCAGCAGCTTGGCGTAACGTTTTTGGAGGCGACGAAAGAACTTAGCTGACAATCTGTGCCTTTAGAT